>Ga0209324_10001504_pt1 | contig 16122 bp, 12 predicted proteins | sample Rifsed19ft3_FD_184015 | JGI IMG/M metagenome (GOLD analysis project Ga0209324, IMG submission 184015) | Soil microbial communities from Rifle, Colorado, USA - sediment 19ft 3 (version 2) | ecosystem: Environmental > Terrestrial > Deep subsurface > Rock core/Sediment | place: Rifle, Colorado...
GGCCTTTTGGGCAATAGAGTTGGCGCCAGAAGTCGTGTGATCCTGGATATTCGTTGCCGCCTTTATAATTTCTTCCGGGCCTGCGGCGTAGCCTAATCGCCAGCCGGTCATTGCATACACCTTTGAAAACCCATTTACCGTAATAACCTTTTTATAGCACTCATCACTAAACGCAGCAGGGCTAAAATGCCGGGCGCCGTCATACAAAATTTTTTCATAGATTTCATCGGAAATAACGTATAAGCCTTTTTCTACGGCAAAACCTATGATTTCTCTGAGTTCCTTTTCGGTATAAACCATGCCTGTTGGATTGCTGGGACTATTCATAAAGAGCGCTTTAGATCGCGGCGTGATGACTTTCGCAAGCGATTCCTTCGTTATTTTGAACTGTTCCTTGTCTGTAGTTTTTAGAAATACAGGAGTGGCGCCTGCCATGACTACCATTTCCGGGTAACTTACCCAGTAGGGAGTTGGAATAATCGCCTCGTCTCCCGTGTCGCACAAAACGAGAACGATATTAAGAATGGATTGCTTTGCCCCGGCCGAAACAATAATCTGTGAGGGGTTATACTTTAAATGATTGTCTTTGTAAAGTTTTTCACCGATGGCTTCTTTTAATTCGGGAGCGCCCGATGTGGGGGTATACTTGTTGTAACCGTCATTGATTGCCTTGATTGCCGCATTTTTCACGTTCTCCGGAATGTCAAAATCAGGTTCTCCCGCGCCAAAACCAACCACATCGATTCCCTGTGCTGTGAGTTGTTTTGCCTTAGCCGTAATGGCAAGCGTTGCCGATGTCTTTACCTCCCTTGCAATTCTTGATAACGTCATATACAAACGTCTCCTTTTCTAGTGATAACTTATTTCTTTAGATAAAATAACCATAGAGGAATTGCCTGTAAAGTCAAGATTCAGAGTCATTGCAAGCGATAGCGAAGCAATCTATAATTTTGTTCAGGAAATTTAATGTAGGGGTTGAAAATCTTCAACCCCTACAAGCTCCTAGAAACTAATTTCTCTGTGCCTCCGCGTCTCAGTGGTTTAAAAAGTTTTCCTTATACAAACATCTTCCCTGGATTTAATATGCCTTTTGGGTCTAACAAATGTTTAATGTCTTTCATGATCCGCAGTTCCTGTGGTGGTATCTCTAAGGATAGAAATGCCGATTTTACATTTCCAATGCCGTGTTCTCCTGAAATCGTTCCACCAAGTTCGACAGTAGTGCGAAGAATTTCCTCAATCATTTTTTCTGCCTGCATCCTTTGCTTATCCCCCTCATCATACATAATATTGACGTGAATATTGCCATCTCCGATATGCCCGAAGTTTGCCACTTTTAGAGAGGGGTATCGCTTGTGAATTTCTGTAATTCTGTTCAATGCCTCTAGTATCCTGCTCCGGGGAACGCAGATATCTTCATTAATTTTGAAGGGGGCAATATTATAAAGTGCCGGAGAGAGAACGCGCCTTACCTCCCAGAGTGTCTCGCTTTCTTTCGGGGTTTTTGCGGGAATAACCCCAAGTGGTTGATTTTCTAAAGCGATTTTTTCTATAAGAGAAATTTCTGTTTTAACGCTGGCCTCTTTCCCATCAATATCGATAAGCAGGATGGCATGTACCTCTGGCGGGATTTGGACTTCTTGTTTGTATCCCTTAATACAATCGATGCTTGATTTGTCAATAAATTCGAGCGCTCTGGGTAAGAGATTATTGGAAATAATTTGACTCGCAGTCCTTACCGCATCCTGGGGAGTTGCAAAGAATACTAAGAGGGTTTCAATCTTTTCCGGAAGAGGAAGCAGTTTCACCGTAATCTGCGTAAAAACACCCAGCGTACCCTCTGAACCCACAAACAAACGGGTAAGATCGTAACCAGTCACGCTTTTCAAGGTCTTACGACCGGTATGGATAATACTTCCATCCGCAAGGACAACCTCAAGAGATAAAATATAATCTCTGGTAACGCCGTATTTCAAACCTGTGATTCCACCTGAACATTCAGCTACATTGCCACCCAAGGTTGAAAATGCAGCGCTGGCAGGGTCAGGCGGATAAAAGAGCTTATATTTAGCCACTTCGTTTTGTAATATCTGGGTAACGACTCCAGGTTCAACCGTAGCCGTAAGGTCTTCCGGCACAATCTCCAAAATTTTATTCATTTGCGTGAAATCCAGTACGATTCCGCCTTGAACAGGTACAGCCCCCCCTGTGAGCCCAGAGCCCGCACCCCGTGGATAAACAGGTATTTCATGCTCATTTGCAAACCGCAGGATGTCGGATACATGCTGGGTCGAACGTGGTCTTACAACAACGTCAGGAATATATTTTTGCTTAGTTCCATCATATGCATAACATATCCTGTCCTCAAGCGCTGAAAGCACATTTTCTTCCCCGACAAGCCGATTTAGGGCATCCAGCGATACCATTATTTTTGACCTGATGAGCGTAGTTGTTTCCATAGTAGATTTAATCTATTAAATTCAGAGAAATAAGTCAAATCATTTTTCATTTGCAAATGATTTAAGGAATTGCTATAAATCTTGTTATGTCAAAGCTTTCTAGAGATTTAAGTAGTTTGTTATAAAAGGAAGATGCAGTATGGTGGGTAATAAAAACGAGGATGTACAAGACATTCCACAAGAAAAAGAAGGAGAAGAAATACTGCAGTTTATAGGGATACGGCTTGGGCGGGAAATATAAGGCATTCCTGTCGAAAAAATAAGAGAAATATAGAAGCCGCACTGTCTACATTAAATACTGAAATGGGTGGTTATATGCAAGGACAAGTACAGGTTGAAAGTGGATTAATGGGGAGGATATACCACTGGGAGCAAGGATTCTATGCGTTGCGGATTCCGTCGATGCCATGCTGACAGATAGAGCCTATCGAAAGGGTATAATAGGAGGGGAAATACTATCATCCAGTTACAACGGCGATCCGGGCGGGACGCAGTTTGACTCTGTAGTAGCCAATGTTGCTATAGGATTATTGAGTGATAGAGAATTCGCGGATGAGATGAGAAAAATAGAGTAACTTGTCTCGTGGAAATCTATGTTGTCGAATAATGTTATGAACTTGATTTAATTTATAGGAATTTCAATCATGTAGGGGCTGAAGATTTTCAGCCCCTACGGTGAAACGTTTTATCCAGAAAAAAGTTGCCGAATGCCTAATTTAACATTTATAACCAGATAATGGGTGTTATACACATAGACACTGATATTTTAATTATTGGCGGCGGAGCGGCGGGATGTTTTGCCGCCGTTGAAATCTACAAAAAATCTCCAAACTGCCAGGTGGTTATCATGGAAAAAGCGCATATTGAACGCAGCGGTTGCCTTGCCATGGGTTTAAATGCCATCAATGCATACCTGCACTCAGGGCAGACCCCGGAATCTTATGTATCGTATGTGGAGCGGGAGTTTGAAGGGGTAATAAGAAAGGACCTTGTTTATACTATTGCGCAAGGGCTGAATGAGGCAGTTAAGGATGTAGAAAAGATGGGGATACCTATCGAGAAGAATGAGGATGGTACTTATAAGAAACGCGGGAAGCGGAGTATCCGTATCTTTGGTGAACGGTTGAAACCGATACTGGCTGAGGCTGTAACAAAAACCACTGCCCGGGTGTTAAATCGCGTTGTGGCAACGAATTTTATCTATAATGGTGAACATATCTGTGGGGTGTTTGGATACGGGATTAAAAACAGCAAGTTTTATGTGGTTCGCGCTAAGGCTGTTATTGTTGCTACTGGAGGAGCATCTGGTATATATAGACCTAACAATCCCGGGGAAGCCCGACACCTGATATGGTACTGCCCGTGGAATGCAGGGACAGGATATGCCATGGGGATACGTGCCGGAGCGGAGATGACCAGCTTTGAGAACCGGTTCGTCGCCTTGCGCGTTAAGGACGTGCATGCTGCAACAGGGACTATTGCCGTTGGGGTTCGTTCAAAACAGATCAACGCACGCGGTGAAGATTACCTGGAACTATACTATAAACACCTGGGAGGAAATAAATGCCTAACGAATCACAGGCTTTTGGCCACAGTTGAAGAGACGAAGGCAGGGAGAGGTCCCTGCTATTTGGATACGACTCCGTTGAATGATGCAGATGAAAGGCGGCTAAAAGAAGATTTTTTGAATATGAATCCACAGATCATCCTTTTGTGGGCAAGCGAGGGTATGAATCCTCGAAAGAAACCGGTGGAAATACAGGGGACGGAGCCTTTTGTTGTGGGCGGTCATTGTCAGGCCGGCTACTGGATCGATAAAGAAAGAAGGACAACATTAAAGGGCCTTTATGCAGCGGGAGAAGTGGCGGGTGGCGCACCCAAAAAATATGTAAGCGGAACCTGGGTTGAAGCGCGTATTGCTGCAACGACTGCCTTAGAAGATATAAAAGGAGTATTTTTAGAGGACATAGACAGTGGGTTAATTCAAAACGAAAAAACAAGGGTTTTGACTCCTTTAACGAGGAAGTCAGGAATATCTCCATCGGAGGTACGCGAACGGCTGCAAAAAATCATGGATGAATATGCCGGTGGTATTTCCATGAATTACGCACTTCACGAGGAGCGGCTGCTGGAGGCGAGAAGGTTATTAAAAGGTCTCAAAGGACGGTTGAAAGACATAGCAGCCGTAAATAATTATAACCTGGTTGAGGCTTTAGAATGTATAGATAGGGTTGATGTCGCAAGGGTATTGGTAGAACATCTCATCTACCGTAAAGAGACAAGATGGGCGTGCTACCAGACACGCTTAGATTATCCGAAGAAAGACGATAGCCGGTGGCTCACATTTGTTAATTCTATTTATAATGCAAAAACAGATGAGATAAAAATGGTAGAAAGGCCTTTGTGTTAGTTTTTTATAAATTGTTAACACACCCCTTTCTAGAGGGGAATCAAAAAGTCCCCTCTTGGGACTTCGTCGTGAGCGCTCAGTCGAACGAGGGGATAAAGGGGTGGGTTATGAATTAGCTTATATAAGAAAAGTCGTTGTGTTTTGCAAAGTAAAACCCAACCTAATTAATGTATTGGAATTTCAAAGTTGCCGAAGGCCTAATTTGATGTATAGGAATTTCAATCTGGTAGGGGCTGAAAATCTTCAGCCCCCTACGATGAAACGTTTTATCCAGAAATAGTTGCCGAAGGCCTAATTTGAAAAAATAGGTGTTTATGGTGCAAGGTGCAATTTTCGAAAGTGGTGTGTGATGAGTATCTTTATTGATGAAAATATCTGTAACGGCTGCAAGGGATTACCTGAGGCACGGTGTGAACGCATCTGCCCCGGTGACTTATGTTACCGTAAGGAGAATATGAAGGCAACGATTCGTGACCAGTCTGCTTGCTGGACCTGTGCCTGCTGTGTGAAGGAGTGTCCTGTGCAGGCGATTGAACTGAGGCTGCCTTTTCAGGCTAGCAGCAATGGCGCTTCATTAAAAGCAAGGCTGAAGCGCGACAAAACGATTTGGACGGTTTGGGATGACAAGGGGCATCAAGAGGAATTTATTATTCAGGCAAGGTGTTTGAGAGGAGATTAATGAAAGATGGTTAAAAATATTGACCCTCATGGGGGAAAGCTTATAAACAGGATTGTTTCAACGGAGGAACGGGAAGCACTGCTGGATAAGGCTACACATTATGATATGAAAAAAATCCAGCTAAATTCCCGGGAGATGTCGGATCTTGATATGATTGCAGTTGGCGCCATGAGCCCTCTGGAAGGATTTATGTGCAAGGTTGATTATGATAATGTGGTGGACAATATGCGGTTATCTGATGGTTTGCCTTGGACAATTCCGATTGTGCTCTCTGCAACAAAAGAAAAGATTGAAGGACTCAAACCGGGGAAGGATGTTGCCCTTGTGGATCAGGCTAACGAGGTAGTTGCGATTCTTCATCTGGAAGAAATTTTTCACCATGACAAACCAAAAGAGTCTCTGGAGGTCTACGGTACCGATGACAAAAAGCATCCGGGCGTGGATTACGTTTCCAAGATGGGTGAATATCTGCTCGGCGGCAGGGTGAGTGTGGTAAACAGGGCAAAACCAGGTAATTTCCTAGCATACAGGCTGGACCCTGTTGAAACCAGAGAGTTGTTTGTTAAAAAAGGATGGAGAAGGGTGGTTGGATTCCAGACTCGTAACCCCGTGCACCGCGCGCACGAATATATCCAGAAGTGCGCCCTGGAAATAGTAGATGCCATACTTTTACACCCGCTGGTAGGAGAAACAAAAAGCGACGACATTCCTGCGGACGTGAGGATTAAAAGTTACGAAGTTCTTTTAGAAAAATATTATCCCAAAGATAGGACAATGTTATCCGTTTTTCCTGCCGCTATGAGGTATGCAGGACCGAGAGAGGCGATCTTTCATGCCCTGGTGAGAAAAAACTATGGCTGTACACATTTTATTGTGGGTAGAGATCACGCAGGAGTAGGTAGTTATTACGGGACATTTGATGCGCATTATATCTTTGATGAATTTGATCCGCAGGAGATAGTCATTACACCATTGTTTTTCGACCATACCTTTTACTGTAAGTTATGCAACGGCATGGCCTCTTATAAGACGTGTCCGCATGATTCGTCCAATCACATTATTTTGAGCGGGACAGAAGTTCGCAAGATGCTGAGCGCTGGGCAAGCTCCACCGCCAACCTTTACAAGGCCAGAAGTGGCAAAGGTGCTGAGCGACTATTATCAAAAATTAAAATAAGGTCTAAGGCCCCTTTGCAACGGTTATGGCTCTCGTCGCTACAAAGGATTTGATGGTTATCATGTCCTGATCATCGCGTGCAACAATCGTCACTACATTAGGACCTTCCTTGAGCGGGACATCGGTATTGATTTCAAGCATGGTCTGTTCTTTGGGCGTTGCAATCTTATTGGATTTGTAATAGACCTTGTCGTTGTTGATGAGGATATAAGCATGTTTTACGCACGTATCGTCTTCTATGACTGCGGACATCGGTAACCGATCATTTCCGAATAATATATTCGATAGAGATTTGCTCAAGGTAATCGTTGGCGGTATTCGTTGTATAAAAAGTTCGAGGGTATTTGGTTTATTTTCTGCGCCATTCGTTTCTAGGGCTTCTTTTGCAGAGACCCAGCCGTGTCGATTATCTGGCAGTGTAATGCGGAACCAGTCTGAATTTTTTGCATCGGACATGAGAATCGTCCCGTCCTTCATTATTGATAATACGGTAGAATTAAAAGACATCCCACTGTAAAGCGGTGTGTGATTTCTGCCTATCTTCAGTATGCTGGATGCCTGCGTCAATTTGTTCTTGCTTGGGGTTACGGGAAAGGTAAGTTTATTGGATAGGAACGTCCAGAAAACGGAGTCGGTGATAATCATATCCATATTGAACTTGTCTGATGACAGCGTTTCTTTTACAAAAAAGGATAGTTTTGCCTCTTTCATTTCACCTGGATTTAATAGCCCAATTTCTGCCCGGCCGTTTTTTATAAAAACTTCTTTATTGCTCAAATTTTTTAAGGTAATCACATTCTTTTCAGCAGGGCCTTCACCCACATTTTTTACGAATACTAACAGTTCGATATCTTCTCCTGTCTGAATTAGCCCGTCTCCATTGTTCTTTGATGAGTTCTTTCCGTTATCCAGAATCTGATAGGAATAGGCAAAGAGTGGACGCGGTAATGCCTCTGTAGTAATATTAAGTTTAATATCCTTTGGACTATGGTGGTTTAATTCTTCGAATTTAATGCTTACTTCATCTTCTCTATCCAGTGAATTTTTTGGAATTTCTACCGTTGTTGAATACGATTTCGTTGCTCCCTTCTCAATTTTTCCAAGGATAAATTCGAGCTTGTCGAATAGTCCATTTTTGCTCGACGAGATTCCTCGCAATTGATACAGCGGCGCTTCGCCAATATTTGTCACCGTCATGGTAAGGGTAATCTTTTCACCCGCCTTGCCCCGCCCGTTTGCCGGATTTGTGGAATAAGAAACAGTTGATTTTGAGGTTCCAGTGCCTATACCTGTGGACCAATCGATATCTAATTTTTGCAGCGCATGGGCAATCTTCTCTTCCTCTAATCGGGTCGTTTCTGCAATAATTTGAAGGGAGTTCTGCAGAAAAGCCTCCCGCTGCGGTGTAACGGTATTGAGGAGTAATTTTTTAGCAAAAAGGACGTGAAAGTCTGTGTTGAAATCTGGCAGTTTGTAAGGATCTCCCGCCTCTTCTTCGGGTTCTTCAGTTTTATCCTTTTCTTTTGTTTCTAAGAAATATTTTATAGTTGCAAATGGGGTGTCGCCTTTTGGGTGTTCGTCGAGGTGCTGTTTAAGGTCTTCCTCGCGAAGGGCAACAATACCGCGGAATAGATTGATATTGTCTTTTATTACTGTTGCAGGAATAAACTTGATATCCGGGGTAATGCCGACAGATTGAATATCGGTGAACAAGGGAGTAAGGTATTTGGCAATAGTCAATTTTAACGCGGAACCGTCCATAAGTTCAATAAGTTGTTGTACGGAACCCTTGCCAAAGCTTCTGTCTCCTACAATTACGGCACGGTTATTTTCCTTCAGCGCCCCGGCAACAATTTCTGCGCCAGAGGCGCTTCCTGCATCAACAAGTACTACAATAGGATAAGGTCCTTCGTCTGTATCTGTTTTTCTGGCTTCCTGTATCTCTCGCGGATGTCCGCTGGGTCCTACCGTGACAACAATGGGACCTTTCTCGATGAATTTATCTGCAACTTCTATAGCTTGATCCAGCAGCCCGCCGGAATTATTACGCAGGTCGATGATTAACCCTTTTATTCTATTGTTAGATGTTTTCAGACGTTTCAGGTGTTCGTTGAGACATTGAGAGGTATCGTCCTGAAAGTTTCTTATTTTTATGTAGCCCAGATCGTTATCCAGAGATGCAGATTCAACGGTGGGGATAGCAATAATTTCTCGTTTCAAAGTGACCTGCTTTGGTTCTGTTGCCTTTTCTGTCATGACCGAGAGTACGACTTGTGTGCCTGGATCCCCGCGTAATTTCCCAACGGATTCTGTAAGGGTCATGTTGATGGTAGATTCTCCGTCAATTTCGATAATCTTATCACCTGCCTTCATGCCTGCCCTTGCCGCAGGTGTGCCCTCTATTGGCGAGATTACCATAAGTATGCCATCTCGCAATCCCACCACCATCCCCAGTCCGCCAAATTTCCCGGTCGTACCGATTTTGAATTCGTTGAACTCTTTCGGCGGCAGGATAATAGAGTGGGGGTCAAGTTGTGTGAGCATGCCGTTGATTGCCGTGTATTCGATATTGTTTGCGGTGATGGTCTCGTTGGTCTGGCGGTATGAGTTGATAAACGTAAGGGCATCCTGGAGAATTTCGACCATGTCTTTAGAACGTCGGATTTTGGACAGATCATATGTTTTCGAGATATCATCTACGGTCACTGTTTGGGTATTGGTACTTTCTGTAAAGTCGGTTAATACCTCTGGGATAATCCTTTCTTCCCACAAAAGAGCCTCCTTGAGCATTTCTGCGGTTTTGATGCGTTCGGGATATACGTACAGCCTGTTGACATAGGAACTGACAATGCCTGGTAAGCGAAATTTGTAAGTAGTATCGTCTTTTTCTGTTCGTTTTTCGAAACGAGGCTCCAGACCAAAAGTTTTATTAAGAAGAATGAAAAGGCAAGAAACAGAAAATAAGGAGAGGAATGTAATCAGTAAATATCTGGACGTAAATTTTGATTTCATGCGCAGGCCCTTTTGGTTAAAAAATTATCGTGTCAAAATTAACCACAGAAAATACAAAAAATCCTTAATACCGCTTTTTATGGAAGGGTAAAAGGAACGTCTCTCGTGCTTTTTTAAAATAATCTCTGTGGCTTGTTTTTTCTTAATATAAGTATAAAAAGATAAGAAATATTTATCAAGAAAATACTAGGGGAAATTATTGGCAATGTACACATAAATTATTAGACGTTTTCAGAAGTCCACCATATTTATTAGAAGTGGAATTTTAAGTTGACTAAGTAACACCGTATGTATATATTTATTACATACAAGGCTAATAAAACAAATGGACATATTATCAAATCTTAAAGGCTTCGACTGCGACGAAGGCAATATCACCAAGAACTGGGAAAAGCACGATGTTGCTCATATTGAATGCGAGGAAGTCTTTTTTAATGACCCGTTGGTAGTAAAGAAGGATGAGCCGCATTCTATAGCAGAACCACGTTATTATGTTCTTGGCAAGACCAATGGCCGGCGATTATTATTTTTGGTGTTTACGGTAAGGAATAACAAGATAAGGGTAATATCTGCAAGGGATATGAACAAGAAAGAGAGGAAATTATATGAGCAAACTGAAAAAGATACCGAAATTTAAGACAGAGGATGAAGAACGTGAGTTTTGGTCAACGCATGATTCTACTGAATATGTAGATTATACAAAGGCGAAGAAGGTATTGTTTCCAGGGTTAAAGCCTTCTACCAGGTCAATATCAATCAGGTTGCCAGCGTCTCTTATTGAAAAACTGAAGGTCTTGGCTAATGAAAGAGATGTGCCGTATCAGTCTCTTATGAAAATACTCTTAGCTGAGAAGGTGAAGGAGGAATTAAGCGTAAAGGGTTAATACAGGGAATTTCAAACAGACAACGTAACCATCTCGGTTACGCTGTCTGTCATTCTAACGAAAGCAGGAATGACAATTTTATAATTTGCCGGGGATAATCTTTCCCATAATAATTGCCTCCCTCGCCCCTGTGGCGCTGGGGACATTGTTGGGATTGCCGGAAATTGTTTCATTGGCCAGGATGGCAAAGGCAAGGGCTTCTTTGGCATTGGGTGAGATACCGTATTTATCAATGGTGTGTACTTGAATTGTGGGTTTAAGATATTGTCTAAAGAATTTTATAAGGGTGTTATTGTGGCTTCCGCCTCCTGAGAGTATTACTTCAGACAGGTAATGTTTGGATAAAATCCACTGCTTATAACTGTCCGCAATGGTGTGGGCCGTAAAGGCCGTAACCGTTGCCAGAATATCCAGGTCTTTGATTCCGGAATGTATGGCGTCTTTGTAAAGGTTATCCGCAAAAGATATCCCAAACTCCTCGCGTCCTGTGGTCTTTGGCGGTGGTTTTGATAGATAAGGATGTGTAAGGAGGGTGGCCAGAAGGCTATCATGAATCTTTCCCCTCTCTGCGAGTTTGCCGCCTTCGTCAAAGTGTTGCGTAGTGTTTGTGACAAGCTCGGTAATGCGATCAATTATCATGTTGCCAGGGCCGGTGTCGAAGGCGATAACGTCATTGATACTGCAGTTCTTTGGCAGTATGGTGACATTGGCAATTCCCCCGATATTTTGCAAGGCACGCCCTCTTTCTTTGTCTCTAAAGAGGATGAAATCCACATAAGGCACGAGTGGCGCTCCCTGCCCCCCCGCCGCAATATCTCTTTGCCGAAAGTCTGCCACTGTCGTAACACCTGTTTCATGAGCGATGACGGAAGGCTCACCAATCTGGAGCGTAGACCGAATGTGTGGTAAATCCCACGTTTCTCCTTTAAAATTATGTAACAGTTCACCCCCTCCCCTAACCCCTCCCACCAGGGGCGGGGAATACTCATTGTTCCCTTGTATTCCTCCCTCTTGATTCGTCGTGAGCTCAGTCGAACGATGGGGGAGGTTTAGGTGGGGGTGAACTGTTACATAATTATTACTTCTGACTTTTGACTTGCTAATAGTTTCTGGATTGGGTATATGATAGATAGTCTGTCCGTGGGAGCCAATGAGGTCGATATCCTTGATTGGAATATGTGCCTTATTCGCAATAGATATAGCTGCATTTGCAAATAGCTTTCCGAGGTGAAAGTTTAGCTGGCAGACCTTATCAACCGTGCCTGTTTCAGGATTGCAGGCTTCAAGGATAGATGAGCGGGTGGTCTCATCATACGGATATGTCTCAAATCCCAGGATGTTTATTTTCGTATGTATACCGTTCCCGGAGATTTCAACAAGGCATGCATCTACGCCATCTGCTGATGTTCCCGACATGAGGCCAATGACCTTTTTGGGATTTTTGTGCTGTAGCCGCAGGAGTTCATTTAGCATTTTTGGGTTTAATGGTGTGGACTGGACTTGCTTTTATAGATTTCGGCCTCACGGTCTGCGTCGCCAAGCATTCCCTTGGAACGATATACTTCTTCGAGTACCTTGTGTACATCAATAAATACAGGGTCAACCTCAAGCGTCTTTTTGAGAGATACCTCTGCTTTATCAAAATCACCCTTTTCTTTATATGCCAGTCCAATATTGTAATGAAAATTTGCCATGTCGGGACGCACGGTTAATGCCTTTTGCCAAACAGAAATAGCATCGTCGAATTTATTGATTTTTGTATAAGCGATGCCCAGATTATAATAAATCTCTGTCTTTTGTGGGTTAATTTCCAAGCCTTTTGTCCATTCTGCAATAGCCTCGTTGAATTGCGCCTTTTTTGCATAGAGGATGCCCAGATTGTATCGCGAATTTACAAGACCTGGATTTATATCAATGGCCTTCCTAAAAGACCGGGTCGCATCTTCCTCCTGTTTCTTATGGATATAAACAAGACCCAATCCTTCGTATGCCTCAGCATAATGGGGGTTGATGTCTATAGCTTTTTTGAAAACGGAAATGGCTTCGTCTGATTTTCCTTTTTTATTGAGGATATTACCCTGCCCAACAAGAGACTCTACCATCGAAGGGTTAAGTTCCGATGCCTTTTTGTAAGCAGCCAGGGATTCAGTGAACATGGCCTTTTCGTCGTAAAGCAAACCTAAACTATAATGGATTTTTGCGTCGTTTGGATTGGACTCCAGCAGTTTCTTGTTTTTTTCAATTTCTTCGTCTACCATCGATTTTTTATGGACGGAAGGAACTTCTCCTTCAAACTTGACGGAGGTGGAATGTTGAATAGTAGATTGTGTGCCAGATTCTTTCTTGCCGCACCCAATATTATAACAGGAAAGAAGCAATACGATAGAGATAAGGTGAAAACTATGTTTTTTAGAATGTGCCATAAAATCCTTTTCTTTTTAAAGAGATATTGTATAAGTTATGTAATTAAAGAAGCAAGAAGTCGGAAGCAAGAAACAAGAAGTCAGAAGCCAGAGGCCAGAAGTAAGAACATAAAATACTATAGTAAATTCTAACTTCTGACGTCTGTCTTCTTGTTTCTGAATTCTGACTTTTGATTAATTATATATCGTAATGGCCATTCGTCAATCTGAAACTATGGATCGGCAGATAAGACAATCTCATCCGCAGAATCAGGGTCTTACCCGTGCTCTGAGTTTTTTTGATGTGATTTGTCTGGGAATTAATAGCGTGGTTGGCGCTGGTATTTTTTTATTACCAGGACAACTGTGCAGTTTAGCCGGCGATGCTGCACTGTGGGTATTCCCGCTGTGCGGAGTCCTTTGTTTCATTATTTCCCTGTGTTTTGCAGAAATGGGGGGAATGTACAACAAGACAGGCGGCGCATACCTGTATGCCAGAGAGGCATTTGGGCCGTTTGCGGGTTTTTTGGTGGGCTGGATGATGTGGCTTTCGTCTATTATTGGTTGGGCCTCGGTCGCAAGCGGTTTTGGGCTTTATTTAGACTATTTTTTGCCGACAGAAAATGGATGGCTAAGCAAGTCAATTATTACGATTCTAATAGTAGGGTTGAGCGCCATCAATTTTTTCGGCGTTAAACCGGGGGCAAGGACGATCAATTTTTTTACCATAGGCAAACTCCTGTCTTTGCTTATTTTCATTGGTGTGGGATTCTTTTTTATCAAGAAACAAAATTTAGTTCCGTTTCACGATGGTGGAAATTTTAACGCAGCGGCCATTATGGCGCTGTATGCCTATACAGGATTCGAATTTGTCGTGGTGCCTGCTGAAGAAATGCGGCATCCGCAAAGGGACATTCCGCGCGTACTGTTCTTTGTGCTGCTGCTGGCAACCGGGTTATATATCGTTATTCAGATTGTAGCGACAGGGACGTTTCCCGGTCTTGCTGCGTCTGATAAACCGCTGGCTGATGCAGCGCGATATTTTATGGGGACGGCAGGTGGCGTGATTATTGGTGTAGGGGCATTGCTTTCTATTGGCGGCATTAATGCAGGCATTGCCCTGACAAGCCCGCGCAGTCTCTATGTACTTTCAGCCGATGGATTCTTCCCTAAAATATTTTCCAAAATACATCCCACATATCATACCCCATATCTGGCCATTATAGTCAATACGGCTTTAACGCTTTTATTAGGCTTGACAGGCAGTTTCAAATATCTGGTTGCAGCAAGCGTCATGGTAAGTATCCTTCAGTATATTCCTACCTGTCTTGCCGTTGTTGTACTGAGAAGATACAAGCCTGAGTTGGAGAGGAATTACAGGATACCCGGTGGGTATTGTATTCCCATTTTGGCGTTGGTGATTTGTGGCTGGTTGATATGTCATGTAGAACTGAAGGTAATAGCGGCAACATCTATCGCAATCGTGGTATCATTACCTTTTTATTTTAAGAAAAGAACATTAAACCACGGAGGCGCAGAGGCAGGAAGAAATTCATAAAAATATTTATGTCTTCCTTAAGACCAATGTGATGCCTGTTATATTTCCTCCATCGTCAAATATTTTTGTCATCCTGGCGCTTGAAGGGAAAGGGCGTTGTATAGTTGAGGGCAATATTTGAAAATCAGTGGTTTTTTCCCGAATATTTGTGAGTGTGTCTGTGGAAAGGGACAGGTTCATGCGCGATAGATATTGCATGAGGTCCAGGTTTTCCGTGTCTGTTTCATGAATATGCAGGAGTTCTTTTGCTGTTTGATTTATATGCGTAATTCTCCATTGTCCATCGGTAACAACCACGCCTTCCTCCAGCTCTGATAAGATTGATTCGAGGACATTTGTTTCTTCCTCTTTTGCAGGTATTCGTCTCATACGCAGCAGTGCTTTTACCCTGGCAAGGAGTTCGGTTTTATTGAAGGGTTTACTGATAAAATCGTCAGCGCCTGCTTCAATGCCTTTGATCCTGTCATCCATCTCGTGCAGTGCGGTAATCATGACAATCGGTATGCTTTTTGTGGTTCCATTTGCCCGTAGTTGCTGGCATACCTCATAGCCTGTGAGTTTGGGCATCATGATATCCAGTAATATTAAATCAGGATTTTCAGACTTTGCTTTTTCCAGCGCTTCTTCGCCGTCGTATGCCTCGATCACATCAAATTCAGATGCGGTCAGGATCACTCGGAGTAATTTCACATTTTGTTTGATATCGTCCGCTACTAATATTTTAGCCTTGTTCATGGATTTCTTTTTTTTAGTAAAAACTCACCGCAAAGACGCAAAGGGCGCAAAGATTCAAAGGCCATTGACAATTCTCTTTATTTCGTCCCTCAATATTGGAACATTAAAGTTAATCAATATTCCCAATTTTAAATTTGACAACTTTAAATACGTCAAGAGTTGAGCTTCATGAATTGGCTCAATCTGATCAACCGCCTTTAATTCCAGGATTATTAATCCTCCAACAACTATATCCAATCGATATCCACAGTCCAGTTTCACCCCTTTATAAGACACTGCAAGAGGTTTTTGTCGCTCAAAAGCAATGCCACAGATAGCCAATTCTCGACAAAGACATTCTTCATAAGCTGATTCCAACAATCCTGGTCCAAGATTGCGATGTACTTCGATTGCTGCACCAATGATTTCCTTCGAAAGTTTGTCTTCTTCTTTTATCATGAGTATGTCTTTTTTTTGCGCCCTTTGCGTCTTTGCGGTGAATTTGTTAACTCTTTTTGATATATTTCTCTACGATGAGCGGCAGTTCCTGTGTATTGATGGGTTTGCTGATGTAGGCATTGCAACCAGTGTCCAGAATTTTTTGCTCGTCTCCCTTCATGGCATAAGCGGTTACTGCGATAATGGGGATGTCTTTAGTAATCACGCTTGCCTTGATTTGCCTTATCAAGGTAAGTCCGTCAATGCCCGGAAGCTGGATGTCCATAAGGATAATATCCGGTTTTTGATTTTTTAAGAGGTTTAATGCCTCCTCGCCGGTGGCTGCCTCGATTATATTGTATCCCTTTGCCTTGAGCACCACGCGCATCA
>Ga0209324_10001505_pt1 | contig 16087 bp, 14 predicted proteins | sample Rifsed19ft3_FD_184015 | JGI IMG/M metagenome (GOLD analysis project Ga0209324, IMG submission 184015) | Soil microbial communities from Rifle, Colorado, USA - sediment 19ft 3 (version 2) | ecosystem: Environmental > Terrestrial > Deep subsurface > Rock core/Sediment | place: Rifle, Colorado...
AAGAAGGATCAGCGGAATCAGCAGAATCAGCAGAATCAGCAGAATCAGCGGGATAAGAAGGATCAGCGGAATCAGCAGAATCAGCAGAATCAGCAGAATCAGCAGGATAAGCAGGATAAGAAGGATCAGCGAGGGGGGGCGTGGGATAAGAAAGATCAGCGGAATAAGCACGCAGGGTAAGAAATTTAAACAAGATAAGGACCCGAATAATAATTAGAATTAGAGATAGCATTATATAGAAGTCTAACTTCGGTAGAATTAGGATCAATATTTAAATTAATACCTAAATGACGTAATAATTCGATTGCATTTTTAGTACATATAGTTTTATTTTTTGGGAAATTTCCATTTAATCCGAAGACAATTTTTACAAAACTTAATGGATTAAAATGATATTGTACATTTTTATTCAAATTCAAAAACTCATGAACTCTTTTATCACTATCATATAATTTCTTTTTATTTTTGAAACAAATAAAATTTCCAGTATAATTATTTAAGAGATGGGATAACCTTTGAACTCTTAAGCATTTTCCATTAGCTTCAGCAGTTATTATAAATAAATCCGAATCTCTTTTAAATACAACACCAACATGAGTATAAAGAGTAGTGCAAAATGAATACAATAAATTACAAATAATAAACTTTGCTAATTCACCTTTTAATAAATGATTATCAATCATAAATATAACATCTCCAGTTTCAAAATTATTAATTGATATACGTTCTAAATTATATAAATTATAGATAATTGAATAATAATATATGATGATAATACATAGAAAAATAATTATACTTAAAAAAATCGGATTTTTCGCGAGAGGGTGCCTCCTGTCCATATTGGGCCGACAATAGATATATTATAAAAAATAAAAATCAAATAACAATTTATTCTATTAATTATCGAGCTTTAATCAATTATTAATTGTATATTCGCGAGTGCCATATCAAAATTATCATCTATGGGTCTATCAAAATTTCCGTATTTTTTCGAACCACCGAAACACCCCCAATTATCATATCCCAGGACCCCATATCTAATCATAAGTTTAGCACATAATCCCATCCCCGAATGAATAGCCTTATCATATCCTTCCTGAAAATTATCAGCACCATATTGAATCATAAGTTCAGCAATATCCATATATCCTTTAGAGCAAGCATATAATAACCCTTTATTCCAACTATTAGCACCATGTCTAATCATAATTTCAACAATATTCTTATGTCCACCTAAACAAGCAAATAAAAATCCCCGATGAATAACCCATGAACCCACCCACCAACCCAAATACCCTTCTACGTGTTTAATTATAAGTTCAACAATATCCTCATGTCCTCCAAAACAAGCATTAAATAATCCTTGTTCCCAATCACTATCTGATACGCGATCATCAGGTTCTAAACGTCTAATCATCAATTCAACGATATCCTTATGTCCTCCTAAACAAGCATTTCTAAACCCAGAATGGAAATAATCGGCACCTTTTTCGATCAGTAATTCAACAAGATCCTTATGTCCACCTAAGCAAGCCTCAATAAGACCCCAATTCCAATGATTAGCACCACGTCTAATCATAAAGTCAACTAAATCATTATGTCCACCCCTACAAGCATATGCAAATCCCCAATTAATATTATTAGCTCTAAGCATAAGTTTAACAATATTATCATGTCCTCCAAGACAAGCGTTAGCAAGTCCCCAATCATAATCGTGAGCACCGCACTCAATCATAAACTTGGCAAAATTTTCATATCCTTGACCGCAAGCGGTGGCAAATCCCCAATTAAGTATCCAATTAAACTTCAAAGACTGAATCAAGAACGAAATATGAATAGAAATAATATGATTATTTAAACAACATATTTCAGGATCATCAATAAATTTAAAATATAAAAAGAGTCCAGAAGATAATTTAAGACGTAAAAGATCTTCTTCATTCAGATGAGAAGAAATAAGATAGACAAGATCATTATGCATAACTATGTTGTGTGTTTTAGTTGTGTGTTTTAGTTGTGTGTTTTAGTTGTGTGTTTTAGTTGTGTGTTTTAGTTCAGTAAATATAATATAAACTAGAAATTCAATTTTTAATATTTAAGTAGGTAAATATTTACATTTATTAGTTCTTATTTTATGATAAATAAAATAACTGCTGCATGATAATTACATGCCTTGAAGGGACAAAGTCCCATTTCTAATTTCTTATTTTTTAAATATTAAATATTAAAAAATGAAAATCCATTCTATATATTTAATATATATTAATTAATAGCAAATGCTTAGAGAGCTTATTGAGTTTATTTCTCATTATTTAAATGAATCTGATATTTTAGCCCTAAAATTATCATCAAAAATAAATGTTGGATGGAGGGATTATTTTATGTTTAATGATAATATTGTTAGATGTTGCAAAAATAATCATGAAATTTCTTTAAAAATTCACCTTATGACTTTAGGATATTGTGACGATTGGAGAAACGGATTTTATGAGGCCTGTAAAAATGGAAATGATAAAATTGTTGACTTAATATTGGAAAAAATGGTGGGTATCATGATGATGGTTGACGGTGAATTTACATTAGATCAAGGATTAATTTTTGGAGGTAAACACTACAGTATTGCGAATTTATTAATTAATAAATGGGGAATTGAATGTTATTGGAATATAATACTTGAAGGTATAGGTTGTTATAATACTGACTATAATACTGACTATAAAATTATTGATTTAATTATTAGTAAAGGACTTTCATCTACCAATGACGACCCTCTAAAAAGACTGAAATTAGATGATACTTGTAATTGTTGTGGTCTATTAATTTCAGATCATCTTGAACCAAAAGACAAATAACGAGACCCTATCATATAGATCGTATTTCTGATTATTTATTAAAATATTTAAATATTATTGTATCCAAAAATATATATATATATGAATAGGTTCAATTTTGTCTTAATTATCATTTTAGTTATCCTTTTGATTTATTTTATCAATCCTAAATTTATCCTAATAGGGGGGGGATTGAGTCTTATTATTCTTCCCCTTATTATTCGTAAAAGTAATTATGGTAAATCCTCTATCAAAAAATTTGGTGAAGATCCCCGATCTCCGATCCCCAAGGTCGGCGGAAAATCTAAGGAAGAGATTGAAGCCAGATGGCTAGATATTGATGAAGATACAATAAGAAAAAAACTAATATGTGAACAGGGATGCTCATATGTTCACGGTATGAAAAAATTAATTAGAATTTTGTTTTATCATCCTAAGATTAAAAAGGGATATATCAGAATTAGGAGAGAATTTGTTGATGATTATCATCCTATTATATATTTAACTGCTAAGGAATTCAGTATTAGAGATGGAAAGGAAGTTGCAATGGAGGATGAAATTAAGTTTACCAATTATGATAAAACTAAAAAATGGCTTTCTAAATTTAAAAATCTGAATGAGATTGATAATCCTGAAGAAAACTCTTTTGATGATATTGCAAATTGGATGAAACGTTTAGGATTTGAATTCAAAACTTACACAGAATCTTTTCGCAAAAAATTTAAATCCTCAAATTGCAAAGAAATTGTTATCGATCTTGTTCCGGGTTTAAATCCGTATATTGAAATTGAATGTGATAATGGAGAAGAATTATTTGCAACGGCTAAAAAACTTGGGCTTAAAAAAGAAGATGCCATTTATGGTGGTTATGGTAATGCTTATGCGGTCGTTTATTCAATTGATGTCGATATTCCTAATAATAAAATATCAGAATTTAAATTTGATAATATTGATCAACATTTAGGCAAATTTATTACTGATGAAAAGGCTAGAGCTAAATTCGATGAAACGTTCGAAAAATATAGATATATTATATAACTTTAATATAAATAAATCGCTCAATATATGATTCACTACAATATCCATGGTGTAAGTTCGTAGAACGAACCATGTAAGTTTAAAATATTTGATTCTTAAATTGAATTTTTATTAAAAAAATTATCCGAATTTAATTAAATGGGGAGAAGTAAATATTTTTCTTGAATATTTATGTTCGCAGTTTTCAATTTATCATATTTTATATATTCAGGGTATATTTAATAAATATAGCTACGTAATAAGTTTAAGTAGTCAATTTTAGAGGTAAATAAACGAGTAAGTTATAGAGGAAACCAGACTAATTAAATTTTATAAACTATAATAATTATTTTTTAAATTAAATGATCACTAGCATTTCGATGACAATGGTTACAATATGTGGCACCTTTACTAATCATCAAATCGACAAGATCACGATTACCACCCTTGCAAGCACCCCGAAGTCCACCATCCCAATCGTCAGCCCCTTTTTCAATCATTAAATGAACAATATCACGATTACCACCCTTGCAAGCCTCTATAAGTCCCCCATTCCAATTAGTAGCCCCCTTTTGAATCATAAAATTAACAATATCAGGATGTGGGCAGTGCCCGCCTGCACAGCAGGCACCACCCCTGCAAGCATATTTAAGTCCCAGATTCCAATTGTTAGCCCCCTTTTCAATCATAAAATTAACAAGATCACGATGACCACCCCTGCAAGCCTCCCAAAGTCCCCAATTCCAATAATTAGCCCCATATTCAATCATTAAATCAACAAGATCACGATGACCACCGAAGCAAGCGCCTAGAAGTCCCCAATTCCAATTAGTAGCCCCCTTTTCGACCATCAACTTAGCGATATCACAATAACCATATTCGCAAGCACCCCGAAGTCCCCAATTCCAATTAGTAGCCCCATTTTTAATCATTAAATCAACTAAATCACGATAACCACCCTTACAAGCACCCCAAAGTCCCCTATTCCAATCGGTAGCCCCATTTTTAATCATTAAATCAACTAAATCACGATGACCACCCTTACAAGCACCCCAAAGTCCCCTATTCCACTTATTAGCCCCATATTCAATCATTAAATCAACAAGATCACGATGACCACCCCAGCAAGCACCCGTAAGTCCCCAATTCCAATCATTAGCCCCATTTACAATCATTAAATCAACAATATCACGATGACCACCGAAGCAAGCAGCCCAAAGTCCCCCATCCCAATTTTTAGCCCCCTTTTCAATCATTAAATTAACAATATCAAGATGCGGGCACTGCCCGCAATCGGCACCACCCCTGCAAGCAGCTTCAAGTCCCCGATTCCAATAATTAGCTCCTTTTTGAATCATAAGATCAACAAGATTACGATAACCACCTTGACAAGCAGCTTCAAGTCCCCAATTCCAATAATTAGCTCCTTTTTGAATCATAAGATCAACAAGATTACGATAACCACCTTGACAAGCAGCTTCAAGTCCCCGATTCCAATCTAAGTTATCATTAGTAAGTGAAAGAATTTTAATAGAAATAATATAATTATTAATACAGCAGACTTTAAAATTATTAATAAATTTAAAGTAAATATTACAATATAATTTAAGAATTAAACGATCACTATCAGTTGAATAAAACGAAACGAGGTAAAGAAGATCTTTAAGCATTTGTTTAAGTATATAAAAAATAATTCAATTTTTAAATTAAATGATCATCCATATTTCGACGACAATGCATGCACAATGTGGCCCCTTTACTAATCATTAACTTAACAATATCACTATGATCACTCATGCAAGCATATACAAGTCCCCAATTCCAATAATTAGCCCCAATCCCTAATTTTGAACACATCATCAAATTAACAATATCACAATGCGGGCATCGCCCGCCTGCGTCGCAGGCACCACCCCTGCAAGCATATTCAAGTCCCCCTTTCCAATTTAATTTATTATTAGTAAGTAGAAGAATTTTAATAGAAATAATTGCATTATTGATACAGCAGAGTTTAAAATCATCAATAAATTTAAAGTAAATATTACAATATAATTTAAGAGTTAAACGATCACGATCAGTTAAATGGGACGAAATGAGATAAAGAAGATCTTTATGCATTTTTAAAGTATATAAAAAAAATTCAATTTTTAAATATGATGAATATATTTGGACCATATACGCAGTCGACAAAAATTGTGCGTAGTTGCACTACGCACGTTCCGCATCAAAACAATTGCCCTAGGGATTAAAATTTAGATATCAGAAGGTTGAAAAAAGTAAAAAGGATCCAACTGAGTATTAAGGTCAGATTAAAGAGAGTAAATGATCATCCAATTTTCGATAACAATTATAACAATATGTGGCCCCATGAAACGGAGCATAGCTCCGTTTCTTATTTTCAGCACATCATTAACTTAACAACATTACGATGATTACCGAAGCAAGCATTCATAAGTCCCCCATTCCAATCCCACGCCCCCTTTTCGATCATTAAATCAGCAATATCACCATGACCACCGAGGCAAGCATAGTAAAGTCCCCAATTCCAATCGTTGGCCCCACCAGAAACTGAGCGTAGCTTAGTTTCTTATTTTCAACACATCAATAAATTAGCGAGATCGAGATGCGGGCATCGCCCGCCTGCGTCGCAGGCACCATCCCTGCAAGCAGCCTGAAGTCCCCCATTCCAATAAGTAGCCCCTAAGGAATCGGTGAATTCAGTTTCTAATTTTTCAATCATTAAATTAACGAGATCACAATAGCCACCTTCACAAGAACCCCAAAGCCCAGAATTCCAATCATTGGCCCCGTAAAAACGTGCCCCCCCGCACCGCGTTTTTTATTTTCAGCACATCATCAACTTAACAATATCAATATAACCACCGAAACAAGCACCAAAAAGTCCTTTATTAAAATTAAAATTTTTACCTAAAAGCAAAAGAATTTTAAGAGAAATAATATAATTATTTTTGTAACATTTTTTAAATTTATTATTGCCTTTAAACGAACATGTAGGAAAATTTGAAGATAATTTAAAATTTAAAAGAGAAGATTCTGTTAAATAATTTGCAACCAAACTAACAATATCTGGAATCATGGGTAATAATAATATACAAAATAAATTCAATTTTAAATTAGCGTTCAGACTATAGTATATTTCACGTCTAAAATGTCTCTAATGCCAGTTAGAAACAATCCCGTTGTATTTCTCCGAATAAAATTTCTTCTCCATATAATGTGTATATTTTTACATATTTAATATATATTTTTTAGAGGAGAGCAAAATTAAAAAAAATTAAAAATATATCTTAATATATAAATAAATTATGTCGTGGCAGGGTTTTGCGACAGGATTAGTAGCTGGTCAAGTAGGATACTGGAAAGAGGAAGATATAAAAAAATGTAAAGATGGTCAGCTTGAGAAATATATTGGTGAGATAAGGGATCTAATGGTTGGATTATCTCAATTTAGAGGACTTATGGAACGTTATCGTATTAATAAAATTATAAAAGATATTAAAGCAAAGGGGAAATACGAAGAATTTTCCGAATGTATAGGAGACTTCAATACGGGGAAAATAGAGGCGGAGATATTTAAATATAAAATTAGTATAGTGAGAACGATAATATTAATTATTATTGTGTTGATAATTATAATTATAATTATAATTGTATGGTATAATAGTAGAAAATCATCAACCCCTAAAATTTAGGCTGAAAAATTTATAAAATGAAAAAAATTCTTTAGCGGTCAAGGTGGGTAGTAATGCGCGATTTATGCTTATCACACGCATATAAATAGAAAATATGTATTTTAGTAATATCAAACAATTTTTGAATAAAATTGTTATACCGATTGCAAAACTATAAAATCAATTCCCGAACACTTCCTTGTTGTTCGGAGTCCACAATTCCAACTATTAGCCCACCGAAACGGAGGTACCTCCGTTTCCCCTTTTTGAATCATAAAATCAACAAGATTAATATGATGAGGGCCATTACCTATGCAAGCCAATTCAAGTCCTCTATTCCAATCTAATTTAGCGTTAGTCAATAAAAGAATTTTAATAGAAATAATATCATTATTAATACAGCATAATTTAAAATCATTAATAAATTTAAAGTAAATATTACAATATAATTTAAGAATTAAACGATCCCTATCATTTGAATAAAACGAAACGAGGAAAAGTAAATCTTTAAGCATTCGCTTAAGTTTATAAAGTATATAAAAAAAAATTCAATTCTTAAATTAAATTATTTTTATAACGATAACCAAACGTATTATTTAAAAACTTTCTAAAAAAAATAATATAAAAATAATATGTACATTAAAATATATATATATATACACTCAAGTATAAAAAATGTCCCGAAAATATAAAACGGATGAAGAAAGATATCAAGCACTAAGAGAATATCATCACAAATATTATTTAAGAAAAAAAGAAGATAAGGAATATGTAGAATATTTTAAGAATTACTGCAAAGAATATTACGAAAACAATAAAGAAAAATGTAAAGAATATAAAAGAAATTATTACATAGCCAATAGAGATAGGGAAAGAGAAAAGAAGAGAATATATTATCAGAAAATTAAAAGCGAAAAAGCATTATGTAAATAAAAAATGAATTAATTATTTTTTTATAAATATTTATCTGATATAATATATACTATATTAGAGAATATAGGACAAAAACTAGAGTACTGGGATGGAAAATAAACTAAATATCTACAAATATCTGTATAAGGAGGAGGGCCGAGAAGATAAAGATACGGTCGAATGGGCAATAGAAGAGAATTTAGCAAGTATAAAGGATTTAATAATAAGAGATGAAACCGAAGAAGTATATAAGATATATAAAACTTCTGAGGACTACTCTGAGGACTATCCGTATGCCAATACCAACTACAATACGCACGAAGTAATATTAGGATTTCTTCCACAGAAGCCAAAATATGATATCGATGGAGGTTCGATAATAAATTTCAACGGCATAATATCAGGAATAAAGCGAGCATTTGAGGAAATATATAGCATTAAGCCTTCAGAGGTGGTTTATGATAGTAGTTCCGTAGATAAATTTTCACGTCATATAGTAATTTCGAACGTATTATTTAAAAATTCGCGAGAGGCGGATAATTTCACCCGTAAAATATTAAAAGACTATATAACAGGAAAAGATTATCAATATATCGACAATCAAGTAAATAAATCAACACAGAATTTTCGAATGCCAGGAGCGACGAAAGAAGGAAGGAAGAAGAGGGTTGATACAAAGCATGAATGGTATGATGGATTAATAAGTTATGGAAACGAATTAATACCTATATTACCGGAGAAATGCGAGAAAAGGACAGCATGTGAGTTCACAGCATTAAATATAACCGAAGAGCAGATAAAAAAAATAAGTGAGGCAGTAGGAGGAGATTATGAATATAATAAAAAACGGGATAAGAATAATATGTTAGTATTTGATAGGATAAGAAAAGGATATTGCGATTTATGTAAAAGAGAGCATGATAGAAGTGGACTATATATATGTATATATCCGAATAGGATATTAAAATATTGCTTCAGGAATGAAGATAAAAAATATGAGATAATATGGGAAGATAAGAGTATAAAGATAAACGAGAATAAAGAGATATTAGAAGAGATAACAAACTACATATACAGGGATAATATAGGATATGCAGAATTATTTATAAAATTTAATAAGAATAAGATAAAAGTGACAGATATATCAACAGGATCAGGATATATATGGGACGAAGAAAAAAATTTATGGAGTACAATAGGATTTGAAAAAATAAAAGCAATGATAACACCATTTTTAGAAAAAAATGCTTCACTATATCGAATATATTTATCAGAAAAATATAATAAAACAAGTATCACCGATGAAAAGGAAAAAATAGATAAAGAAATAAAGGCAATAACAAAAATATTAGGAAAAATAAGAACGAATAATATATTCCATATAACAAATACAGTAAAGGTAGGATTATATGATGAAACATTTGAAAAAATAAAAAATACGATAAGTTATTTATTACCATTAAAAAATAAAAAAGTAGTGAATTTAAAAACAGGAGAAACAAGAGAAAGGAATCAAGGGGACAAATTTACATTTGAATGTCCATGGGAATATAAAGAAAATATATCACAAAAAATAAAGAAATATATAATGGATTTATTGAACGACAATGAATCACTATATGAATATTTCCAGACAGCATGTGGAGCATTTTTAACAGGAGAAGTAGAAAAAGCATTATTTGTATTTTATGGAGAAACAGGAAATAACGGGAAATCAACATTTTTAAATTTATTGCAAAAAATAACGAATGAATATTTTACAACAATGTCAAAGACAGTATTTGTAGAGACAAATAATCCGTATAAATCAGAGAACGCCCATACATCACAATTAATACCAATGATAGGGAAGAGATTAATAACAATATCAGAATTAAAAGAGGGCGATGAATTAAATATGGAAAATTTAAAGAAAATAACAGGGAATGACGAATTTATATTGAGAGATTGTGGGGAAAAGAAGCAAATAACATATAGATCGGTAGCAAAACCGATAATAATAACAAATATATTACCAAAATTTAATATAAATGACAATGCAGCAATAAATAGAATAGTATGTATACCATTTAATGCCGAATTTAAATCAGAGCCATTGCAAGGTCAAAAATTAGCCGATAAACAACTAATAGAAGCATTAGAGAACGAATTATTAAGTGATCTAGGATCATGGATGATACAAGGAGCAATAAAATATTATTTAAAAGGATTAACCCCGAATGACGAAATAAAAAAAAACAAAGAGATGTATATAAGAAAAATAGATACAATGGCAAGATTCAAAGAAGAAATGATAGAGATAACGAATAACAAAGAAGACAAAATATCAGCAACAGAACTATATGAGAAATACAAAGAATGGTGCAAAAACAATAAAGAAAAGCCATTAAGTAATACAATGTTTGGGAAACAAATAAAAATAGAAAAAATTAAAAATTCAATATCATATTATATAGGAATCAGAATAAATAATTAGAAAAATTTTCTTCTTTTTTATTAAGGAAACCCAGTTAAAACGAGAAAATAACTATAACGGGAGGGTTAGGAGGCAACGGGAGGGTTACGGGAGGGTTACGGGAGGGTTACGGGAGGGTTTATTTTTTCATGAGAGGCGAAAAAACCAATCAAAACAGGATAAAAACGTCTAGAATATAATAATATATAAAAAAGATAGTCAAACGGGAGGGTTTATATAGACCAGACCAAAAAAATAAAAAAAGGTCTCTCAAGGGGTCCTGGCTTATATAAACCCTCCCGTTAAAGTATAAAATTTGCAATCGGAGATGAAAAGGCTAAAAATTAAGAGATTTCTATGCATATTTGATGATGAACCAGAAAAATAAACCCTCCCGTAACCCTCCCGTAACAATCCCTAACCCTCCCGTAATCATCCCGCAGTCTATTTCCTTTTTGGATGGATATTTCAACAGGTGAAAAACAAGCATAAAATCAAATAATATGGATTGATTTTTATGCTGTTTCCTCTTAATATATTGCATGGGACGCTCTGGGACGCAGTGGATACTCACCGTCCCACACAAAGATGTATGATTTATCAATTAAATAAGGGAAACAATGGGAAATCAAGTTTTTTAAATATATTGCATAAAATAATGGGAGAATATTATACAGCAGTAGATAAGAGTGTATTTATAAAAATACGAAACAATAATAGACAAGCGAATGCTCATACGAGTCATTTAATACCAATAATAGGGAAGAGAGCAATAGCATCATCAGAATTAACAGAAGGAGATGAATTAAATATGGAAATATTAAAAATGATAACAGGAAAGGACGAAATAAGATTACGAGATTGTGGCGAGAAAAAATCAATAGCATATACATCATGTGCAAAACCAATAATAATAACAAATACATTACCAACATTTAATGTAGAAGATAGTGCAGCAATGAATAGAATAGTATGTGTATTATTTGATGCAGAATTCAATATAAATCCCAAAAAAGGACAAAAATATGCAGATGTGAAATTAATAAATGAATTAGAGACAGAATTATTAGGGGATTTAGGAACATGGATGATACAAGGAGCAATAGAGTTTTATAAAGATGGATTAAAAGCGAATGACGAAGTACAAAAAGGAAAAAAAGTATACATAAATGAAATAGATTCAATAGGAAGATACAAAGAAAAGAAAATAGAAGAAACGAATAATGATGGAGATGAAGTAAAAGCCATAGATTTATATGAGGATTATATGTGTTGGTGTAGGGAGAATATAATAATACCAGAAGGCAATACTACATTTGGAAAAAGAATAAAATATAACAAAAAAAGAAAAAGAGAAGGACTATATTATATAGGAATAAAAATAAAAAAAGAAGAAAACATATAAATACATTAATAAAATTATTTTTTTTAACATCCTATAAATAATATACGCAAAATAACAAATAAAAGAGGAAACAAGAAAAGAATAAAGCCAACAGCATTATGAACCTACACCCCAACCCTACACCCCAACCCTACACCCTCAAAAACAAGTAGAAAAAGGCTAATAATTAATATTTAGATATAAATAAAAAAGAATTAAATAAAGGAGGAAACAAGAAAAGAACAGCTCAAAAACAAATCGAGGTTAATAATTAATAGAAAGGAATTAAGTTATCAATAAGTTATTAATAAGTTATTACTCCGTTATTACTTCATTATGACTATATTCTCGTGCAAGCACGAGTCGAAAAGTGTTGAAATAGGCTGGAAATGCGAAAAGTGCCATCATATATTAGCATTTTAGCATCATAAAAAGCATATTGATACATATCATATTTTTTAATTTAAACATCATAAAAAAATTATTAATAACTTATTACTTCATTATTACTATATTATAAGAAGGTTCTCGTGCAAGCCCGAGGCGAAAAGTGTTAGAATAGTCTGGAAACCTCTCCAATTACGAGTTATTAATAACTTATCAATAAGTTATTAATAAGTTATTACTTCGTTATTAATAAGTTATCAATAAATTATTATCTTTAACTGCTGATAATTTATAATCACTACTTTTATGAGTAGGCATTATAATATATATTGATTAAAAAAATTGATTTATACTTAAATAAATAGATATGGAACAACAAGCGATGACAGTGAAAAAAGATATAAAAATATCTTATAAGCAACGTTATATAAATGAGAAGAAAAAAAGAGAAAATGCTGAAATCAATTTAGAACAATACAAAAAAGAAATTGATATACTGAAAAAAATATTAGAAGAGAAAGATAAAGAAATAGAAAAACACAAAAAGAAAATTGGAGAAAAAAATACTGAATTAGAACATAAAAAATTACCAAAAGGTTCTCAATGTTCAGTATCTGGAAATAATTATGAAAAAAAAATTCATAATATATGTAAAAATTGTGATATTAATCATAAACCATTTAATACACAAAAAGAAGAAGAATTAGCTGGTTGTTCAAGTAAAAATGATATTGAATGTAATTTTATTGAAGAAAAGGATATTGGAATAGAAATAAAAAAGAGTAAATCACCTGATTGGATGCAATGTAGTATTAAATATAATAATACAACTAAAAAGTGGGAAGCAACAAAAAAAGGTAAAATACCAATTAAATGTAGAGAATTATTTAATAAATTAATAAATAATATAAATTTATACGATGGAGAAATTCCTCCATTTATGGAAAAATCAATAACCCATGAAGAATGGATTAACATAAAAAAAGAAACAAATAAATGGGATGATAAATATATTACTATTCCTTCTGATAGTATTTCTAGATTATATCAAGAGAAAGGATGTAATTATATACAAATTAGTGATGGATATGGATTATATCATTTAGGAAAAGATATATGTGATTTTGGTGTTCCATTATTTAATATAGAACAACAAATTAGAATTCGCACTAAAATACACACAAGAAAAAATAAAAAGGGAATTTGTAGTTTATCAGTCACAGTAGCATGTCAGCCTAAAAATATAAAAAAACTTGCACCATCTAAATATTCACTAGATAATAAAGATAAATTACCACCACTTCTTATTTATAAATTGTAATTTTAACCAATAATAACTATCTCTGACGATTTCTTAGATTTATTCATTCCATAACTCCAACTTGTTTCAATAATTTTAAAATTTTTATATAAATTTTTAATATAATCACAGTTATTATAAGTCATGAACCAATTTTTCTTTTTTGATAAACATTTATATAGTTTATCATGATCAAATGTATCATGCATATCTCCATTATTTCCGTATAAAGTAGATGCTTTTTCTAAATAATAAGGTGGGTCTAGGAATATCAAGTTTTTTTCATCTTGATTATTATTAATAAATTCTTCAAAATCAAGATTATAAATATCATAATATGTTAGTTCCAGTTTTTTTATTCTATCAATTGAAGATTTTGTAAATCTTTTTTTAGATGCTTCTAATGAAAATCCTCCAGATAATGTAGCTCCACTAAAAGAGCAACGATTTATAATAAAGTACATAATGCTTTGATTTAATTTATTCTTTTCTTCCATTATTTTTTCTCTCAAATTAGTAAATTCTTCTTTATCTATCAAGTCTATTTTTTTAATAAGTTTTTTGCATAGGTTTTCTTTATCTAATTTACAAGTTTTCCAAAAGTTATAAAGAGGAACAAATTTGTCATTTGCTATAATATTTAATCCATAATTATTTTGAATATGAAATTCAAATGAACCACCACCGAAGAAAGGTGACAGAATATTATTAAATTTACTAATATCAAAATGTTCTTTCAAAATAGTGTCTAATTTTTTACATGCTCGTGTTTTTCCTCCTGGATATCTTAAAGGTGAAATATTACTTATTTTATTCATATCAGGTGTATTCATATTAGATGTATTAACATTTACTTCTTTATTTTCAATAATCAATTTTTTATTATTCAATTCTTTTATTTTTTCTTCAACTGCCTTATCTACAAGTGCCTTAATTTTATCAGCATTATTTTCGCAAGGTGTTTTGCGTCTATTATGAGAGTCATAATATGATTTTTGAGAAAATCCTTTTCCACATCGTTCGCAACTATATTTAACCATTTTCGTTATATATTGTTAATATATATTTTATTTTTAAATCATTTTTTTAAATTAACTTAAATTAACAAAAATTGACAATTTTTTCTTATATTAGAAAGTCGGCGTTTTAAATGTTCAAAGGTGTAAAAGATTCTGTTCGCTTCGCTCACGACGAAAAATGAAGGAAAAAGGCTAGAAATGGAAAAAATGGTATCATATATTAGCATTTTAAAAAAAGGATAGCAATACCTATCATATTTTTTAATTTAAACATGATAAAAATTTATCAACCATATTCTGACCATGTCCGTCGACTAGCGTCGACGGCGAAAATTCATCAAAACAGGTCAGAGATTGAAATTTAAGCATCAGAGAAATAAAATAAATGGCAAAAGTTCTGGCAGTATTTTAATGTAAATTTCACAATGAGGAAAAAAATAAATTGAAAAAATATTTTCAATTGAAAATATTTTGAAACCGAAAGTATTTTTTCCTCGATGAAAAAATATCATCAAAAGATATAAAAAATTCATTATAAAAAGTTTTAAAATATATTGTGAATATATCCGCCGACTAGCGTCGTCGGCGAAATTTCATCAAAACAGGTCAGGGATTGAAATTTAGCTATAAGAAGAAATAAGAAGTTCCACAATGTTTCAATATAAATTTGATGATAACAAAAAAAAATATCATCATATAAAGTATAAAAAAAATATCATCATATAAAGTATAAAAAAAATATCATCATATAAAGTATAAAGTATAAAAAAATATCATCATATAAAGTATAAAAAAAATCATCATATAAAGTATAAAAAAATATCATCATATAAAGTATAAAAAAAATATCATCATATAAAGTATAAAAAAAATATCATCATATAAAGTATAAAAAATATCATCATATATATTTAACATATATATTCCGACCATGTACGCCGACTAGCGTCGTCGGCGAAATTTCATTAAAACAGGTCAGGGATTGAAATTTAGATATCAGAAGAAATAAGAAGATCAATAGCGTTTTAATGTAAATTTGTTGACAACAAAAAAATAATTCAAAAAAGATTTTTAATTCAGTAACTTTTTT
>Ga0209324_10001511_pt1 | contig 16052 bp, 22 predicted proteins | sample Rifsed19ft3_FD_184015 | JGI IMG/M metagenome (GOLD analysis project Ga0209324, IMG submission 184015) | Soil microbial communities from Rifle, Colorado, USA - sediment 19ft 3 (version 2) | ecosystem: Environmental > Terrestrial > Deep subsurface > Rock core/Sediment | place: Rifle, Colorado...
GGAGCGGTTGATGAGCTGGCCGAGCCTGTTGATCTCGACCTCTCGCGTCTGCCGCTCCACGCGTCCGAATGGGAAGGTGTGCTTACAGCCGCTCGTGATGCCACCCACAATGGCGGGGTCACAGGCGTCGCGGGTCTCGCTCCCAGAGTCGGCGCCGATCCCGGTGATCGTTTCGAAGACGGGATTCATATAGCGCGACGCGCGGGTCGGCAGCTGGTTGATGAGCCCAGGGAGCGTGCCGATGATCGTCGAGATGACGGTGGGGTCGACACCGGGATAGGTGAGCAATCCCCCCGGCCCATGGTAGAAGCCTGAAGTGGAGCCGACCCCCGTGGCGTCGTGCTTGAGGGCGTAGCCGCCCTGCTTCAGCGCGATGGCCAGTTGCAGCAGCTCATCGATAGAGAGATCTCCCAGATCGCGCGGCGGCATGGTGCCCTCCTGTTAGGTGTTCTGTGCGGGAGCGCCCAGACTGATCGCCCCCTGCCCATTGAAAAGTCGCGAGAGCATCGCGAACTGCTCTTTCGCAGCCTCCGGGACGCCCTCGATCGCTGGAGCCGACGCGCCCTGGCCCACGCCAGCGTCCTTCGCCGCCTTCACATCCTGGCCGCGGCCGTCAGCCACGGTGGAGTCGGCCTTCGAAGCGATGAACTGCCCGTTCCGCGGCGTCATCAGGTCGGCAATGGTCTGCCTCGCAGCCGCGAGGTCCGCCACGGCCTTGTCTGTGGCATCGAGCCGCGTCACGAGTGAGTCGAGCTTCGCCGAGAGAGGAGCCATTGCCTGGGTCAAGGCCGCTGCCACGTCCATTGCGGGGGAAGGAGGAGGAGGATCGGGAGCAGGTTCAAGGGCGGCGAGCACGTCCTTGAAGGCGATGCCCTGCTCCGTCGCTTTGGCCCGGGCAGCGGCCAATTGACCCTCGAGGAGGCCCACGGCGTCCGCGCCAAGAACGCGGCTCAGAAATTCTTTCTTTTCCGGCGAGAACATGGATGCTGCCTCCTGGCTTAGGAATGTGGTCCATTGATTGGCTGCTGCCTCCATGGGCAGCGGCGAGATCTCGTTGGTGCGAATGCCTCGATAGACGCCGTCGTAAAGGTCCTCGTAGGAGAACCCGTGGCTGACACCGAGGTCGGCGATGGCGGCGAGGGCCTTCGCTGCGGACTGCTTGTCCGCATCGAAGGTGCCCGAGGCGACGGCAAAGCCCTCCGAGGTGACGTCGAGAAGGTCCGCCTGGCCGACACGCGTTCCGGGCGTGTGCCAGAGCCAGAGCTCGGGATAGCCCCTGGTGGCGTCGGCCCAGGCCACGTACTCCTTGTGCTCCTCGAGGGGAATCACCTCGCCTTCGCGGTCGTACAGGTTGTTCGAGTAGACCGCGAGCCAGCGCCACGCGCCGGAGGCGTCCTTGAAGACCCGGAAGGCGCCCTCTTTGCGGTCGCCCATGCCCTCGGCCGAGGCGTGACGCTTGAGATGGGCCGCAGCACGGCCGCGCATTTCCGCCGGCATCGTCTGGTTCATGCGCGCCATAGCATTCCGCAGGTGCGGCATGTCGATGGCACCGTCGGCGTCGTGATGCGGCAGGTGCCGAAGCGAACGAGGGGTGGTCCTCCCCTCGCCATCCTTTTTGCCGCCAGGCTCGATGACTGCGAACGCTGAGTCCGGGAGGGAATTGATGTAGGCCGTGGTCCATTCGGCCTTGTCCCCGCGACTGAAGAGCCGCGAGAACAGCCCCTCTTTCTTGGCGGGCTTCATCATCTCGTCCATGCGCCGGCGCATGTCGGCTGCGGCCTTCTCGACGGCGGCAGCCTTGGCAGCCGGCTCCATCTCGTCATCCGACATGATGTTTTGCATCAAGGCCGAGAACTGTGCCCCGCTCTCACGCAACGCCTGTTCGGCGTGCATGGCGTCCATGTAGGCATCTAGTTCGGCGTATGAGGTGGCTCCACCGAAGGGGCGATACATGCCCATCTCGATGCCACACTTCGTGGCATCGCCAGCGGGAGCGCCTGGGGACGGGGGAGCCGCGGGATCGGACACGCGCAGGGCGCTCCTGCTCTCCCCCCGGTTCAAGCCGTAGTGTCGACGCGACCTCAGCGAACTGTCAAGGCACGGCGAGGAGGATGGGCTCTCCGCTGGGTACGTTCCAACAGCGGCAATTTACGTGGGCTGCCTCAAACGAGGTAGCCATCACGAACTTTTGGCCGTCAAGCGCGGCGCAGATCGGGCAGACACGCTGATCCATCGCCGTCCGCCATTCCCAGTAGCGGTAGCCCATGGCCTGAAACGCTACCTGCGCACCATGGCCGAGGAGGTTCGTCATCTCGGTGACAGCGATCATTCGCGCTCGCTGTGGGCCGAACAGCTCCTCTATCTGCTCAGCTACCCAGCGGGAGCCTCGCCCTTCGGCGCGTGCCTGCAGGATGGCCGCGCGAAGGGCATCCCGCCGAGTCGACGTCAGTTGTTGCCACCAGCGATTCGTGTAGGAGCGCGCTGCCCCGACGAAAGCCTCCTCAGGATTCACGCCGAACAGTTCCTCCATCGGCGGCAGCACGTAACCTTCATCCCCGAGCGCCTTCATGGCGTCGCTGTCGTTCTGGGCCAGCCAGGCGCCGAGGAGGATGATGCTCAGGGCCGCCTGAAAGAGCTCCTGCTCGACCTCCATCCGCATATCATCCCAGAGACGATCGTCGTGAACGACATCCTCAAGCGCCTTCACCGTGCCGTTCGCGATCCGGAAGGCCCGCCCCTCATCGTGGGTGTCTGCGTAGACCGAATTCCAGATGGCCACCCAGCGCCGGCGCTTGGGAACCGGCATCCGGCGCACGCGCTCCGGCAAACTTGGATCGGTAGGACCGCTATATGGCGTGTCAGTCCTCCTCGTCGAGCCGGCCGCGGAGACGACGGAACATGCGTCCCAGCACGGAACCGTAGAACGCCGTGGCCTCGTCCTCAGCAGCGAGGCGTTCCTCAGTGGGGCCAGCCCGAGAGAGGATGCCCTTCTCGACGGCGGTCTCCTCGTTTCGCGACGGCTCCTCACCCGCTCCCTCCGGCCCGGCTCCCTGTGGTTCCTCCGGCGCTTGGGCCGCAGCCTCCGCCTCCCGGGCAATGAGCGCGTCGTAGATCTCTTGCGTCAGCCGGCCTTCGGCGAGGGCGATTTCGCGGGCCGCCTGGGCGTCAATCTCGCCTGAGTCGATGCGCAGCTTCGTTGCCTCCGCCTGGAGCTTCGACGTCTCCGCGCGCCGTTTGCTCTCGTCGATGTCCTCGGTTTCGAAGCTGAACGTGACGTTTGCGGGGAGGATTTGGTTGATCATCTGGGAGATGTTCTTGCGCCAGATGGCGGCGCCCTTGAGGCGCGCTTTTTGGTCCAGCGTCTCGCTCTGGGCACCGGAGCCCATGTCTCCCCGCGGGAGGGGCGCGAACTCCTGATACTCGCTCAGGAAGGCGAGGGAGAGCAGGGTCAGGTACTCCCGGAACTGCTGGTCGCGGTCGAAGCCGTCCGGGAGGCTCGCGAGCTCCAGCGTCGCCACATTGGCCGTGAGCTTGTCGCTTACCGTCGTCAGGATGACGGGGGGCTGATACCGCAGAAGCCCGCGCGAGTCTGCGAGGTTCTTCGCCAGCGTCACGGCCGATTCGAGCTCCGACCGGGTGACGCCGGAGAGCACGTGGATGGCTCGACCATGCCGGCCGCCCACTTTCTCGTCGGTATAGCGCTCGATGCTCTGCCAGGTTTTCGCGCCCTCGAATAGCCGGCTCATGGCCGACATCTGCAGGCCCGAGTAGATGGGATGTGAAACCGGCATCTCGAGCAGGTGGTACACCTGAAACCATTTCAGCCGATGGTACTTCCCGCGCCGGTCGAGGAAGATCACCGGCACCTCGACGTCTCCGGTCACGAAGCAATTCGAGCTCGGGAGCACGCTCAGGCCCACGAGCGGAGCCTCAGGGCGGTCAGCCGTCCGGATCAGCTCGACGAAGGCGCCCACATCCTGGCTGAGATAGTTCAGACCCAGCTCCATGCAGAACGGTACCCAGCCACGACCAAACGACGCGGAGTCCAGCAACTTTCGCGAGGCCTCGCTGGCTCCCTCATCCTGGCTTTCGAGCTTCCAGGAGTAGCCCGCGTTCCGCGCGCAGATGGACGCCGCGGCTGAGCCCGCGAATGGTTCGATGGTCAGAAAGCGCTGGAGGAGCCAATCCCGCTGGTAGATCTGGGTGCCCCACTCGGGGATTTCGGTGCCATAGGTGCCCGTGAACATGAGGGCCAGAGCGGCCGGGCCCGCGGTGACGCCGAGGTCCTGGTCATTGACGCTGTAGCGCTGGGCCTGGAGGGCGATGGGGTCGGCCATGCGACGGCTCCCGCTCCCCCCGGACGCCGTCAGTGTAACGTGGCTGGGCGTTCCTGCCGACGACGCAGATGATAGGCCCGCATGTAGTCACGTGTGGCCTGGACTTGCTCCGGAGTCCTTGAGGCCCGCGCTCTTGCATCGACAAGCCGCTTGCACATTCGGCATTGCCGCCATCCGTTCTGGCCAATCCTGGTATTGGTGGGGCTGAACTCGTGCCCGTGATCACAATGAGTCTTACGCGCGTTGATGGCATTGGCGCTCATGCCGCGCCTCTTATTCTCCGCCAAGGTCACCGCCTCAAGATGGTCAGTCCGCACGCAACGCCGATTGCGACAGAGAGGATCCAGGGTCATGCCCTCTGCAATCGGCCCCCTGCCCAGCTCGTAGCCGAAGCGATGTGCCAGGGAAAGATTGCCCGTGCGGACACAGAACGCACCATACCCATCTGCCCTGACCGCTCCCTGCCATTCCCAGCATTCATCGCCGGACCCATGAGCTACCTTGCGGGCGAATCGTTCGCAGGCATCCTGACGGTAGTAAACACGTGGCATGACCACATGTCACCACGGCTAAACGTTTAGTTCCAGGATCCTCTTTACCGCCATGCTGGCCGCGACGGCGAGGTCGACCTTCTCAGAGGCGCGCCGCTTGACGATCCTCATCTTCGAGTCCTCGTCCTTCTGGAGGCGCGCCTTGGCGTTCCCGATGTGCTCCCGCAGCGCAGGATCGCCGTTGTGCCACACCTGGCCCGCCATCGCCAGCTGGAAAAGCATACCGTCCGCCACGAGGCGCTCGGCGCCTTGATCGAACTCCGAGATCCAGCAGAGCCCGTCCTTGCGCATGCGTTGCACCATCTGCTCTAGCTGGGTCGGGTCGTAGGTGAATTGCACGACGTTGTGAGGAGCGAGCGGCCAGTCCTTGGCCTTGCAACCCGCACATCCTTGATTCGGAAGGGATCGCGGGTGCCCAGCCGCGCAGCCTCCCTCGATGATGAGCCGAATCCAGCGCTCGCACTCCTCCAGGTCGATGCGCCCGGCGGGAGAATCCTGCGGACGCCAACGCTTGCAGGCCCGAATCGCCGCCTGATCGTGGCGCTTTGGGTGACGGGTGACGGCGACTACGCCGAAATTGTCGTATGTCACGGCCGCATCGGCTGCTAACACGATCGGCTCGTTCCAGCCCGGCCGGAGTGGCGGAAGTTCAGGATCGTGGAGTTGGTCCCAGCGGTCCAGCGGGATGTATTCAGCCTCGGGGTCGCCGGCGAGCGCATCGTCCGCCGTCTCCGGGGCGAAATACGACAGACCGAGCGGCGTCATGGTGCCCACGAGCGACTCGCGCCAGATGGCATCTCGTCCCGGGCGGCCCGTGTAGGGCACGAACAATGGATGGAGCCGGCTCCCTCCTGCTACAGCCTCGTGCCAGAGATCCGCCGAGTAGCGGTCTGGGCCACGGCCGCGAGTGATCACATGGCAAGTCCCTCCGGGCGCGACGGTCGAGACGACGCCGTTCCACAGCGCCTCCGCATCATCGATCTGGCTGAGTTCGTCCACGTGGGCATGCTGGCACGTCTGGTCAATCGAGGCATGGCCTACGGCCGGGTAGCTGACAATAGTCCGCACATCATCCGGGCCCATCCACGCTCCGCGCACGATGAGCGACTGGCTCGTCACGCCGCCAGCGCGCGCGACCTCGAATGTGCAGGCCAGGGCCGGCGGGAGGTGCTCTAGCCCGAAACGCACATAACCCAGCAGCGCCTGGCTGGCCCGCTGGTCAAGCGAAAACATGTGGACGCGAGTGTTTTCGGCCCCGAGGAGCAGGCGCCAGCCGTCGAAGGCGCATTCGAGCTCCGTGAATCCCTGTTTGCCTGCCTTCAGTCCGTACACCCACGGGTGCGCCTCGGCGGCGGCGGCGAGCTGGCGCTGTCCCTCCCAGAGGCCAGCCGCTATGCACTGGCAGCCCGGCCGCGAGCATGGCTCCTCGGGTTCGCGGTAGGTCGAAACGGCGCCGGTCTCGCGGTTTTTGAAGTGCCAGAATCGCAACCAATGCCGAAACGAACGTGTGCAGAGCACGCGGCGGACGAAGGCCGGGTCAGGGAGCGCTGAGAGCCGGGGGGCTGTTGCCGTTGCCATTGGCCGCCACTTTGTTCAGGAGCCGGTCCAGGTCCGCGAGTTCGTCCGTGGAGAGCGCGTCGAGCTGCATCACGGGCATGATCATGATGGGCCCGTCGTTGGGCCCAGTCAGGGCGATGGTGGCCCGGTCCAGTCCGAGGAGTTTGGCTCGGCGTTCCATGATCTTGAGGATGCGGTCAACGGCTGCGACATCGCCTCCTCGCGCGACAGACCAAAGAGAGCGTTGAAGCGTGTCCAGGCGGTCGAGCTCAAGATCACGGAGCTGCTCAGTCGGCTCGCGGATCATCCTCGTCAGGGCTCGATGGACCGCATGCGATGCTCCGGACTTCGAGGCGTAGCCCAGCTGCTCCGCGATGGAATCATATGTAAAGCCCGCCATCCGGAGTTCAATGGCCCGGGCGGTGCGTCGCTTCTCGGCGATCGCCTTTTCAGAGGTGCGGTTATTCGGTGTACTTGGCATAGGGTGTACTCAGCCCTTGGCGGCCGTCTGGCCTGTGTACTTTTCCCAGCGGGCCAAGACGACATCCGCATACTGGGGTTCGATCTCCATGGCATAGCATCGGCGACCGAGCATCTCGCAGGCGATCAGGGTGGTTCCGGAGCCGACAAAGGGGTCATAAACGGCCTCGCAATGATGATTCCGAATAGGTCTAGCCATGCACTCGACGGGCTTCTGCGTCGAGTGTCCGCCCTCAACATTCTTATCAAGAGTGATTTCCCAAAGCGTCGTTTGGGTACGATCATCGGTGCGGCCTGCGCCCTTGCCCTTTCGGACGGCATACCAGCATGGTTCGTGACGGACATGATAGTCCCCTCGACCTATGGGGAAGTGACTTTTGGCCCATATGATTTGCATACGAATCTCAAACCCCGAGCCTTGGATGGCCGCGGCGTGGACGAGGCTCGGGGCACCCGCCGGGTGCCCCGAGTACAGCACGTCGCCGGGGAACAGTGCCCATGCCGCGCGCCAGTCCGCACGGTCATCATTGGTGACCTCGCCTATTCGGCTCGGCGAATAGGCGAGCAATCCCTTTGCGGCGGCCTCGTTTCGCCATGCCGGCTCATAGTTCACGCCGTAGGGCGGGTCGGTGACACATAGAAAGGGCATGGCTCCGTCGAGGAGCCGGGCTACATCCGCCGCGTTCGTGCTATCCCCGCAGACCAGCCTATGATCGCCTAGTACCCATAACTCCCCACGTCGACAGCGCGGTGCTATTTCAGCTGGGCACGGAAGATCATCCTCGGTTCCGACGCGTTCAGCAGCTCTTGCTCGCGCTAACAGCGAGGTCACCTCCTCCCTATCGAAACCCAAACTGGCGATGTCTCGCCCTTCGGCTTCTAGTGCCGCCAAAACGGCGGCTAGGTCGTCTTTGACCCACTCGCCCCACTGTTGGTTGTCCCGAAGGGCGCGCTCACGAGCCAGCTGGTCGGGCACGTCCTCTACGATCGCCGGGATCGTCTCCATGCCGAGGTGCTGGGCTGCGCGGAAGCGCATGTTTCCGGCGTAGATGGTTCCGTCTGCCTGGGAGAGGACGGGGCGGCGCCAGAGGAACTCGGGGTCGGCTTCGATGCTCCGGCAGAGGTTCTGAAATCGGGCGTCGCTGATGGTACGCGGGTTCCAGGCCGCGGGACGGAGGGCAGTCAGCCCTACCGCTTGAACATGCCCTTCCATCAGCCCCGCCGAATCCCTCCCTGAAGGATGCCGCTGAGCTTACCCTCGAGGGTCTTGCCCTGGCGATGCGCGACCTCCCCGAGCCGCGGCCAGCGCCGCCGTTTCATTTCGTCAGTCTGCGTGTCCTCGGTCTCCCTCTCCTCACCGGAGCCACCGACCCAGCGCGCATAGGAGATGCGGTTCTCGACCCCGAGCCCGTCAGATACCTGCGTCGCCGCCCAGAACTGGCCATAATGCCCCGTGCGCACGTAGTTCGTTGGCATCTGAGCCGGGTAGGTCGAGACCTCGCGGAGAACGCTGCCCTGCCAGGAACGCAGCGCCTGCGCGACCTGCGCTTTCGTCTGCGGGTTCAGCTGGAGGTTGGGTTTGATGGGGATGAACTTGATGGAGACCGTCACGGCTTTGCCTCCTGCTGCGCCGCCCGAGCCGCAGCCTCAAGCAACCTTGAGGCTGTGTATGGCGTCATCCCGGTTTTCTTCGCGAGCTTCTGGATGGCCCGCTGCACCTGCTGCGACGTCGAGTTACTCACGGCCGGCGCTCCCTGCGCATTCAGTGTCCGGATGAGGAGCCCTTCGCGGGCCACGAAGCGAGCGAGATCCGACGGAAGGCGCCGCCGCTCTGCGCGATCTGGGCGGTAGAGTTCGTACGCTGGCGCCATCTCGCCGTCATCGACGATGTAGGACACCGATGCTCGCCCAAGGCATGTCGGCCGCGGACAGGGAATCGGCTGCGGCAATGCGCCATCGACGGCGTAGCGCACCGGATATGCCTGCCGACACGGCACCGAGCATGTGCAGGTGAGAGTCGGCGGCCGACACTCGGGGCTTAACCCGTAGCAGGTCGCACAGCGGTAGATAGCCTGTCTGCCGTAAGGCACGCCTCAATCTCCTCCCAATCCCGCGGCCGCCACACCGCGACATCGCCGCCGTTCTCCTCTAACGCCGTGATCCATTGTCGTTGAACTTTCGACGGATAGTTGTCATCTGCCTTCAGCTCGCGGTAGAGGATGTGCCCGTGGCCCACGAGCACAAGATCCGGCCAGCCGCGGACGAGCGGGTCGCCAATCATGGCTCCCCTGCCGACGAACATCCGGGAATCCGAGACGTGAAACACGCGCCAGCCGCAGCGCGTCGCCAGATCGATCACGGCCGACTGGAACGCCGACTCCGAGACCCGGAACAGGTGTGACTGCAGCGGCATCGCCATCATGATAGCCGACCGTCAAAGTAGTCCAGGTCCGGGATCGAATTCAGGAACATGCGCTCGCTGCCGCAGATCCGACACTCGCCCCGGGCTTCGGGGCCGTTGGGCTCCTCAAGGCGCCATCGATGTACGTGCCCGTTCGGCGACGGCTCGGGTCGCACGTGCGGCTTGGAGTCGCGATGTGCCCAGCGGCGCACGGTGAGCGCCTTGCCTGCGGTCATGCTCCCTCCGTGAGGCCATGTGCGGTCTGTATACGCTCCCGTTGGCGTTTGAGTGCCGAGATTTCGCCCTGCAGTCGCATGTTCTCTGCCTCCAGTTTCAAGAGCTGAGCCTGAAGCTCTCGGATACGATCGAAGTCCTTCGCGCTCGTCATCACACGTCCTCCTCGCGGACATATCCGCCCGCCACCATCCACGACGCCGCGCTGTCGCCGAGATGGGGGACTGGATGCCTATCCCCCCGTTTCGGGTCTCTGGTCATGTCGAGACCCCAGAAACGCTGACAGTCCACGCAGAAGGCGCCTGTCCCCACCGTTTGATGAGTCCCGCAGCGACGATCTAGGAAGCCCGCGAAGGTCCCCCGTGGCTTCATCTCCGGGCCCTCCCTCGCCGGCCAGCCAGCGCCGGCGTCTTCGTCTGTTCTACTCGGGCAGCGACCCACTCTCGCACCCTGGCCGCCGCGCAGTCGTTGCAACGCATGCCGTCCTGAGGGCATTCGGGGGTCTCGGCGCCACAGTCCACGCAGCTGCTCATGGCAACAGCCCCCAATCCTGCGCCAGTGTCCGAGCCCCGTTCCGGGTCACGTGGTCGGGGCAAACCACCTGCCACCAGCCGCTCGCCCGTGGCTCCCCCGGGTGGCAATCCGGGCACCATCCCGGCCGGTCGGAGAAGTGCCGCAGCCAGTTGATCTGATTTCCGCACAGCAGTGCCCGATCATACAGCCAGAGCAACCGCGGCAATGGTGGCCATGTTCGCGGGTCGCTCTCCGGTTCGGGGTCTTCCCATTCCCATCGCTGCCCCAAGTAGAGCACCATCCCGCGCGCGAAGCGACCAAGCGTTTCCTCCAGATCCTTACGAAGACCTTCGAGTTGGAGCAGGCCGGCCTGCTCGCGCGCACGCGTCAGTTCTTCCCCCGTGGGCGCGGGCAGTTCCTGCTGCTGCCCGGTTCGGCGCAGTGTCACAGCCATCAGATCAGCTCCTTCCAGTGGGTCGGCGTCGCCGACGAAAGATGGATCACGCGCTCTTTGGCTCGCGAAACGGCAACGTAGAACACGCGCCGTTCCGGCTCGGGGTCCCGGATGGCCTCTCGGGTCGCGGCAGGAGGCATGCCGGACATGAGCACTACCGTGTCCGCCTCCAGCCCTTTGAATGCGTGGATGGGGCCTACCGAACACACCTCGGCCGCCCGGCGCGGATCGAGGTACTCCTCGCCATAGTTCCGTTCAACTCGCCGCAGGTACTCCAGCCGGTCGAGCGAGACGCGCGAGAGTGGCTCGACCGAGCCTGAACCAATGGCGCTGACGAGCATCTCTGTTGCGCCGAAGTCCACGAGTTGCGGCAGCTTGACGTGCCAGCTACGACGCTGCTCGCGGTCCATGTCGTGCAGCAACTTCTTGGCTCCGTGCATCAGCCATGGGCCCCGCGATGGGATCGCCTCGTAGAAGAGCCGGAGCTCCTCCAGGCTGATGCTGCCGTGGCGCAAAGCGACGAACCTGTAATATGTCACGGCTCCGTTTCCCGACACGCCGCGAGCGCCTCGCCTGTCCGCGAAGGGGTATCCACGCGCCTCGAGCTCGTCCATCACGGGATCCGTCATGTAGTGGGCCCGGCCCATCACGAACGTTGACCGGAGCTCGAGGTCCGGGAGGTCACAGACATGCGTGATGGATCCGCCATCGCGCAAGGCCACCGTGTGCTTTTCCTGGCGCTGTGTGTTCCGGCCGATGATATCCTCGGCCTCTGCCACCACCTCGCTCGCCGACCTGTGGTTCACGTGCAGGATATCCCTCGCGCGCGTGCGCGCGTGTAGGAAATTTTGCGCGTCGGCCCCTATGAATGAGTAGATTGCCTGATCGTCGTCGCCGGCCAGGTAGGCGACCTCGGCGTTGGCTGCGAAGGCCTGCGCGACCTGCCACTGCAACGGCGTCGAATCCTGGGCCTCGTCCAGGACGAAGCACGCCAGGGGCAGCCGCGGCGGGTGCATGACGGCATACTCCAGCATGTCGTCGAAGTCGTAGAGGTCTTCCTCTGCCTTCCAGGCCCGGTAGGTGACGAAGATCTGCTCCATCCGGTTACCGACCCACAGGTAGGCGATCTCCGGCACGGGCGGCCTGTCGCGGAGGGCCTGAGCGATGGAGATCAGCCGGTTCCGCGCATAAGACCAGACCCCCTGGATTACCCCGCCGGGGCTGCGTGTGTCCTTTTCGGTCGATGCCCATTCCTCGGATGCCGTGTGCCGCGAACGGCGGTACGGGATGCCATGGGCCGCGAAGAACTCCCCAATCTGGGTGTCGGCCATCCGGCCGTCGAACGAGTAGTGGCGCTTGCAAAGGGCATGCAGGGTCGTGTGGTGCCGGCCGGGCTCGCCGTCTGGGTTGACTCGGCGAGCGATGTCATGGGCGGCTGCCCGGGTGAAGGAGACGATGGCTGCTTCGGGCAGACGGAAGTCGCCGGCAGCGACATGGTCGCCGAGGATTCGGACCACCTCGCGGGTTTTGCCACTGCCGGGCGGCCCAAAGATCGTCAGGCTGTTCGGGTGTTCGAACAGCATTTTCATTGCCCCCAGTCATGGACCTGGCCATGCTAGAAGCTAGAGCTAGAATGGCCGTATGGCCACCGTGCGGAGCCTCTAGCACTAGCAGGAATCTATTTGCGCTAGGATTGGTCTCCGTCTCTAGTGTCAGGCGACATAAGTCGTGTGTCGCCCTCTAGCCCATCTAGGCTTTTATCGGCCGGGAAGCCCCATGCCCATTGCTGTCTGTTGTTAATCCTCACGTTGCGCTTCTCGGCGCCGTGGCGCACGGCGACCGCCCAGAGGGCCCGCTGGTCCACGCGCACGATGCCCCGACTGATCAGGGCCTGCCGCAGCATCCGCCCCGTCGTGTGGATCCACCCATCGCGCTCCAGTGGCTGTCCGTGTGCGAAGTCCTCGGCCGTCTCTGACGCTCCCCGCAGGTACTCCTGCGTGATGGCCCAGAGGATCCCGGGCTCCGAGGCATCTTCGGGAGACTCGACGTGTTCGATTTTGTCGATGAGGTCGGCGAGGATCTCATCCCAATCCGTCTCTTTAAGGCGTGGGATCAACAGATCCGCCTGCTCGGCGATTGCCATCCGGACTGTTCGGTGCGCCACGAGCTGGGTCATGGTCAGGCGGATGGTAACACCTGTCACGACCAGTTCATAGGAGGGGGGCTCGGTCGCGAGCTTGCGCAATCGCTCATAGGTTGCTCGCTGCACGCGGACCAGGACCTCGTGCCCGGCCGGATAGCCGGCCACCGACCGGGCGATCTTCTGCACCTCCGCGGCCGACATCGGCGATGGATGCCGAGCATTCTCGATTTCTGCGGCTGCTAGCATCGACTCGTAGCCAGCCCCACGGGCTCGCATCGCTCCGAGGAACGATGTCAGCGAAACGTTGCGCTGACCATCCTGCATAACCTGCCGGCTATCCCGCGGGCGCCTGGCCTCGAGCAACTCCACGGCCCAGGCCGGAAGATCTAGCAGGGGAGCATCCCGAACGGTTCGCTCCCACTCGTAGATCCGGCCGCTGGCGTGGAGACTCGGCGGGGCCACGATGTACCCGCCATCGCCCCGGATATCAAGCCCGGGGCCCAACAGTCCGCTGCTGTTCGCGATGCGCCTTCCGACCGGAGCTCGGAAAACATAGTGTCCTCCGCCACCGCCCGTGAGGGATGTCGCGGTGTCCAGCCATTCCGTCCCGTGCTTCGCCTTCAGGTCAGCGAGGGACTCGTCGCCGCCGTGGCGAGGGTCGACATCAAGAGCCACCAGTCGCGAGGGCCCGCAGGCAATAGCAATGTTGGCCGTGGGCCAACCATGCCACCAGCCCCGGATGATGGCCTCGTCGACCGTCGCATCCTTCAGTCCGTTACGGGTCCGAGGATGCTTGCCGACGTTCTCACAGGCAGGCTTCCGGCAATCGCACTGCCCGTTCGGTAGCGGTGTGTGGAGAGGAAACACGTGCCATTCGCGCTTGATGTACGCGAGTGCGGCACTCAATAGCCTGCCTTCCTCTCCTGCCGCTGGTTGAGCCACTGGCTTTACCAGTCGCTCTCGGCGTTTGCCGGCCGTCGTTGCCGTGGACGTTCACCAGGCGGCCGACTCGTCCCTCGCTGAGCAGCAGGCCGTCGTTCGAGGGGTAGCAGGGTCTCGATCCGAGGGCGAATCTGGCCGGCGTTCTGGCCCTTCTCGATTTTCTTGTTCTTGACGACGAGCTGGGCGCGCTTGCCGATCCAGTCATCGGGCTCGATTTCAGGCTCCTCCATGTCGTAACCGATCGCGGACATCAGCATGTACAGGTTAGATTTGTCGTTCAGAACTGGAGGGTCTTCGTAGAGGCCGTCGGGGATGCGTACGAACTGTGCCAGCGTCGCCGGGGCTCCGTCTTCCTTGAGGTAGTCTTTCAGTTCCCACTCGACGATGTACTGGTCGAAGCTCTGTCCGTCCCACTCGCCTACACGATCTCTGACGTCTTTGATGCTGGCAGGGTACACCCCATCGTCCACCTGAGGGATTTCGAAGTTTCCACCTTGGCCGATTTTGGCTCTGCCGAAGCTTTTGGCGCTCATGGTTTCATCCTTTCTATGCTTTGTGTGCGCCGTTGATGGTTCTGTGAGGCATGCAACGCTCTAGGTATGGGCAGCTCCTTCCGCATAGAAATGACCCGGGATTCGCGGGGAACGTGCCGGTCTCGAAACCGCGCTCGACTCCCGCGAGAATCTCGCCGTACCAGGTTGCATCTGCCCGCGAGCGTTCCGTATAGACGAACTCGCTCGAGACGTTGCGGCCCGTGTCGATGGCTCGCGCGTAGGCGAACAGGATCGGCTCATCGAGCATGTACCCGTAGGCAAACGGCTGGAGCTCACGATCGACCTTGTCCGATGCCATCCGGCGTTTGCCGGTCTTGTTGTCGCCGATGACCTCGGCGCCGTTGACCGTCCCCTGCCAATCGATGTAGCCGACGAAGTCGCGGCCGGAGGGCAGGGGACGATGATACTCGATCTGAACAGCCGAAGGCCGGATGTGAGGCTGTAGATTGATGGCCCATTCCTCAGCGAGACGAAGAGCTGAACCGAGGGATTTCCGAGCAGAGCCATCCTCTCCCCAGTCAATTGCCGCCGCACCACCCTCGGCATACACTCGGTCGCGGAACGATTGCTCCGCGACCTCCTGGACCATGGTGGATCCGAGATCGATTTCAATTTCGAGCTTAGTCTGAAGGGCGTAGTTCCACGCCTCATCGCAGGCCGAGCCGATGATCAGGGCGGGCACGGGCGGGCTCGGGATCTCCTCGATGTAGCGGAACCATGCTTTGCGTGGGCAGTCGAGGTAGGTCGAGACCAGGGAGTGGGAGAAGCGACGCATGCGGGAGGTCGTCGTCACGGCTTTCCGCCGGCCAGCGCTCGCCACTCCGCCTGGCACCTCTCGTGCAGGCCATGGCTTACGGGTAGGCGCCCCTCGGCGATGATCTGATCACAGATGATGCAGACGACCTTCTGGGGAAGGGAATGCAAATCGTGATGCTCGGCTTCGAGCTCGTCAAACGACCATTTCATCAGCTCGGGGAGGGGGAGAATGACACGGGCCCGATGCCCATCGAGGGGGAGCCCAACATGAATAGCAAGAGCGGACTTGGTCAGTGGGGCAGGGTGCGGATGGCTCACCGTCGCCATCCCACGAGCACGCCGATCACGGTGAGAACCAAGGCCGCCTGGAGAAGAATGGTTGCCAATGAAACACGCTCCCGAGATATGTGCGGCCCGGGCCGTCGGTCCCGCTCTCGGGAAACGGTCCTGGACGCTTTGCCTACAGCTTCGGGCCCTGATCAGGGGCCACCCGGCCGCAAGCCGCATGATACACCCCCTTTCGTGAGAGGGGAATACGGCCGTTCGGGCCCCAAAAAGGGGCCCGTTCGGTACCTCTGCGCGGCCGAGCAGGCCTTCGCCGCCGCGCTGCACGGGATGACAACGCCGGCACCCGACTCCCCCGACCTATGCCCCACCGACGCCGGGCAGTGCCGGCGCGCCGCCCGTCTGCGCCCTGGCGGGCCTGGGCCACCCTCGGGCCCGTCTACTGGGGTTGCCTCAGCCGGCAGGGCCGCTCGGCCGATGAGCCCAACGTCTCCGTGCCTGATATTCACGAGTCTCCTCCTGTGCGTGCGTAGGCCTGTCCCTGGCGGACGGCCGCCTCGATGCCTTTCTGCTTCAGCTGTTGGCAGAAGGGCCCCGGTTTCCTGCCGTTGAGCTCCAGGCGGCACCATTGCCCAGGATGTCGGGCAAGGGCCGCGAAAAGGGGCGACAGGTCCAGACCGGGGCCCGCCCGCGAGCGGGCGGGGAGATCGTCCACGACTTCGGCGATTGTTGGCAGTGACATGTTGTTCCTCCTCAGGATGATGTTGTTGGAGGCTCCTCGCGGAGCCGTTCAACCGTTGCCTCGTGGCCGGCAATGGCCTCGTCCCAGGTCGCGTAGCGCTCGA
>Ga0209324_10001515_pt1 | contig 16043 bp, 10 predicted proteins | sample Rifsed19ft3_FD_184015 | JGI IMG/M metagenome (GOLD analysis project Ga0209324, IMG submission 184015) | Soil microbial communities from Rifle, Colorado, USA - sediment 19ft 3 (version 2) | ecosystem: Environmental > Terrestrial > Deep subsurface > Rock core/Sediment | place: Rifle, Colorado...
GTGTGCTCAACTGCTCATGAGATTGCATCGGTTAAAGCCATTGAAAGCATCTATGGAACAGAAATAACTGAAACAGCTAAAAAGCTTCGTGAGCTTCTGCTCATGGGGCAAATAATCGCCAACCATTCCCTAATATTCTTTTTCTTGACACTTCCTGATTTCTGGTTTCCACTTGAAGAAGATGCTTCCAAAAGAAACGTCTTTCAGATCATGCGAGACAGCCCTGACACAGGCAGGAAAGCCATGGCGCTGAGGGGTTTCGGATCGCATATTCTGGAGGTTGTTGGGAAACGCGAGGTGCACATCATTTCAGTGATACCAGGCGGTTTGATAAACCCACTAAAAACAACAGAAAGAGAGCGACTGCTCCACGAAGCCGAAAATGCTCTTGCCATCACAAGAGAAGCTCTTGATCTAGGAAAGACACTCTTCGAGAAGAACTGGGCAGATTTCAAAAAAGCCGGCGACTACAAAACCTTTTACATGGCTTTAACTAAACAAGATGCTTTGGAGTTCTATGATGGCCAGGTTCAAATCATAAACCCTGATGGCACGACATTGTCTGAATTCTCCGCCCAAGATTACATGGAGCACATTGAAGAAAAAAGCTATGAATGGACTTACGCAAAATTCGCCTATGTAAAAGCTTTGGGTTGGCCAAACGGAATAGTTCAGGTCGGTCCAACAGCCAGAGCGAACGTAACCAAGAAAGCCTCAACAAATGTCGCTAATAAAGAGCTGGAAGAGTTCAAAAGAAAGTTTGGAAGTCCAGCGCATGCTACTCTGCTTTTTGATTACGCACGCCTCATAGACCTCATGTACGCCTGTGAAAGAGCGCGAGAGCTTTTGGAAGACGAGCGCATAACGGGAACAGACACTAGAGTCAAGGTTCAGCCCAAAAGCGGCACAGGAGTTGGAGTTGTTGAGGCTCCTAGAGGAACTCTTGCCCACGAGTACGTTCTAACCAAAACTGGGCAGTTGAAGAGCATGAAGTTGATAATACCAACTCAATTGAACAACGCAGCCATCAACATTAACGTAAAGGACGCTGCAATGGGTTTCATACAGCACGGTGAAATCAAACCGGGGCTCTTAAACAGGATAGAGATGGTGATAAGGGCTTATGATCCGTGCATAAAATGTGCGACGAGACAGGCTTATGGGAATCTAAGAGTTGAAATTAGAGACAAAAAAGGCGAGTTGCTGAGACTGTTGTAAAAATTGTCAATTGAATCTTGCACTTATCTCTCATTTTTAATTGGCACCAACATATAATGGCTCCCCAAACGTATTATAGAGTAAAGCAGACAAATACTCCTAGAGTCGTTAACAGGGGTTGTTAACTGTTGAAAAACATGAAAATCTTACTATTTGAAGAGAGACAAGAAGATGCATGGTTTGATCTGAGCCTAAGGCAATTGAGGGTAGGCGTAGTCCGTTTTTACAGAGTTGACGATCTTCTCACGGGTAAATGGCTCTTCAAAATCTGCGTAGACAGAGAAGCCAACAAAATCATGGTCAAAGCCATAAAATGTCCTGCTGGGAGACTTTTCTCTCAACTGGAAGGCGCCACAATGCTTTTCCAAAAAAGCATCATCAGCGACGACTTATTCTATGACATAGTCTCTCTCACCCACGTGAACGGCGAAGGCAGAGTTCGCAGAGACATCGCGCAAAGCATAGAAGAAGTGCCATCTGTCATACGTGAAAACTTCGATGTCAAAACGTATGAAGAAGCAACGGGCAAGAAACTTCCAGCAAACTACCTCGTAACGCTGTCAAAAAGAGACAACGAAAAAGACATGATTACCTTGTTTCTGCTTGAAAGAGCATGGACGCTTCCGCCAGAAGAGAAACAAAAAACCATGAACCTGATGGCCTTAATCAAAAAACTGGAGAAAACAAGCGTCGTAGAGATTCGCAGTGTCATAAGCGAGCAGTTCGGAATCGAAAAAGCCGCTCTTGACAGCCTGTTAGCGGACCTCGAAGCGAAGGGAAAGATAAAGCGCTTAGACGATGGCTACGTCAAAGCCGTATAGATTAGCCGAAAAGCTCCTGCAGCACTTCGTCGGGTTGAAATTCCTCCTTAGACCTCACTGAAGCCTCCTCCACGTAGAGCTTAATCGCCCGTTCAACGGCATCCGCGCTCACAGGAATATAGTCCAAGTCCAAGTTAAAATAGTTCAAAAGCGACGCGGCGCAAGCAAATTTTATCACGTTGCTCTCCAAACGCGCTGAAAACTTCAAACTTCCACGTATTCGCTTAAGAATAGCCTCTCTGGCTCTGCTAATCGCTTCGTACGTTTCAGCCGTGATCATCACAAGCTTCTGAGGAAAGCGTCCCCTCACAAGCGGATGCCCCGTCTCAATAGCGTACGTCAGCGCTACATGATCCCGAATCTGCCTTGCGCCTTCATCAACACTCATTTCACCTAGCGCCAAGCGCATCTGGCTTTGAGCAATCTCCACGTACCGCTCTTTCGTGAGCCTGTGAAGCCTACATATCATACGGTCTTCTATAGCATTAAAGTTCGGGTCACCTATGGTAACCTCGTAACCTCTACCCATAACTCGAGTGTTATAGTTAACACTGAAAAAAGAGTCAAAACGATAAGGTCCAATAACCTCCCTGTGCAGTTCGTGTTTGATCTCGCCGCGTTCCATGGCAATCTTCAAAACATCCACCATACCCGAATAACGGAACCAGTCATTAAACTCAGGCACAATAAAATTGAAAGTTCTCCCCACATAAGCTTGGCCAATCCTCATGAAACGGGCAGGCGTGATTCCTCCGCAGTAGCGGTTTCTGCCAGGAACTCCATGTGGCTGAATCTTCCCGTCTGGGACTCCTATTATCAGGTCTCGCGTTGAGAAGCTTTTGCCAGTGCCAGGTTCTCCGAACAGGGCAAAGGACCATCCCGTTCTCATTCCAGTTTTTCCTTGAGGATTTACAATTTCGACATCCGCAATCGCGTATTGCTGTATGATGCTTAAGAAGCCATCAAAGTAGAGCAACTGTCCAAAGAGGCTTTGAAGGTAGTCTGCAAGATAACTTGCGGAAAAAGTCTTTCCAAACTTGATGGTTTGGCTCAACCTGTTTTTAATCAAGTCGTTTAGGTAACTGTTAAGTTCTTCGTCCATTTCTTCGGTCTTTCGGCGTTCATCCTCCAAGTAGTCCACTTTTTCTGCAACTTCGCCAGGCGAGGTAGCCGCTGAAGACGTAGTTGCTGGCTTATATTCCACAGAAGAAATTCCCAGTTCAGAGCGGATAAACGGCAGTGTCTCCTCAAGCATTTTCCATTCACAGTACTCTTCGCCCTTATAGGACGGCACCACAGCCTTCAACTGTTCAAGTTTACCCAGAATGGGATACGGGTCAATCTTCTGTTTCAGAGCTTCCCTATACTCCCTCAAACCAAAACTGCCACCAGCCTGCACCATAGCCTTCAAGACGTAAATGCCGTCTTTCCCGTATTTTTTCTCTGTCTCAGCAATGCCCGCCCGAATTTTTTCCAATGATCCTTTTAGGCTTAAAGCTTCACCCTCAAAGGTGTAGTACTTGCCCCTAAAAACAGCCCAACCTCGCGTCTCATATTTCTTAAAGATTTCTTGAAGTTGCGCGTCGCTAACTGCTTGCGCTATTTCCAAGGGCGCTTCGTCAGCATCGGCATCCCAGCAGCTCATAAACTGATCGAAATAATGAATTCCCAGCTCTTTTCCTATTTTGAAAATTTCAGCTGGTGGAAAAACTCTTTTGATGAGAAGTTTCCTTTCCACAATCTTGTCGTCGCTAGTCATGTTTCTTCGCCTTTGATTCCATTGCAAACCGTCACCGCTTCCTCAGCAGTTATCCAACGCTTCTTCTCAGCCTCTGTTAATCCCTCATTGAGAGTTTTTTCAAAGTCCCACCGCTCCAGAAGGTTATTAGCACGGCAAATCCTGTACATGTTTTCCCGAAATGTCTCCTCGTTCTGCACTCTTTTAATCACGTAAGAACTGAGCATTTCGTGCAGTTCATTTGATCTTGGGCGCATTAGAAGCTTTAGTCGCGGTTCTGAAGTGAAAGCCAAAATTTTACGCAACTCTTTTAGAACGCTCACATCATCAGAAATGGTTACAGGTGAAAATAGGCTACATCTTTCCTCATTTCCTTTCGCGTATCCTATCATGTAAATTGGAACACACACCAAGGCTGGGTCATTCAGTTTCCAGTCAATCAATATCTGCTCCCTAAAAACTTGGGCTTCCCGTTTCATCTCGTCCATTAGGCTTTCAACGCTTTTCGTAATAGACGCGGCTTCAGAAGCCATCTCAGTAATCTGCTTCTTTTTCTCGCCTATTTTGGACTCGTATACGCTATTGAGCTCCTTGATTTTTTCCTCTTCTAGAGCTATAGCGCCACGAAATTCTTCATCAACCTCTTTAACGCTTTTGTTTCCCTCTTTTCTAATGTTTTCAATAGCGTCAAAGAGTGCCCTGATCTCTTTTTTGGCATCATTGATTTCTCTTTCGTTTTTTTCTAGCTCATAGGCTTTTCTGGTGGTGCTTCTCTTCCTCTTCCGTATGGATTCTTTTCTTTGCTCGAGTCCTTGAAGCTTCCGCAAATATTTCTCGCGCTTTTTCTCAAAAACTCCTGCTTTTTTCTCGGCGCTCTTCAAAACATGAGCTATAGTCGTGTCACGCTTTAACTTTAGCTGTTCTATCTTTTTCTCCATTTCAGGTTTTAGGTTTAAAACCTCCGCCTCGCACTTTTCCTTTAACAGTTCAACCTCGTTTGATATCATGCGTCCATGAAATTCCACTTCTTCATTAAGAACTTCTAGAACATATTGAAGACCTTTAACATGTGCCTGAATTCTTCTTAGCCAATTTGACACAGCGCCCTGCGCCTCGGCAACTGTTTTTTCATCGATGCCCGAGGGAACAAAAATTGTCTCCTCTTTGTCTTTGCTGAGGAAGTAACCGCTCTTAAAGCATTCAAGGAAAAAATTCAGCGTTTTTCTGTCTGCCATTAAAGCTCTAAACGGCACGCTGACGGTTGATGCACACTCTTCAACATTCTTAGCCTGCTTATTCAGTGCAGCCATGAATTCCTGATGAACCACCGAGTTCTTCTTTAAATCTTCAACAAAAAGCCCCGTGTTTGTAGGCTCTTTAAAAGTAAATTGGTGCGATAAAGAGGCTAAGCCATCTATAATCACACACGAATCCTCTAAAGGGACAGCCCATATTGGATAATAAATCTTCGACATGAAGGATACTTTTTCGGACGTGTCTCTCAAAAAACCCGTTTTCTTCCTTTGCATCTCAGTCATGCATGCAACACACGCTAACTCGGCAGGATAACTTACTTCTTCTTTTCCATCATGTGCTTCGACGATAAACGGTAAGACCAAGTTTTTATCTGTCAATTTGTGTCCACGCCACATGCATAATTACTTCAAAACTCAAAACCCTTACGAAATTGCCTTCAAGATACGCTTTGAAACGACTAAGTCGCGCTTGGTTTTCTTTTACCTTCAACGCCTCTCTTTCCATATAATAGAGGAATCTTTTTGCTTTTATCTTTTTATTCCATAAAGCATTCAAGTTCTGAAGCACTTTTATAAGCGTGTTTACGGCAGAGATAACTCAAGCAAACGTAAAAGAGAACGAGAAAGAAAAAATGAATAAAAAAGCTTCGTCAGTTTTGATAGGCTTTGCCATTTTCCTGTTAATCGCAACGCTTTCTTTTTTACTGCTTAGCCAAACAAAGGCGTATGCTGAATCTCCCACTTTGCCTAAGTCAAATCAAACTGATTCTTTCACGCCTACCGTTTGGAAACCAGCGTGGGTTGACCAGGACAATAATGGAATTGCAGACAGTCTCGACCAAGAAATCGCTGACAGAATAGCGAACGGTACAGCTCAAGATTACGCAAGTGTTACTGTTATGCTGAAAGCCGCACCAACGACTCAAGATGCAGACGATTTCGTCTCATCTGGCGGGTACTTGACCACGGACCCTTGGACAAAAGCCACCTATGGATTCGGCGGCACGATAAAATACGATGCGATTGCGAATTTCACCCAGCAATGCCCAGACGTGCTATTGGTTGAGAAGGAAGCCGTCGGCGAAGCATGTGTTGCTTACGCGGCACAACAAGTGGGCGCCAGAACCTACGTGTGGAACACCTTAGGACTTCAGGGAGACTCGAACTCATCAACTGCAATAATAGACACCGGAATCGATAGTTCTCACGTAGACTTCTCGCCTGGATACGGCGACCAAGATTTTTCGAAGAAGATAGTCGGATGGAACGATCAAGTAGGCTTCACTACTTTTCCGGTTGATGATAATGGACACGGCTCGCATGTTGCTGGGCTTGCTGCGGGAGACGGTTTCTTTAGCGTGGACGCTTCAGGAAATGCTGTCACCACGTGGGGAGCAAATCTCGGATCAGTATCCAGTTCGGCCACGTATTTGATTAGCGGCATGATGGTGGACAAAACAGGTACGATAACAATCAATGTGAAATGGGCGCGCACTGGCACAGCCAGACTTTCAGCGCTCGATCTCTACTATGGCGACAAAACCCTCAACACTGAATCATGGACTCAAGTAGCTTCAGTGAGCACGCCCAGCCAGAACACTTTTTACTCGCTAACCTACAATGTGGCCTCAACTCCTTCAGATGACTATGATATGTACCAGGTACTGCTGACCTTGACAGCTGGAACGGGGGACCTCTACGTTGCATTCAATATGTCATGGCCCTTCACGCCGCCATCGGATGGCTTCTCGGCTTGGACAGGAATAGCGCCGCAATCGAAGCTGGTAGGCGTCAAGATTTTGGATTCTACAGGCTTAGGGACAACAACGGATATGCTCAACAGCATAAACTGGATAATCTCAAACAGAAGGACTTATCACATAACTGTCGCCAGCATGAGCTTGGGTTACAGCTCCGAGACGTCTTTAGTGGACTTGGCTGTGTTGAACCTTGTGAACAGCGGAGTAACAGTCGTTGTTGCAGCAGGAAACAGTGGCTCGGGAGACAACTACATATATACCTGTGGTTCCGTGGACGAAGTTATCACTGTAGCAGCTATGAACCAGTTTGACAACATAGCCAGCTACAGCAGCCAAGGTGGAATCTCAAGGTACACGGGCAAAACCACGAAGCCCGACATCACCGCTCCAGGAGGCAGCTTCTACGCCGTGCCGCTATTTAGTGTAGACTCGAACTACGATGATGTAGAGGGTCAGTTTACGGAAATTCAGCCTAACGATTCCGCCCCAATGCAGGGAACCTCCATGGCCACACCGCTCATCTCTGGCTGTGCGCAAGTCGTAATTCAGGCCATGGGAGGATACGCCAATTGGAACTATACCTTCCCAACCTCAAGAAGTCTAGCCCTGCAGCCCAAGATGGTTCTTTTGATGACAGCCACTGAGACATACCCTAACCTTCGAGAAGAAGAGACTCCGTCAACATCTCCAACCCTTGAACGTGGAGAAAAAGACATCCACGAAGGCTATGGCAGAGTGAACTTGGATGCAGCCGTAGACGCCATCTTAGGGTCGTATGGAATCGGAAGTGTAGCGGCGGATACTCTGGGCAGGCCACCAACGACCACAGACATTTCAGTTCTCGGCCAAAGATTGGCATGGGCGAGAAACGTCCAGCTTGTCTCGGGTTCCACATGCAATTTCAGCCTCAGCGTCCCAGCTGGAGCGGACTACGATCTATACCTCTACAATTCGACTGGCACCACCTACGGAGAGCCCGCAATAGTAGCGAAGAGCACTAACGCAACCACCGGAGGAATTGAACAGTTCTGGGTAACTGCTCCATACACCGGAACGTACTACATAGTCGTGAAGAGGGCAACAGAAACCACGGGAAGCGGCACCTTCACAATAGCAAGCTCAGGACCAGGCCCAGTAAACGTGACACTAAACACACCTGGGCTTCCGAGCGCTCCAAACGTGGTGCATTATGTCCAGAACGGTGTCGCAAAGACAGGAAGCATCGTGACAAGCACATTCTCAGATTACGCTGACGTGGAAACAACACTGACAATCGACAACCCCGTCAATGTTTCTTCCACACAAAGGTACATAACAACAGATACAACATCCTTCACAGTACAGCCAAGCGCCACCTTCACAGTCAACTACGAGACTCAGTACTACATCACTGTCAACAGCGATCATGGCGCTCCAACGGCTTCGCAGTGGGTAAACCAAGGCGGTAACTTCGCGGCTTCAGTGACAAGTCCAACAGAGGTCACTCCAAACGATCATCAGTGGATCTGTACAGGTTATAGCATTGATGGAGGCTTATCGCAATCGGGCACCAGCTACACCTTCGCCAACGTACAAGCAGCTCACACTATAGTTTTCAACTGGAATGAGCAGTTCTATTTGACGGTTAACTCAGCTTATGGCTCGCCCAGTGGAGGCGGATGGTATGACTTGGATGCTGCAGCGAATGCGGCTCTTTCTAGTGGAACTGTTTCAGGCGGGACAGGAGTTCAGTATGTCTTTACTGGTTGGAGCGGCGACGCTTCTGGAACAGGTTTAACGAGTGACGTCATTACTATGAACAGCGCGAAGACGGCGATAGCCGACTGGAAGACTCAGTACTACTTGACCATATCCACGGATTTTGGCTCTGTCAATCCTGGCAGCGGATGGCACGATGCTGGTTCAACAGTGACCATTTCTGCTACTGCTCCTTCGGCTGGTTCTGGTGAACAGTATGTTTGGAATAGTTGGACTGGCACCGGCTCTGGCAACTACACTGGCACTGACAATCCGGCTTCAGTAATAATGAATGATGCTGTCACTGAAGTGGCTTCTTGGACTCATCAGTACTATTTGACTGTGGCTTCACCCTATGGCTCACCCACGCCGATGAGCGGCTGGTTTGACGCTGGAACATCCATACCAGCCTCAGTGAACTCGCCAGTAGCAGCATCTATTGTAACCGAGTACGTCTGCACTGGCTGGGCAGGTACCGGAAGCGTCCCTGCATATGGGACAGCGACCAGCATGTCCTTCACAATAGACCAGCCCTCAAGCATCATATGGAACTGGGAAACCGCGTATTTGGTTACGAATTTGCTAGTGATAATAATAATTCCGGTAGCTTTTGCTGGATTAGCAGTTTATCTGCTGTTGCGTAGAAGGCAAAAAGGAAAGAGTGCAGGAGGCGCACCTGAGCCTACTTTACCTCCGCCTCCGCCTCCACCCGTGTCTCAGAAACTAGCTGCACCGTTCAGCGTTATAAGATGATTTCTTTTGTTGTTCCAGCGCGAAATGATGGACCACGATTTCTCAGCGCATTGCTCGTGCCTAAGAGCGTGCTGTCAATCATATTGGTCCAAAACGGCAGATGCACGCTAAACGAACACATTTAAGCGAGGCTTGTGTCCTCGCGTCATCCGTACTTGGTAGTTACTAAGAAAACTGTACGCTACTAGGTGGGTTTTAGAGTTGCTTTCTTTACGAGTGAAATAATCGTCACAAAAATAAGGAGCACTATGCTTGAGGCGAACAAATATGTGGCATAAGTGACGATTTGGACTCTGGTAGGTAAATCTGCTATCTGCAACGATAGCCCAGCAAGGTACATCGATCCTACTAGAAAAACGATTGAAAGGCCTATGACGGCATAATCGATTCTCAAGGTCGGTCCCTAGTAGATTTGGCTTGAATCTTGTGGCTCTTAATTAATTGCTTGGAGCGCTACATGTAAAAAGCATTATGAATCTACGAAATATATTTAGAATCACAATACTGCTCAGCATTCCTTTGTGGCCGCATAAGAACGAATTTTCTGATAATTGCTGACAAAACTGTAAGCGGATTTTTTGCAGAAATTTCGAAATTTTCTTCTAAACGAAAATCTTAAATTGTTTAGCGCGCGCGTTTTCAATTCTTCCTACACTTAAGTAAGACTTGGTAAAATGTTTGCGTAGGTCAGTTCTGTATTTGAAATTCGCAAAGTTTAGAAAGTCGCCGGTTGGTAACATTCAAGAATTGACAGGAAGTGGCGAAGGGATATCATGGAAGCCTTCTATTTCAACTTCTTTGTTCTTCCTTTAGGAATTATAGTGATTGTTTTGGTCGCGTCAGTTTACTATTATGCTAATAAAGGGGAAATCGCAAGGAAAAAAACAAAGAAATTCATACAGGCCTGCATCAAAGAAAAGGCGAAGCAGCAAGAGGCCATGAACAAAGAGCTGGCAAAAATAGACAAACTCCTCGAAAACAAATCAATCGATAAAGAAACTTGCGAACGCCTGAAGAATGTGCTGATAGTGATGAATACAAAGAAACGCGAGGAAACAACGGATTTTCTCAAGCACATGGCAAACAACAAATAAATTTCTGATTTCGCGCCGGATCATTTTAGAAAATCAAAGCAACCCTTTTCTCTTCGTTCTAACTAGACTCTGAACAGTGTAAGCTGGTAGCTATCTGTTTATCTTTTTTCACTTCATCAAGCACGAATATCATAATAATTATACATGGTCTAAAACGGGTCTTTCTATTTTTGACATATTTCCCTGGTTGTAGGTTGGCTTATATTCGATTTCAAGCTACAAAACTTATTGTCCTTAGAGAAGAGGGGAGAATTCTGCTCAGAGAACTACGTGAGTTTTTTAAGGAAATACATAAAAGTGGAAAACTTCCAAGCCCGGGGACGCCTAAGGTTATAGCGAAAAAGAGGAAACAAAAGAGGCTCACAAGTGAAGAGTTTCTTAGAATTTATGAAATACTTTGGGAAGAGGGCCCTAAAGTGAAATATGTGAACCCTGATAACTGGGTAGAGCATCGCTAAAACTCTCAGTTAATCTTTTTAGCTCATAACCCACTGCAGAAGAGAAGAAGAAGGGAATGCAAACTCCGCTCTAGCGTGCACATGCATCATCAATATTATATATTGAGACGTAATATTTAATAGAACGGAGAATCCACTTAAGTAACGGAGAATTACATGCCAAAGCTGCACCTAGCAGGCCTGAAGAAAATCAGCATTCACTTCAAAAAACGCGAAAAACAACTCCCAATTCTTCCGTCTCCGCCTAAGCCAATACCAAAAGGACTCAAAGTCATCGACAAATACCCATTATACGAACCCTTCTCACACGTTGTAATAGTTCAAAATCCCAAAACAGGCGAACACAAATACATGCTCGACGAACTTCAACTCGACCCTCTTGAAAGAGGCGTTTACAACCGTATTTTAGAAATCTTGCTCGCAGAAATAGAATCGCCAAAAGAGGAGATAGCCGATCCCCGAAAGTTCTTCGCAGAAGAAGCCAAAAAAATCGTAGATAAGTACCGAATAAGCTTAGGCTGGCTTCCCGACGTTTCATGGTACAAAATTCTTTACCATGCAGAAAGAGACCTTGTCGGATTCGGCAAAATCGACCCATTAATGCGCGACCCAAACATCGAAGACATTTCATGCGACGGAGTAAACAAGCCAGTTTACATCTGGCACAGAAACTACGAGAGCCTCGAAACAAACCTCGAATTTGAAAACGATGAAGTCCTCGATAACACGGTAGTTAAACTCGTGCACATGGCTGGAAAGCATGTCAGCTCAGCCTTCCCCATAGTCGACGCCTCTCTTCCAGGCAAGCACAGGCTTTCAGTTTTATACAGACGAGAAGTCACGCCGTTCGGAACGGCTTTCACTATTAGAAAATTCAGAGAAGACCCCTACTCAATCATAGACTTAATAAACATAGGCACGTTCTCCGAAGAGATGGCAGCTTACTTTTGGGTTTGCCTAGAAAACAGATCTTCCATAATGATTCTGGGCGGAACAGCAGCAGGCAAAACAACCGCGCTGAACGCATTGGCATGCTTAATCAAGCCAGGAAGCAAAATCATCACTATCGAAGAAACTGCAGAGCTCAACCTGCCTCTTGAAAACTGGGTTTCACTTATTGCAAGGCAAAGTTACGGTTTAGGCGGAAGCAACGTAGGCGAAGTATCCCTCTTCGACCTTGTGAAGACTTCAATGCGGCACCGCCCAGACGTATTGGTCGTGGGTGAAGTAAGGGGCCAAGAAGCCTACGTTCTCTTCCAAGCATTGGCTACAGGCCACGGCGGCATGTGCACTATGCACGCTGAAAACTTGGACTCGGCAGTAAAGCGTCTAACCCAGAAACCCATGGAAATCTCACCCGCATACATTCCGTTAATGAACGTTGTCCTTTCAATACAGCGAGTTCACATCACGAAAAACAACGAGAAAAAAGCGTACAGAAGAGTCCTCACGGTAAGCGAAATTGCGGATTATGAAGACTATAGAACAGCTTTCAAATGGCACCATGCCAAAGATGAGCACATAATAGACTTAGACAAGAGCAAGGTGTTATCTTCCATATCCGAACGCGAGGGTACAACCAAAAAAGACCTGCTCGAAGAAATGGGCAGACGCAAAGATGTTCTGCACTGGATGCGAGAACGCAACATAAGAAGCTACAAGGATGTAGCCGCCATCATCGCAGAATACTATGCGAGGCCCAAGCACATTTACGAAAAAATTCTCGCAGGGGAGGAAGTAAAAACAGTTGCCACTTATAAAGACGCTTGAGGCGTGGTCCTTTCGTCTCTTCGGAGGCATAGCACCCTCCTTTCTGAAAAACGTTTTTGAATTCAAGGCCATGTTGGAACGGGCACGAATCAAGATTTACCCCGAAACCTACGTCTCATTAATGTTCTTCATCGCCACATTAACGATTCCAGTAACCATCACATCCATAGTGCTCTTGTACTTCTTCGGGTTCATGCCGATCATCTTTTTGGTTCCCTTTCCATTCTACGTGATGGTCGGTTTTCTGCTGATACCCATGTCCAGAGCCAGCGACAGAGCAGCTGGCTTAGAAAGAGAGATGCCTTTTGCAGCAGCTTACGTCAGTGTTATGGCGTCAGGAGGCATAGCGCCCTACTCGAGCTTTAAGCGGTTATCAGAAGTGGAGTTAATGCCTGCGATGCGAAGCGAAGCAAGGGACATCACAAAAGACGTGGAAATCTTTGGCATAGACCCTCTAACGGCACTAGAGGCTGCGGCAAAAAAGAACCCCCTAGACACATTCAAAGATTTTCTTTCAGGCTACGCCTCAACCGTGATCATAGGCGGGGACATAGGACACTTCCTCGAAAGAAAAGCTGAAGACATATTCAAGACGCGAGCCCTGCGCGTCAAGGCCGCTGCAGAACGTCTTGGAATGCTCTTGGAAACGTTCATCATCGTGATGGTTTTGATGTCGCTGTGCTTTTACATACTGTTCAGCGTGGAGCAGATTTACAGCACAGGCATATCATCTTTCTCAGGCATATTACTGTACACTTACTTGTTCACGCCCATGTTGTCTTTGGTGTTTATTTACTTGGCTCACAGCATGCAACCAAAGACGCCGGTTGTGGACATGCGACCGTACAAAGTGTTCGGAGTCTGCAGCGTAATCGCTATCGTCATTTTCCTGTTGCTCACGAACTTCATGGGATACATATCTGTTCCCTTCTTCAACTCGCTTCAGACGATAGTTGATTTGCCCATCGCGACAGCCATCGCCCTATTCATTGCGACGGCTCCAGCCGCGATTGTGTACGAAAAGCTGTCGAGTGAGAAAAATAGCATGGAGAGGGGCATTAGCAGTTTCTTGAGAGACTTAACTGAAGTCAGGAAGACCGGGCTGTCTCCTGAAAAATGCATTGAAAGTCTATCTAGACGTGACTATGGAGCATTCAGCAAAGAACTGCGCAAGATAAGCTCAGAGATTTCTTGGGGCGTTCCCGTGAAGAAGGTCATAATGCGATTCCTCAAGCGAACGAAAAGTTGGATGACTCAGATAGTCATGTTCCTCCTCGTCGAAACCATTGACGTAGGCGGAGGCACCATAGCCATGATTGAGTCACTGGCTAGGTTTAACAATTTGACTCAGGAAGTTGAGAAGGAAAAGAAGATGATGGTTCGCCCTTACATAATGATGCCCTATTTCGCTGCTATATTGCTTGTGGCAACAACAATTATGATGATAAGTTTCACGTCAGGCACCCTCACTATCGGTGCGCCTGACCAGGCGACTCAACCAAAAGACTTGAGCCTAATGATAACAACGTTCGTCACAGCGGCAATTTTCCACAGCTACCTCATAGGCGTAGTAGCTGGAAAAATAAGTGAAGAATCAGTTGCTGCAGGCTTCAAGCATGCAGCCATACTAGTTGTACTTGCTGTTGCAGCCGCAAAGCTGGTGCCAGCATTCGTAAAATTCGGGTAGGAGAGGAAACATACGCGGTTTAGACATCGGAGTTTAAGGAAAGATAAGCGAGCTATCAGCCCCGCGATTTCAACGGTTATAATAACAGGCACTGTTGTCGCGCTACTTCTTGTGACGATTGTGTTTGCGAATACTTTTTTGGATGCGCGGATTGCTGAAAACGAGTTTAGCTCCAATAAGCAGTTTATGCTTACGACAGGGCTTCAAGTTGATGATGTAGCGTGGACTATTGGGCGCACGCAGACAGTGCGCTACTCAAGCAGGTATGGAAACGTAAAGTTTGAGCCTTCGGTTCTGAACTATACCTTTGATGTCACTCGTAGCTCAGGTTCGCCTGTTAATTACACGATAACGACCGGCATTATCATGTATAATATGCCAACAAGCATAATCACATATGGTAACAACTATTTCGAACGCATTTTTCCGTCCAACGATTCGTTTCTGTTGAGTGGTTCGTCAGCGCCAGTGACTCATGTGTTCGCTGTGGAAAAACTGCCAATGCCTGACGGCAGCTATACGCGAGTTGTGGTTGCGCCTTCAATAAGAATGTTAAGCTCGACTGTAAGCGGGACAAGTTATTTCAAATTTTTTTTGCCATCTCTCAATGAAGGCTCAAATCCGCATCTTTCTCAGTCTCTAACGCTCACAGGAAACGACATCAATAAGTTAAAGATAGACAACGTCACGCAAGTTAGAATCACTGTTGCTTCCTCTGCTTCTCAAGGGTTCACACAAGATTTCTTCCGCTTCAATTTGACCAGTTCGCCTAGCTTGCCAGCCAACTCTGTTGTCGAACTTTACGTTGGTAAGGTGATTGTCTCGTTAGGACTGCACACGTAAACAACATGGAGGATTACAAGTGGCACACGTAACTATCGAATACGTCATCTTGGTTCCGCTCTTAATTTTGCAGATTTTCCTTTTTCCCTTTGCAGCCAGCGTGGCAATGAACAGTTGGGTGAATTCACGCCGAACGCTCGCTCTGCAAGAAACAGCAAGCCACTTGGGCAGTTCCATTCAGCAGACATATCTCTCTTTGAACTACACCACCATTCCAGCGGCTAATGTTACAAACAAGCTGGATGTTCCGCCTTTCATAGAAGGCTACGCGTACACGGCAACCGCGACGTTAAGAACAGTTACAGAGCCTGCTTCAGGTTCCAAAGTTTTGGAACTAACTCTCACGTTTAAAGGTGTTGACATCTCGGCTACTGCGACAGTTACGTTGGGGCAGAACGTTGAATGGAAAGATTCGACTTTCATTAGCAACTCAACCAGCGCATGTTTGCAAGCCGTGAAGTACAGCAACAAAACAATTCAGCTATCTTTCGGGTCATAGGAGATGAAGTAGCTTGGCGGGCGCAACCATAGACCATCTGGTTTCGGTTACCATTTTCTTAGCGGCTATGCTGCTTTTCATCAGCCTCTTTAATCAGACTATTCAGACCGCGGTGATTTACCAGCAGCACAGAGCCATAGCAACAAAATGCAGCGATTTGTTGGACACCATGCTGTTGAATCCTGGTATTCCTTTGGATGCGCCACCGGCGGTTTTCGGACTGCACGACATTAACTTCATGCAGTATGTGCTTAATCCTTTTTCGCTTATGCTGCTGAACTCTTCAACGGGCACTCCTGTTCCTTACGAGAAAACAGGTATGACGTACAGTAACATGACCGTGGGTTTTGGCAACTCCTTGCTGATGCCCATGAGCAATGTCAGTGACTATTCTTCGGCGTTGAAGATG
>Ga0209324_10001519_pt1 | contig 16034 bp, 19 predicted proteins | sample Rifsed19ft3_FD_184015 | JGI IMG/M metagenome (GOLD analysis project Ga0209324, IMG submission 184015) | Soil microbial communities from Rifle, Colorado, USA - sediment 19ft 3 (version 2) | ecosystem: Environmental > Terrestrial > Deep subsurface > Rock core/Sediment | place: Rifle, Colorado...
CGCCAGCCGGCACGTTTCACCCAGAGAACCACCCGACGTCCCCACCAAGAGTGAAAGATATGATACCACTTCGCCATTGGTCTTGAATGCCGTCAACGGTGTAGCGTGAGTTACGGCATCAAGTCCATAGCGAAAAGAATGAAGGTCTGGTATGCCCACAAATGGCATTTGATAGCCTGTAACCAGAAGAGACGGAAAACATATGGTTAAAAATAAACGGCTGAACAGGGCAGGATTCACAAGATTATTCCCTACACCGCCCAGCACGTTTCTAAAAATAATGGCCAGCGCCGCTCCCAATCCCACTAACCAAAGGGGCGATTGCGGCGGCAAGATAGCAGGAATAAGGAGACATGTTACAAATCCACCCTCGCTGATATGATCCTCCCGCGCGATAATAGCCCAGAGCACATCAACAACAAACACGCCAATAATAAACGAAACCAGCAGTTTGGATACAACGCATTGCCACCCAAAAAAATAGATTGCTGGAAGCACCCATCCAATAACCAATGCCACAAGCACTGCCCCCATAAACCTTTTCACATCATAATTGTTTCGGATAAAGGGTTGTGTCTGAGTTGTTTCCTTTGCACTGCGGAGGAGACCGTCAAATGCGCCAAAAATGGCGCCAAAAAGAAAATCGACCTTCGGGTGTGTGTGAATAAAGGATTCCACCCTGTCGAGACTTTTACTTAAAATTGGCTCCAATGGTTTTAGGATATTTTTCATGTCTATACGTTATTATCGCAACTTAATGGAAATGCAACAGATACTACTTAAAACTTTGCAGCCATATTAAAGAATTTTTTAGATCGGAAACCTTACATACATTCAACATTTTTACCGCTAATCTTATTATTTCTGACAAACTCACCTGTTTAGAGATTATAATCCCAAAATGTTCACGTCGTTCTTCATACAACGCTTCTGTTAATGGCACAAAATGTCTTGCGTTAAACGTCAAAAAGGTTCTTTCGTTTTTAATGGCGTAACATAACTGTTCATCGTCTGACTTACCCCTCATCCCGACTTCATGAGCGCTTACAACGTCGTATCCTCTACTCCTGAGCACCACCGCTGCTGTATGAGAAACGTCTTCATCCAGCTATAGCTTTATTTCAGCCATGGCGAGCCTTTATACTTTTTTCTCATATATTCCTCACTATTTTCTAGTATAAAGCGGTCAATCTCTTCTTTGTTATCGTAATAATAGGAAAGGGCATCGTGTACCTGGGCATGGGTTATATGTGGATACATAGCCACAATCTCGTCGACATTTTTTCCCGCATGCTCATATTCCGCTATTAATCTGACAGATATCCTTGTTCCTTTTATAATTGGTTCACCACCACATATTTTAATATCTTTTGTAATATAGGAATGAACCTTTTCTTTAAAAGACTTTGTTGACATATAATCTCCTCCTTACGAGAGAAATGTAGGATGGATTAAGCGAACCCATCATTACCGCTCTGTGGTTTTCCTTTCTATAGTTTCTTTGCATTCCTTGATGATCTGTAAGAGTTCTAATTTAGAAGGGCAGATGAAACTGCACAACCCGCACTCAATACATTTTTCCAGGTTATAGAGGCGCGCCTTATGCTTTTCTCCTCTCTTGTAACTGTGATAATAGAGTGCAGGTTCTAAATCCACCGGACAAATGTCATCACAGAAATTGCAATAGACGCACCGCCTCAATTCACCGAGCATGTTTGTGGTTAATACTAACGCATCCGATTTGAACATAGGAAACATTACCTTCTTGTCCAGTTCCTCCAAAACCACAATATTATTGACAGACCAGTCCATCTTCTGTGATAAATCCGTTATTTCCTTGCCGTGTAATGGGCCATTGATAAACACACGACATTTACCTGACTCTTTGGCCCTGACCCTATTCTGGAGTATCTTCTCAAGAGACGTGCCCAGTTGTACCTTGATAATCTCATTCTCCTTCAATCCTGTGCCTGACAGTGCGATGAAACGCGAATCAACCTTATTCCCCAGCATACAATTTTCGTAGATGGCCGATACCGTTTGCGCATCCAGAATCAAGACACCCTGAGCCATTGTATCCTGACCGAAATCCATTTCAATATCTAAAATAACCTTTGAAAGCATGACGGGGTCGTCTTGAGGATATTTTGCAGCTAACGCAAAAACCTTCATCCATTCGGCACCACCCGCATAATCCTTTACCGCAGCATTGGGTCCGTCTTCTTTTTTATTTATAGCTATGTAACATTTAGCCTCTGGAAAGTAACGTGTTTTAATCTCTTTGAGCTTATTGAGAAATGCGGCGGTCTTGTGTTCAAGGATTACCCAATTAGGTAATGCCCATGGTTCGGTAGGACACAGATTCACGATAACATGTTGAATCTTTTGATCGGGAACACGAAATTCAAACACCTCAGGAATGCCATCCGAAGAGATTTTTTCTATAATGTTGCAAAATCTTAACGGATAGGTGTCCAGGAGATTAAAACCACCTTTAAACCCTATAGTTTCTTTTCCCATCAACATATTTTAATCTTGACAAAAGGAATTACATGGCGCATAAATTTTCAGTAAAATGAAAAAGATTTCGATAACATAGCAACAAGGATTCAAGTTGTCAAGCAAACTTATTTACATAGAATTAATGTTGACAAAGGTAGCTACTTCATATTACAATGTGTCCATGATTACTGTTGGCATAAAAGAATTAAAAAATAGATTGAGTCATTATCTTCGGGAAATCAAGAAAGGTGAAAAGATCGCAATTACCGAAAGGGAGAAAATAATTGGCACCATTACTCCTGTAGGGAGGGCTGGCGAGGATTCCAAATTGCTTTCCCTTGTTAAAGAGGGTTTTGCCGTATGGAAAGGTGGCAAGCCAACGGGAAGTAGACATTCCGTTAAAGTTAAGGGAAAGACCGTTTCGGAGATAGTCATAGAAGATAGAAGATGATCGTTTACATCGATACGAGCGACCTGGTTAAATTGTATGTAGATGAGAGTGGTTCTGATGCCATAAAGGAAATAGTCCACAAGGCAACGGTTATATCAACTTCAAAAGTAGCTTATGCAGAAGCAAGGTCTGCCTTTGCAAGGAAACAAAGAGATGACGGTTTTTCTGCTAAAGTACTCCGAAAAATTGTAGAGGATTTCAATAGAGAATGGGAAAGCTATTTTTTAATTGAGGTTACTGACGGATTGATAAGGTCGGCAGGTGACATTGCAGAAAAGCACCTCCTCAGAGGTTTTGATTCCATTCACCTGGCATCAGCCATTAATCTCAAGAACAAAATCGGGTCAGAGGTATATTTTTCAAGTAATGATGTAAAATTGAATCAATCCGCTGAGAAAGAGGGGATTATCGTTTTATAGTTGGTATGTTGGGTAATGCGTATGCGAAACCCAACATCAAATATTCATGGCATTGAAAATTCGTTGGGGTTGGGTTGCGTGACTCCATCCAACATCAATAGCTATGTTTAAGTTCACTCGCTGGTTCAGGATTGAAGCCTGAACCGGGGCATTGGGGAATATCCAAAAACCCTTACTGTTTCAGCCGCACATTCAGGCCAAAGTAAAATATCAATAAAACATCAAAACGTCAAGGAATACATTACTTACCGTTTTTGCCCAGTTCAAGAATCAGAGGGATTTCTCCACAGTCCGGGAATTTGTGGCATTTGACGCATTCAGACCATATCTTATGCGGTAGGGTTTCCTTCTCTACCCTGCGAAATCCGCATTTCTCGAAGAATTCAGGCACATACGTAAGGACGAACATCTTTGCGATGCGCAGTTTACGCGCCTCCCGTATGCAAACCCTCACCAGTTTCCTGCCGATTCCTTTTCGTTGAGTGGTTTCCAGCACGGCAACCGATTTTATCTCTGCAAGGTCCTTCCAGAAAATATGGAGCGCCGCACAACCAACCAGGGTATCATCCTGAACAAACACAAAAAAATCCCTGATATTCTCATACAGTTCACTCAACGAACGCGGCAGCATCACATTTTTAGCTGCAAAATCGTTGATAAGTTTGTATATCTTTTCTATATCGTCTATCGTTGCTTTTCGTAACATATCTTTAAATTAACCAAGCACATTATATTTTCTTACCCTGAAATCAACGCCTAATTCTTCGGCTATCTTTTTGCACTTATCTGTATCTATATTGGGTGATTCTACAATAGAAACCTGTACGTTAGGTATCACCTGTTTTGCATCTTTAATAAACTGAATTAAGGCAGGATATGCCCGTTCTCCAAAAACAGGTTTACATATCTCTTCATATTTACCAGTAGTTTCGGCATTCAAGCTAATGCAGATAGTATCAATTAATCCTTTCAATTCGGGAATAATGGGTCTACCATTGATGAGGTCTCCATGACCATTGGTATCCAACCGGACACGCTTCCCCTTCGATTTCAGGAATTTTGCTATGGTTATCAACTCATCTATCCGTTCTGTTGGTTCACCGTAACCGCAAAAAACAACCTCATCGTATTTGCCGGGGTCTCCTATGGCACTGATTACTTCTTCTGCGGTTGGTTCTTTCTTTAACCCTAAATGATGGCCTTTCACAATAGGATAGGTTTCTCTCATGCAAAAAGCACACATATTTGAGCACCGATTGGTAAGATTTATGTATAATGAATTTCGGATGGCATAAGCAATCTCCCCTTCCTGTTCTGGCTCGCCAATACCAAACAGTTTGTAAGCATTAAAGGTGGTAATCCGTTTAATATCCTCTACCGATAAACTATAGATATCGGCCAGCACAGGAATAATGTATGCCAGATAAGAAGGCTCATTGCGTTCACCCCTTTTGGGCTGCGGAGACAAAAAAGGAGAATCCGTTTCTAAAAGAAGCCTTTCAACGGGGACCGATTTTGCAACATCTCGCAAGTCTTGAGCATTCGAAAAAGTAATCGGCCCTGCAAAAGATATATATAATCCCAATTCTATACACTTCTTCGCAGTTTCTCTTGTCCCGCTAAAACAATGTACCACACCCTTGAGCGTACCGTTTTTGCATTCCTCTAATATCTTCAGGCAGTCGCTACTGGCCTCGCGTGAGTGAATAATTACTGGCAGGTTGTGCGCTTTAGCCAGGGCAAGATGTTTACGAAATATACGCTGCTGGTCTTCGTGAGGACTGCGATTGCGATAGTAGTCGAGCCCTGTTTCCCCGACCGCTACGACCTTCGACTCCTTAACCAGAGATTCAAGGGCCTTCCAGTCTTGTTCGGACACCTTCATGGCATCGTGGGGATGTATCCCAATGCTGGCATAAACGTTATTAAATTGATGAGCTAAAGTAACGCTTTTTTTACTAGCAGAAAGATTTGTACCCACATTTATAATACACCCCACATCAGCTTCTTTTGCGCGAATCAAGACGGAGTCAAGATCGGATTTATAATCGGGGAAATCCAGATGGGCATGGGTGTCAATTATCATAATTTATGCTTTATATCCTTGAAGGAATTGAATCATTTTTGGTAAAGGCATTTTTAAAAAGTGTTATCGCAGGATATTTTTTCATCGGCGTGTGAAAGATAGAAACCACATCGAAGCGAACATCTATTCCCTCTATCTTCTTTTCTGCAACATAATGCAGGGCAACCTTTACAATTTGCCTCTTTTTGGTTTCTGTAACAGAGAGTTCCGGTGGGCCGTAAGTATCAGAATACCGCGTCTTAACCTCCACAAATGCGATAGTGCCATGATTGTAACAAACAATATCTATTTCCCCCAGTTTACACCGGTAATTTCGTTGCAGTATTTTATATCCATTCTTTTTCAGAAATTTTACGGCAAGTTGTTCTCCCCTGGTACCTACATCTCTTTTATAAGAGGGTTCCTTAATCTTGCGTTTGAACAAATCTAGTATTGAAGTAACATACTTAACACAAAATAATTGCAAGTTTTTCATCCAAAAAGAGAGGGATAATTTTGTTGCAACTCGCTATGCAATAATTCGTAACAGTTCAGCCCACCGCAAAGGCGCAAAGGACGCAAAGAAAAAACTTTAAATAAGAGAAAAAACTTCACAGAAGGATTATCTTCTATAACAAAATCACAAAGTTTTCAGAAATTTCCAGCATTCACTTTCTAAAAAATACTACCTTTGCGCTCTTTGCGCCTTTGCGGTGAACTATTACAATAATTCTTAGTCTCGCCTGCAAACTCCACCACTTCGCATGAGCATCACCCACAGACACTCTCGTAGCTTCAATTATTTTTTAGTGGCCGGTGGCGCTTCACTAGCCTTTTTTGTGACTTCTTTCTCAAATTTCTCCTGTAGCCTTGTCCCTTTAGTTGTCCTTCCACGCATGTAATAGAGTTTCGCACGTCTTACCTTACCGGATTTAATGACCTTAATATCAGTAATCTTCGGTGAATGAATGGGGAATACCCGCTCCACGCCTTCACCCTGAACAATACGTCTCACAGTAAAAGTCTCTTTGAAACCACCGCCATTTCTTGCAATTACTACGCCGTTAAATACCTGAATACGCTCTTTGTCGCCCTCAATAATCTTTACTGATACATCAACCTGATCGCCTATTGAAAACGGAGGCGTTGCTTTTTTCAACTGTTCTTTTTCAACCACATCAATAATATTCATAACCTTTATCTCCTGTCTCTAACGTATAAATTCATAATCAAAATTAGTCTATATTTTATTTAAAAGATCCGGCCTTTTCTCTAAGGTTCTTTCTCTGGCATGGTTTCTTTGCCATTCTTTTATTTTCTGATGATTACCAGACATCAACACCGGCGGCACCTTCATACCCCTGTATTCCGCCGGACGAGTATATTGTGGATATTCCAATAAACTATCATTAAAAGATTCGTTGGCGGTGGAGTCCGGGTCTCCTAACACGCCGGGTATCAATCGCACTACAGCATCGATAACGACCATCGCAGGTATCTCGCCTCCCGAAAGAACGTAGTCGCCAATAGAGAGTTCCATTGCATCAAGCCCTACCCGAACCCTCTCATCAAAGCCCTCGTAATGACCGCATATCAGCATCAAATGAGATTCATTTGCCAGTTCTCTGGCAATGGATTGAGAAAAACTATCACCCTGCGGCGTCAATAATATTTTTTTACATCGAGCATCCGTTTCTCGTTCAATAGCCTCTACTGTGTTAAAGATAGGCTCAGGCTTCATCACCATGCCCGGCCCTCCGCCGTATGGCCTGTCATCCACGCATCGTTTATTTTCGGCATATTCCCGTATATTGAAGAGATTGTACTGAACAAGCGCCTTTTCCCTGGCAATCTTCAGAATGCTGTGTCCCAGCACATTTTCAAACATCTCCGGGAATAATGTTAAAATATCAATCCTCATATCTTATTTTTTGAATGCAATACCAAATTTTTTAAGTACGCTGGCAACAGATTCCGTTGGCTTTGCACCCACACTTAACCAATACTCAACCCGATCTTTTTTTAAAGTAACTTGCTTTTCATTATTCGATTCCAGAGGATCATACGTTCCCAGATTCTCGATAACCTTTCCATCCCGCTCCTCATGTGCGTCAAATGCACCAATCCTGTAATACGGTCTATTTTTACGGCCCATCCGCATCATTCTAAGTCTAACAGCCATTCTTCTCTCCTTACTTAAAGTAAATTTGTAACTAAGTATCCAATAACAGTTACCCGAATCATCGTACCATACCCTTACCGAAAGGTAAACCTTTGGATAACATTCCCATTCTCTTTAAACTTTTTTCATTTCCTTTAAAATGTTTCATCAGCTTTTTCATTGACTTAAATTGCTTGAGTAACTGGTTTACATCCTGGATGGTTGTTCCGCTTCCATTTGCGACCCGCTGTCTCCGGCTTCCATTAATGATATCGGGATTTAACCGTTCATCAGTCGTCATGGATCGGATAACCGCTTCAACCCTCTGTAACTGTTTTTCATCGATATTCAGGCCATCCATCTTATTCCCTATACCTGGAATCATCCCCAGGACTTCCTTGATTGGCCCCATTTTTTTAATCTGCTGGAGTTGCGCAAGGAAATCGTCCAGGCCAAGTGTATCATCCTGTATTTTCCTGCTTAGCTTCTGTGCATCTTCAAGATTAATCGCTTGCTGTGCCTTTTCTACAAGAGATACAATATCACCCATGCCGAGTATTCTGGATGCCATACGGTCTGGATGGAACTCTTCCAGCCGGTCCAGCTTCTCCCCGATACCTACAAACTTAATCGGCTTTCCGGTAACTGCCTTTATCGAGAGAGCCGCGCCACCTCGTGTATCACCATCAAGTTTGGTCAAAATCACGCCATCGAATCCCAACTGGGTGTTAAATTCCTTTGCACTATTAACGGCATCCTGCCCCGTCATAGAATCACACACAAAATATATCTGATGCGGTTCCAGTTTTCCTTTGATCTCCTTTAATTCCGACATCAGTTCGTCATCGATGTGTAATCTCCCCGCCGTATCAAAAATAACAACATCATTTGTGTTCTCTTTAGCATGTTTAACCGCATTTTTGCATATCTTTACGGGCTGAGAATCAGCCTCGAAGTATACCGGAATATCTAGTTGTTGTCCCAACACTTTTAACTGCTCGACCGCAGCAGGCCGCTGCACGTCCGCTGCTACCAATAAGGGTTTTCTCCCTTTCGCGAGTATCATTTTAGCGAGTTTGCCTGCCGTGGTGGTCTTTCCGCTACCCTGTAACCCCACGAGCATAATCAATGTCTGCTCACCATCCCTGAAAGGGATTGAAGTGTCAGAAACCCCCATCAGTTTGATCAATTCATCGTGAACAATCTTAATGACCTGCTGTCCGGGCGCGATACTTTTTATAACTTCTTCACCAACGGCACGCTCCGTAACATGCTGGATGAACTCCCTAACGACTTTGTAATTTACATCGGCCTCAAGAAGCGCCAAACGCACCTCGTGCAGTCCATCCTTGATATTGGCGTCGGTAAGACGTCCCTTACCGCGGAGTTTACTAAAAACACTTTCAAGACTATGGGTAATTGATTCAAACATAATCGTATAAATTCAACTCAAAATAGGCCTTCAGCAGCGGCTTTTAAAGCTCACCTCTATCGGTAGGACGGACGTCCCGTCTGTCATTATATAATGTCAGGCCAGAGGGGAAACTTATGTATTTGATTGAATTTCCTAAACGTTAAAAATATAGGGATGTAAATCCTAAAAATATAAAATGATAATTATATAGACTTACCACAAACATTCAAATGAATTTTATAATAAAATTTGTATTGCAGAGTGTCTCGTGGTTTGTTAAAATTTTTCCAATGTTTTGAGATAACTATTTGTCTTATTTTGTCATGCGTTTATAAAACGCATTGTTTATTTCAGGGGGAAACAATGAAGGAAGGAATTCATCCAGGATACATGGAAACGGTTGTAACATGCGGGTGCGGAGAAACATTTAAGACCAGGTCAACAAAACCTAAAATCGCAGTCGAAGTTTGTTCGAAATGTCACCCGTTTTATACAGGCAAGCAGAAGTTCGTAGATAGCGCAGGTCAAATAGAACGATTCAATAAGAGACTTAAAAAGAGCCAGAAAGCCGAAGAACCAGTAAAATAAAAATGAATGATAATTTGTTGAAAAAATTAGAAAAAATGTACGAAAGGTATAACGAATTGGAAAAGCAGTTGTCTGATCCGGAGGTGATTGCAGATTCACATCGCTATACGGCGTATATAAAAGAACACGGTAGTCTTTCCAAGATGGTGAATAAATACACCCAATTGACAGAGACCCTTGCAAAGAAACGGGAGGCGGAAGGCCTCTTAACTCAGGAAGGCACTGACAAAGAACTCGCCGGGATGGCCAAGGATGAGTTGGGAGAATTGGAAAAACAAGAAGAGTCCATCATGGAAGAGATCAAAGGATTATTTATCACTGATGATAAGACGTATGGCAAAAACGTAATTGCCGAAATACGCGCCGGGACGGGGGGCGGAGAGGCAGCTATTTTCGCGGCAGACCTTTTTCGCATGTACAATAAATATGCTGAAAATCAAGGATGGAAGGTAGAACTTTTCGACAGCAGCGAAACAGATTTAGGAGGTTTCAAGGAAGTGACCTTTTCTATCGAGGGAAAGAACGCATACCAAAAACTGCGTTTTGAAAGTGGAACACACCGTGTTCAGAGGGTGCCTCAGACGGAAGCCAGCGGCAGGGTTCACACCTCAACAGCCACGGTAGCCATTTTGGCTGAAATTGAAGAGGTGGAAATTGATATCAATCCAAATGACCTCCTGATAGACACTTTCCGTGCATCGGGTCCTGGCGGACAAAAGGTCAACAAAACGAGTTCCGCCGTTCGAATTACCCACGTCCCTTCCGGATTGGTTGTGAAATGCCTTGATGAAAAATCCCAGCACAAAAACCGCGCAAAGGCCATGCGTATTTTAAGAAGCCGATTGTACGAATTATATGAAGGACAGAAACGGAACGAACGAGACCAGATACGCCGGGATCAGATTGGAACGGGAGACCGCAGCGAAAAAATCCGTACTTACAACTACTCGCAAAATCGGGTTACAGACCACCGGATAAACTTTTCAGTATACAATCTTGATCAGGTCATGCTGGGTTCCATGGATGATATCATTGACGCCTTATTGAATTATTATAAAGAAGAACAGTTAAAACAACTTGCCGCAAGTGTCTAAAAACTTTGGAATCAACGTCGAGTTTATAATTGGTGGAGATGAGACATCGCTTCAGTTTACATTCTTTATCAAACCACAATAAAACTCACACATCTCCCATTCTGTCCCCTCATGATGGAAACAATAATGGAAGTTTGAAAAGTACATTTCCAGACAAATATACCATTTCCCGTCTAGTTCACTGGGCAAGTAAGATACTCCGCGAGAGCGGTACTGATTCCCCATCTCTGGATGCAGAAGTTATATTATCACATCTCCTGGGTTGCAAGCGTATAGATCTCTATATACACCCTGATCAACCTGTAGAAGAAACCGTTGTCATGCATTACAAAGAATCTATCCGGAGACGCTCACAGCGTGTTCCTCTGCAATATATCACAAATCACGCAGAATTTATGTCATTGGACTTTTACGTAGATGAACGGGTATTGATCCCCCGTCCTGAAACGGAATTGCTGGTGGAGGCCGTTATAAAAAGGGCGCAAATTCTAACGCATGAAATTATGATTGTAGACATCGGGGTCGGAAGCGGTAATATTGCAGTAACCCTGGCAAAAAAGATAGACAATGCCAGGATATTTGCAATAGATATATCCCCCGATGCCTTGGCCGTTGCCAAAATTAATGCTCAAAGACACGATGTTTTTAGCAAAATAACATTTCTCTGCGGAGATATCTTTCGACCGCTCGAAGAATACGGAATCGAATCAAAGGTAAACTTTATCGTATCCAACCCGCCCTATGTATCAAGCGACGAATTCAATAATTTACAGAAGGAAGTAAGGGATTTTGAACCGTATGGAGCGCTCGTCAGCGGCCAAGATGGCTTACAAATGTTCAAACGAATTATTGCAAACACGCATACCTGGCTCAAACCAGGCGGTTTTGTTATTTTCGAGGCCGGTGAAAAACAGGCGCGTAAAATAGCAAGGTTGTTTGAGGAAACACGATGTTTTGAAAAGGCAACGTTCATAAAAGATTATCAACATATATCCCGTATCGTTATTGCACAAATGGAGGAAGGCCGTGGATAAAATCGTCATTGAGGGAGGACATCGTTTAAAGGGAAGCGTAAGAATCAATGGGGCAAAAAATACTGCCTTGCCTATCATGGCAGCCTGTTTGTTGTTAAACGGCCCATCCCGGATAAAGGGGATACCCAATATTGTCGATATCCAGACCCAATCGAAAATACTGGAAAATCTTGGCGGACAAATAAAGAGATACGAAGACGGTACCCTTGAAATAATGTTTCGAGACGGAGAAAATAACGACAAATACACGGCCCCTTACGAACTCGTGAGAAAGATGAGGGCTTCTATATGCGTACTCGGTCCATTATTAAGCAAAAGACACAAGGCAAAGGTATCGTACCCTGGAGGATGCGTTATTGGCCAGAGGCCCGTCGATTTACATATAAACGGCCTCAAGGCATTAGGCGCCCAGATTGAAACGACAGAAGGTTATATAAACGCTACAGCGGATAGACTAAAAGGCACGGAAATTTCTCTGAAAGGAAAATACGGTTCGACCGTGCTGGGAACTTGCAATGTCATGTCAGCGGCAGTATTGGCAGAAGGAACAACAATCATTGACGATGCAGCCCGCGAACCTGAAGTACAAGACCTTGCAAACTTTTTAAACAAGGCAGGCGCAAAAATTTCCGGGATTGGTGAAAACAAATTAACCATTGAAGGCGTTCAGGAATTACACGGAATCGATTATGAAATCATTCCCGATCGGATCGAAGCAGGCACATTCATGATTGCGGGCGCCATTACAAAGGGCAACATTACCCTGGAAAATGTGCGGGCAGATCATCTTACCGCTGTAATCGATAAATTAAAAGAAATAGGCGTAGAAATAAATATCATCGGTAACAGCATCCGGGTCAAAGGAAATAATCTATACCACAATGTCGACATAACCACATTGCCCTATCCCGGCATGCCTACCGATATGCAGGCTCAATTTATGGCCTTGTTATGTACGGTAGAGGGAAAAAGTATTATTACCGAAAAGATATTTACTGACAGATTTATGCATGTGCCAGAATTAGTAAGGATGGGGGCAGATATCCGCGTAGAAGTGTCAAGTGCGATCATCCGAGGAGCGCCGTATCTATCCGGCGCCAATGTGATGATCTCCGATCTGCGCGCCGGCGCCGGACTCGTGCTTGCCGGCTTGGTGGCTAAAGGGACAACAACCATCGATCGCGTTTATCATTTAGATCGGGGCTATGAGCGACTCGAAGAACGGCTGTCGAAACTAGGGGCTGTTATAAAACGTATTCATTAATAGCCCATAATATGGCATAATTTCCATATACCATACAACACATACCATAATTGTACAGAATCAACGCTATAGATTTACAATATTAGGCTGCTTTTTTACGAACACCCCATATACGATTCATTGCAAGGGAAAGAATTCTGGAATAGATAAGAAAAAGATTTTTCCCTGCTTATAACATGCAATTTCTGCAAGTGTTACTACAATTTCTAACATTTAAATTTATCTAATCGGAATACTTATCTAGCCATATCCTAAACTGAGTAATTATGAAGCGGGAATAAAACTTGCACTTCCTCCATAAATATACCTTTTATTTCATTAGCAAATTTTAAGGAAATTTTATGGGAATCGAATTCAGGAAACCTGTTATTCTGGTTGTTGACGATGAACCTGATATGTGTGAAATGCTTGTTACTATACTTTATAAGGAAGGTTATGTAACTGACATGGCAAATAATGGGAAAGACGCCATTAAAAGGGTAAAGGATGGAGGCGTAGATTTTGTATTACTGGATATTATGATGCCTGAAATGGGTGGTGTTGAGACTCTCCGGCAGATCAAGGCCGTTCGGCATAATATTCCTGTTGTAATGATCACGGCCTATGCAACCCTGAAGACGGCTCAGGAAGCCATGCGGCTTGGGGCATGTGACTACATAACCAAACCATTTAGCCTTGAATGTGTCAAGGAGGTTATAAAACAGGGGCTAGAGGAACAATACACTAACACGTAGACGATGGGACGACGACTTATTTATATTCCGATTATTCATACTGAGGTTGACATGGGCTCATTAGCAGAGTCCTTAAAAAAAGAATATATTAAAAAGTACGGTATACATAAGTGGGAACAACACCTGAAAAAAATAAACGATCTATGGACAGGCATTGAAGAACGTTTAAATCAAAAAAATCTTCGTTATAATCAGGTCAAGGTCTATCAGGATGGTTTGCCCGTGTGTGGAAAGGAACTAGAAATTGTACGGGATATAGCAAATAGTGGAGGGAAAAATCATCAATTGTTGCTAAAACTGATCCATGAGGGAGCAACCCTGATGGGAACCGAAGACCCGGAATTATTGATAAAAGAATATCAATTAATCAAAGATGCAGCCGCGAGAAAAGGCGCTAAAAAAGGCACAGAGGGGCGTTCTAACTACCTGGCAGAACGAGATGCTTTTATAGCGAATCGAATTGATAAGACTTTAAAGGACGGAGAAACTGGTGTCCTTTTTCTGGGGATGCTTCACAAGGTAGACGAAAAACTACCATCAGACATTGTTATTGACTACGTGATTTACCACTTGCCATTCAAAGAGGCAGTTAGTAAAAAGAAAAATTTATAACCATGGCAACTGATTCCAATATAAGCGTCCTCATTATAGATGACGAAGTAGATATGTGCGATATGCTGTCGCACGTCCTCAATCAGGCAGGATTTGCAACCTACATAGCACATGATGGGAATACAGGGCTGGAGGTTTTTAATAAGGCATCTCCCAGCGTAGTCATTCTTGATCTTCGTATGCCAGGCATGACCGGGATGGATGTCCTTAAGCAAATCAAGCATGCCGGCAGCGAAACCCCGGTGATAATTATCTCAGCACACGGAGAAATAAAATCGGCGGTCGAGGCGATTAAACACGGCGCTTATAACTATTTTAACAAGCCCTTTAATAATGAAGAGGTTGTGCTTACGCTAAAGAAGGCCCTCGAAGAAAGAGCAATGCGCCAGGAAATCCGCATGCTCAAAACACAGTTGAATTTCGCTATGCCCCTGTATGAACAGATGGGTAATAGCGCCGAAATTGCGAAGGTAAACGAATTAGTGGCGTGCGTTGCCCCGACCAACTTCACCGTTGTCATTTGCGGAGAAACAGGCTCTGGCAAAGAATTGATAGCACGGAGCATCCATAATCGAAGCCCCAGGTGTGGTCAACCCTTTGTTGTCGTAGATTGCGGTTCGATTCCGGAAACCTTGATTGAGAGCGAGCTCTTCGGATTTGAGAAGGGCACGTTTACGGGTGCAGACCAGAAAAAGGCCGGTCAATTTGAAATAGCCTCCGGGGGCACGCTATTTCTGGACGAAATTGGGAATCTACCCAAGTCTATGCAGGGTAAATTGCTGCGAGTGCTTCAGGAACGACGAATTCGACGTCTGGGAAGTAATAAAGAGATTGATGTAGAAGTCCGTGTCGTTGTGGCAGGAAATGAGCGTCTGGAATACTTAGTAGAATCGGGGCATTTTAGAATGGATCTGTATCAGCGGCTGAATGAATTTTGCATTGAGATACCGCCTCTGCGGCAACGGAAGGATGATATCGTATTCCTTTGCAAGAGATTCATGGATATCACCAACAAAGAACTCAATAAAAATATTCGCGGCATTACAAAAGAGGCGCTGGAGATATTACTGACATACAACTGGCCAGGCAACGTAAGAGAGCTCAAAAATGTTATTCGTCGTGCGGTCTTATTAGCAGTTGATATTGTAGAACCAAAACACCTTCTCATAAAAATACAGGAACAGAAACAAGAGTCAAGTCCTGCAGCCGTGCAGATGGCAAGTGCGGCTGATCAGAAGGCAGACCAGGCTATTCCACTGGATTTGGATATGAACAACGGTAATAGCCTTTCTCTCCGTGACATGGTTGCTAAATGCGTTGAGAATGTTGAGAAAAAGCTGATTACTGAGGTACTGAAACGAACTGGCGGAAACAAAAGCCAGGCTGCCAAAATACTCAAGATCGATTACAAGACCATGCATTATAAGGTCAAGAATTACGGGATTAAAATACAGACTACAACCAAAATTACAGAGAAGGTACCGACTGAGGACTCGTGAAACAAAACTTTAAATGAAAAGTAACTACTCAACCCGTCTGTCATTGCGAGCGTTTTGTGCGAAGCAATCTCCACATTGCGCGTTGGGGATTGCTTCGCAAACTGCGCTCGCAATGACAGGCTGAGTAGTTACAATGAAAATTCCTATACGTTAATAGAGGGGAAAACGGGAAGCACATTTAATTAAACAGAGCGAGA
>Ga0209324_10001524_pt1 | contig 16008 bp, 16 predicted proteins | sample Rifsed19ft3_FD_184015 | JGI IMG/M metagenome (GOLD analysis project Ga0209324, IMG submission 184015) | Soil microbial communities from Rifle, Colorado, USA - sediment 19ft 3 (version 2) | ecosystem: Environmental > Terrestrial > Deep subsurface > Rock core/Sediment | place: Rifle, Colorado...
AAGAACAGTAGAGTGGCGAATATAGAGAGTGACGAGTTTCGGGAGATGCTTTTTATGAACAGGTAGAATAAGAATACATTGATGGTGTGTAATATGACATTGGTGAGATGATAGCCAAGTGGATTCTGCCGCCATATGGCATAATCGAAAAAATACGTCAAAGTGACGACCGGTCGATAGCTGAGTTCTCCTGAAAGGGGCAAATAATCTTTCGTGAACAGCTTTGGCAGATTTCCCAGAGATTTGATGAAATAATTTTCAGTAATGACGTAGGCATCGTCATAAACAAAGGTGTTAGGAAGTGTATTAAGATACAAAAGAATGGAAATAAGGATAATAATGAGGGGCAGGATTTTCTCCAACCTGGGCTGTCTTTTGGTCACGCTTTTTCTCTGTAAGGACTAATGAATCAATTGATAAATGCTGGATAGGTTCTAAGGAGCAGCGAAACCACAGATTTCACAGATTACACAGATTTTACAATATGTGATTTTATAGATATCTTTTATCTGTGTAATCTGTGAAATCCGGGTAATCTGTGGTTCAATAGTTTTTGTCTTACGTTTTACAGCTAGGATTTTTTCAGTTTGAAAATGAGCCAGTTCTTATCGTTCGTATGGATTAGTGCATAGCGTCCTTTTAATTTTTTACCTGTAAGATGAAATACAATCTTGTCCTTTTCCCTTGATTCTAGCTCATATTCTCCCTTATCCCATACCTCAACGACACCAGCCCCGTAGTGTCCCTCAGGTATTACCCCCTCGAAATCAATGTAATCAAGCGGGTGATCTTCTACGGATACAGCAAGCCTTTTGATTCCAGGCTCTTCTGGCAGACCTTTTGGGACAGCCCAACTCTTAAGCACCCCATCCATCTCCAACCGGAAATCAAAATGAAGATGTGTTGCCTTATGCTTTTGGATAACGAAACGAGACATTATTATCTGGTATTTCTTTAATCATTTCATTATAAGCTGTTTTATGAGGTTATTCAGCGATTTGGCTCTGTATTAATGCATTGATTATCATACAAATTGAGCGGTTTAGAATCAATACAGATTGAAACAAATTTATGCTGGGTGAAGCAAAGCGCACCTATAGTCAATTACAAAAGAAAGTTGTCATTCCTGGCCGCCTTGCCTGCATGGCAGTTGTTGAACATGACAATGGTCTTTCTGGCGGAATCGGCTATATTCTTTATGTCCGACACAAAAATGACAAGAATAATCACAGAGACACAGAGGCACGGAGAATATTGAATAAACGGTTTATAGACTGCTGTATCAAACACACCCCTGAATCCTCTCTTGATAGAGGGGACTTAAAATTCAAGATTCTTTACTTGCTTTGTGACCTCAGTGTCTGTGGTATTCATAGTCCCCATTTTTTGTTGATCTCACGTAAAATATTTTGTACAGTGAAGCCATAATGCTCGGCTATCACATTTGATGGCGCAGAGGCGCCATACCGGTCAACACCAATAATAAGGCCGTCCAATCCAACAAATTCATACCAATCATTTTTGGCTGCTGCCTCAATGGCCACTCGTTTCTTACATGCTGGTGGAAGTATGCTCTTCCTGTACTCATCAGAATTTGACCTGAATAACTCAAAACTCGGCATGCTAATGAGTTTCGCTTTGGCCCCTTTACTCTGTAATTGCAGCGTGGCTTCAAGGGCAATGGCAACCTCAGAACCCGACGCCAGGAGTATGATATCGGGATTACCCTCTGAATCTTTTAATACATAAGCGCCGTATTTCAAATGGCTTTGTGATGGATACATCGAACGGTTAATTACCGGGATATCCTGTCGTGATAGGATCAATGCCGTTGGGCCGTCTGTATGATTCAGCGCCGCTACCCATGCAGCCGCCGTTTCGGTGGCATCCGACGGCCGTATCACGAGCAGATTTGGAATCAATCGCAAGGACGTTAAATGTTCGACCGGCTGGTGGGTAGGCCCGTCCTCTCCCAACAAAATACTATCGTGGGTAAATACATAGATTACCTGTATTCTCATCATGGCGGCAAGCCGGATGGAAGGTCGCATGTAATCTGAAAAGGTGAGAAAAGTCGAGCCAAAGGGAATGATCCCTCCATAAAGCGCCATACCATTTAATATGCCTCCCATGGCATGCTCCCTGACACCAAAGTGGATATTCCTGCCTTCAAATTTATTTTTATCAATTGAAGAGGAGTTTTTGATGTAGGTCTTTGTCGATGGACAAAGGTCGGCAGAACCACCCATAAAACCGGGTATCCGTTGTGCAATCACCTGCATCATCTCCCCCGAAGCTATGCGGGTGGCTACCGGGTCTTTCTTGATAGTTTTCAGTAATTCAGATTCCAGATTTTCCGGGATTTCCTTTTTAAAGTAGGTATCCCACAATCGAGACATATTTGCGTCTTTTCTGATATATTTCTTAAACTGTGTCTGCCAGTTCTCGTATTCCTCTTTTAGTTCGGTTACACGACTCTGGCAAAGCTGCTTTACTTCTTCCGGAATGTAAAAAGGCTTGTCTTTAGGCCAACGGAGGCTTTCTTTTGTTAATTCGAGTTCTTTAGCTCCCAGCGGTTCGCCGTGAATGGAGGCTGTATCCTGTCTATTCGGACTGCCCTTACCAATGTGGGTTCTGGCGATAATCAGCGAAGGTCTCTCTTTTTCTCCTCGTGCTGTCTCGATAGCTTCAGCGATTTCAGTATGGTTATGTCCGTCTATCTTGAAAACACGCCAGTTATAGGCCTCGAATCGTTTTGCCACATCTTCTGTAAAAGCAAGAGACGTGCTTCCCTCGATCGTGATTTGGTTACAATCGTAGATATAAATTATATTGGCAAGACCAAGGTGTCCGGCAAACGATGCGGCTTCGGAGGTTATCCCTTCCATCAGATCGCCGTCACTCACTACACCGTAAATATAATGGTCGATAATCTTCATGCCGCCCTTATTAAACCGATCTGCCAAGATTCTTTCTGCCAGCGCCATACCGACCCCATTGGCAAATCCCTGACCTAAAGGTCCTGTGGTAGATTCCACTCCAGGGGTATGCCCGTATTCAGGGTGGCCAGGGGTTTTACTTCCAAATTGCCGGAATTGTTTTATGTCATCTAAAGATAAATCATAGCCAAAGAGATTTAAAAGGGCATACAGAAGCATGGAACCATGCCCAGCAGACAGGATGAATCGGTCACGATTAGGCCATTGTGGGTCGTGGGGATTAAATCGAAGGAATTGCATCCAGAGCACAAATGCAACGTCGGCAAATCCCATAGGAAGGCCGGGATGACCTGACTGCGCTTTCTCTACGGCATCAGCGGAAAGCATTCTTAAGGTATTTACGGCAAGTTCGACTTTGTGTTTGTCTATTTTATGTATCAACATCTTAATTTAATCCGGACACAGATTCCCTCAGATAAACACAGATAAAAATTACATTTCTTTAATCCAGATAATCAGTGTTTATCTGCGTCCGAAAATATCTTATAACAACTCGCCCAGTTTCTTTGATTTCAGTGTGGCGGCCTCTACGGCGTTTATAACGGCGGATTTGAACCCAAAATCTTCTAATTTGCTTAATCCTTCAATGGTAGTTCCTCCCGGTGATGTCACGGCATCCTTTAACTGTGCCGGGTGCTGCCCTGTTTCCAGTACCATCTTAGCAGCCCCCATCACGGTCTGTGCTGCAAGGGCCGTAGCCACGTCTCTGGGTAAACCCATCTTGACTCCCCCATCAGACAACGCCTCGATAAACAAATAGACGTATGCAGGACCGCTTCCGCTCAGACCTGTTACGGCATCAAGATACTTTTCATCCAGCCGGAATACCTTTCCAACGGCATTAAATAAATTATGAACCAACTGCCCATCGGCGTCATTTGCAGCCTTGCCCAGGGCAAATGCCGTTGCTGAAACGCCTATGAGACATGGTGTGTTGGGCATCACGCGGATGATTCGGACACCTGCCTGTAGCCTGGATTCAATAAATCGTATTGGTATACCTGCTGCAATGGACACCACCAAGTGGCGGCTGGTAATTTCATTCTTCAACGAGGTGAGTGCCTCGCTCATTATTTGCGGCTTCACAGCCAGTATAATGACATCCGCAAAGGAAATTACATCCCTGTTGTTCTGAGTGGTCTTTACACCGATCTCTTTAGTCAACATTTTGCATCGTTCTACAACTACATCACTAACCATGATATTGCCGGCTTCACTCAGTTTTGCATTAATGATGCCCTTGCAGAGTGCCTCTCCCATCTTCCCTCCTCCGATGAATCCAATCTTTTCTTTTAGCATACGATACCATTCCTTTTTAAATAATTATTAGGGGATGTAAGGGTTAAAAATCTTCAACCCCTACATTAAATTAGTGTTAAACAAGCTTCGGATTTTCGTGGATTATATCCTTATTTTTACATACGTCAAGGACGGAATATTGCGAATGGAAACAGTTGTATCAGTAAAAGTTGCTTTGACACTTTTACTATATTCACATATAATTTCTAAAGTAATTACTGTGTGAGATATCAAATCGACTGTCTTTAGGCACTTTCTTATTTGTGCAACCGAAGCGGTTACTCTATTACCAGTATGGACTTTCAAAACATCAAATAAGACACAAGGGAGAGAATAAATGGATCAGAAGGAAGAAAAGGGATACACTCCTTACCAACAAAAGGTTATCAGGCGTTTTTATGAAAACAAAGACCTTCGTCTTATCCAGAAGTTGGGAGAGTTAGTGTCAAATTTATATATAGAAACGAACGAAAAAAAGCGGGAATCAGGGTGGAAGAGGATAAAGGAAATACTTATCGACTTAAAAGTACATCCGCACGAGGTAGAATTTCTGACCAAAGATAAAAATCTTACCGTGATTTCAAAAAAATTGGCAGAGATGTTTTAATGTGAAGCGTTTGTTACAGCATTGGGTGGGGGATAAACCCTCACCCGCTCCATAACTCTATATTATTTCACCTTACCGGACTTTTTTTGTTTTTTGTACAGGGAGAAATAACCCTCGGCCTCTTTGTCCATCCCTTTAGCCTTGTAGGTATTGCCAATATCATTATAAATCTCTATATTCGCCGGGTTCGACATTACGGCCGTCTGAAAGGCAGTAATCGCATCATCGTATTGTTTCTTCTTGATATAATTTTTTCCCAGGCGATATTGGGCATCTGAATTACCCATATTAACTTCGACCGTTCTGTTGTAATATTGGATGGCTTCGTCTGTGTTTCCTGTCTTATCATACAGGTGGGCTATGTTATAAAGTGCATTTTCATGGATCGGGTCTATATCCAGCGCCTTTTTGAACTCAGCCAACGCCTCTTTATCCGACCCCTTCATTGAATATACTATACCCAGGTTCGAGTAAGAGGTTGCCAGATTTGGGTCAAATTCTATACGTTTCTTTAATATCTGCACGGCATCGTCATATTTGCCGACTTTCGCATATGCTATTCCTAATAAGAAATAAGTAGACCTGTGATCCGGACTGATTTGAAGGGTCTTTTTAAAGCTTTCAATGGCCTTATCATAGATACCTTTATCAAAATATGCAGTACCCAGATTGTAGCAGGCGTCGTAGTCTTCGGGTTTTCGTTCTATAACCTTCTGAAGCGCCTCAATCGCTTCGTCATACCTTTCCTTCTGCAAGTAAGCAATACCCATATTTTTATATGCATCTGTGTTATTAGGTTCTAGTACTAAGGACTTTTTATACATATCAATAGCTTCATCATAGAGACCATATTTCGCATAGTTCAAGCCTTGTTTATACTGTTCGTTTGCAACATCAATACCAGCTACATTATCATTTACAAATTTAGATGCATTTTCATCAATAGCTGTTTTAGAAAAACAATAGGTCGGATTCAATAAGGGTATACATAGACCACTACAAACAGTTACCACGCTTAAATATTTTATACGATTCACTATACTTCTCCTTTGGTTTAATTTGATTTTCATTTTGGACACAGATGGACACAGACTTCGTCGTGAGCGCTCAGTCGAACGATTGTCAGGATTAAAAACCAGCGAGGCAAAGCCTCAGGCCGATGAAACAGAGGTATGAGGTACGATGTGGGGAGGTAAGTGTATCATTCTCCTACCTCTTACCTCATCCTTGTACCTCTGCATTTATCTGTGAAAATCTGCGTCCTTTTCTAATAAAAATTTATTATATCCGTAAATGGATATCTTTCAACCTATCTTTTCAATCGGATTAAAATTTTCCCAATATATAGTAATACGAGTATGATGCAGAGGATGGCTATGTCTGTGGGGCCGGTCGGAAGATCGAAACGATATGAAATATAAAAACCAATAAAAGATGCGGCAGTACCTATGACAGATGAAACGATGCAAAAAGGGAGGATACCGCGAACAACCATTCGAGCGGCAATTGGAGGTATCAACAGAAATCCAAAAATGACCAGTGGCCCAACAGTCATTACTCCGAAAGAGATAACTATGCCGATAATCAGATAGAGCAGGATGTCCCACAGGAGAACCTTTTTGCCCAAGGTGACCGCCATATCGGTGTCATACGAAACTACGACAAAGTTCCGATGAAATCCTACTATACAAATAAAGATCGTGCCGTAAATGGCAAGCATTGACCATAAATAGAAATCAGGAATAGAAACGATCTCCCCCCGAATCATGGAAAGCACCTCTGTTTGACCGTATGGATTCCATGAAACAAATAATATGGAAGCCGCACCTGCAAGTACGTAAGTAAACCCAATCCGGTTTTCAGTAAACCCCTTTTGTTTGCGTTCGAGGATAGCCAAAGTAAAGATGGCAATGAGCGCAAATACAACGGAACCTGTCAATGCCATCGTCTTCTCAGATTCCATGTGTGGGAAAAAATGCCATCCGATGGTGTGCAATAAAAATGCAAATGCAATCCCCGCATTTGACACCTGAGGCAAGGCTATGCCCAATAAAACCATACGGCGTAACACAAAAAATATACCGACCTGTGGACATACAAATCCCACGATCAATCCTGCATAAAAGGCGTTTCTCAAAAGAAAATGTGGATTAATTATCTCTAAAAGTGATTCCATCTATAATTATTCCTACGTTGATATTTCATCGATCCTTGATAAAGAAATTATCTCTTCCGATGAGCCAATCACTACTTTATAGTGATGAATATGGATTATTTTATTTACCCAGCTTGGAATATGATGAACCTCATGGGTAACCATCATAATCGTTAATTGGCGCTTTTTGTGTAATTCAGAAATAAGTTCTATGATCTTCTTTTGGGCAATAATATCAATCCCTGTAATGGGTTCGTCAAGCAGCAAAACATTAGGTCTTGTAGCCAGTGCACGGGCTATAAGTATACGCTGTTTCTGGCCGCCGGATAATTCAGAAAATAACTTCTTTCTCAAGTCGAGCATTCCGACATCCTTTAAACATTGTTCTATCCAAACATGATTTGCTTTCGGGGTAGGACAAAAAGGTTTCGCCTGTCCGAAAGTACCCATCAACACCACCTCCTCTGCCGTAAAAGGATATATTTCATCCAGGTACTGCCGCTGTGGTACGTAACCAAAACGTGTGGGATGACCGTCGCCGTATCTGATAGCACCTTGGATAGGCGGAATAATCCGCAGAATGGTCTTGAACAGCGTGGTTTTTCCGGAACCGTTCGGTCCAAAAAGGACTACGAACTCCCCTACTTTTAGAGAAAAGTTAATGTCTTTGAGGAGAACTTTTCCACTATAACCAATCGCTACATTTTCCAGTGTGATACAATTATCTGCATTCATAATTGTTATGGATAATAGGAAACCGCAGAGTACGCAAAGAACGCAGAGAAAAAAAGAGAACAAAAAAATCTATTTAATTTTACCAATTATCTCTGCGACCTCAACGTTCTCAGCGGTGATTCGATTTATACATTCAAGATTTCGCTTTCAGGGCTGATACGATTTGATTAATAGTATAATCAAAAAGGCTTAGATAGTCTCCTGTTTCTTTTTGACTTCCAACCATGATCGGGAATACAATAATCTTAGCCCCCGTTTGAGATGCCGCAAATTCAGGCGTTTTGCGTTCCCGAAAGGGTTCTATAAGAATCAGTTTTATTCCCTCATTTTTCATCATGGGAATAAGGCTGTTGATATGGGTAGGGGACGGGGGAATTCCCGGCTTTGGTTCAAGCGTCCCTACCACATTCAGATTAAACCTATTTGCAAAGTAAGGAAACGTTTTATGATAGGTAACGATTTTTGTCCCACGAAAAGGCTCTAATGTTTTTTGCCATTCGGAAAATTTCTGTTCCAGTCTTTTTGTAAAATCTTTTAAGTTGTCCTTGTAATAGTTACAATTTGCCGCATCGATCTGGCATAATTGATCACAGATATGCATTGCAACTATCTTCCCATTCAATGGGTCCAGCATGAAATGGGGATTTCCCAGGGGGTGGACGTCTCCCTTGGCACGATCGACTGAGGTAGGCACTTCTATTATAGGAACTCCCGCAGAAGCAATCAGATATCCAGAATTCCCCGTCAGTATCTTTTGATTTCTCGCACCAACAACTAAGTTAGGTAGCCATCCAATTTCCAGATGCAATCCCCCCTCTATAAGCATGTCTGCCTTATTCAATTTAACAATAAAACTGGGTTTTGCATCCACAAAGTGAGGGTCTTCCGTGGGTTTTGCAAGACTGGTTACTTCAACTTTGTCCTTCCCGATTTCTCTTGCTATAGCGCCCAGGTCTGACGTTGTAGCAACAACATTCAATTTTGCATGGGCAACGGATGCCCAGCTTAAAACAAATAATAGACAAAGGCACATATGGTATTTTATCTTCATGTCATATTCCTTTTAAAGTTGTAAGTTGTAGGATTTAAGGCTTCGTGATGGGTTCGCTTCACTTAACCCATCCTACACATCTTTCTTTTATCTTCAATCTTTTGTCTTTAATCTTTTTCTGTGACCTCTGTAGTTAATGGGGTTTAAAACTTATGTGCCCCATGTGAACCGAGTAAAAATTCGAACTGGAGAAACACAGAATGTTCCGTGCTATCATCCTCGAGGATATCATCATAATTATATTGCAGCCGGATTTTTGAAAATTCGGATGGATAAAATGTAAGGTTAGGTGACATTCGCCAACGTTCAAAACCTAATGGATCCGTTGCTTCCTCCTCTCCATCTACATAATCTCCCCGGAGTCCAGCAACCCATCGTTTTTTGAATCCCCACATAATCTGGGAATAGGTACCCCAATTATTCATTACCTCATCAGGAAGTCCGGCATTTATATCTTCACCAGCCTCGAAACGTCTGCCCATAACCTCTGTCTGCCAGGTTACAAAGGGAAATCCCCCAGCGGCATATTTTGACTTCCACTTCCAGAACATGTCGAGTCCATAAATCAGGGTATTTTCATCCGTCCCTGTTGAATTTGGCCCAAAGGCAGCCGATGCGCCCAATAAAATGGTCTGTTCATCTGTCAGGTCAAAGGAAGTCGCAATCCGCGGAACATAAAGCATGTCTCCCATATTTCTCACGCGTGTTTCAACAGCCTCACGACCAAACAGTGCCTCTTCATTTCTAAAGCTACGGACGGTTTCTCCCTGGCTGTCCTGTACGGCAATAAATAATTCCGTATAGTTGCTCGTGGGGGCCAGCCATGAAAGGCGTGCCCCAGGATTTCTTAATCCATCAGGGCTTAAAAATCGACCATTAACCAACGGTTGGTCTGCAAAATCCCACGCATGCGGATGAAATTGGTTCAACCTGCCAAACTCTGTAAAAAAAGTACCTGCCTTTACCTGTAAATTCAAAGGGAGCGACATCGAGGTCAGGTATGCCTCTTCCACTTCAAGAAATGACTCCCCGTCTTTATCAATCTGAAAGACGATATTCGCCTGACCTTTGAAATATGGGTCTATTGCGCCTTCAAATACGGTTTCCAGATTTTGCACTGTAAACCCACGTTGATTCGGATCGTGACCACCCGTTTCTAGTTTTTCCAAATCCTCAGCAGTTGAACCAGCAGCAGAAAACAGCCCGTCGAAAGAAATATTCATATAATTCTTTCCCATGCTCCATACGGTAAGAGGCTGCGCAGGTGACCATTGCCCGGGTGGTGAACTTATAGGTTGATCGGGTGGAATTGTATTTGTCGATGGAATCATAGACTCCGCTGTTATTTGAGAAGACAAAGGAGCAGATGTGCTTGTATCTGTCTGTGATGGAATTGTTTTTTCTTCCTCATTTTTCCCAGAAACCTTCTGGGTTTTAGAATTTACCTCTCTAACAGCAAACTCGGTCTCTATTTTAGGCAGGGGCAATTCATGAATTGCCCCTGCAGGTTCTAATTGTGTTATTTTCAGTTCTGTATTTTCTTTCTCGAGGATGGCAAACTTTTCTTGCATTTCTTTAAAGCGGGTATCGTAATCCTGCTTCATACTCTCAAGAAGCGCCTTCATACCTTGAAGTTGACCCACAATCTCATCAAATTCATCTTTTCTAATGCGGATTTCTTTTGTACCTTCTTCCGTTCCTTCTACGGCATTCACCCCTGAAAATTCTTTGTCGGTTATTGGTGCTTCCTCGCCATATACTACGTCAGGGTAGAAAAGCCGTTCACCTCTAACTACAACAAGTATGCATAAGAACAGTATATAACTTATCCGTCTCATAGCGATTCTCCTGTAAAATGATTTTATTTATGCTGTTTGGACACAGATGAACACAGATTATCAGGATATGAAATGAATAGATAAAATTATTATCGTTCGACTGAGCGCTCACGACGAAGTCTGTGGAAATCAGCGTAAATCTGCGTCCTAATCAATGTAATGTAATTTAATGCGATTAAATAGGAAACAGGAGAAAGCAGGCGGCGGCCGGATGGTAAATCTTTGGATGAATATAGACGGAAGAATTGGATTGGAATGACATACAAGATTGATATAGATACAATCAAATCGCATGTCGTGTAATAGAAACTGTTTTAGGTTTGAAGGCGTCTTCAACCACTGACAGATTTGACAGGTTTCTGAGTTGTGCTGCGAAGGATTTCCAGAAATCCTGATCTGTTGATCATCGGCAGAATGAGACAAAGATTCCAGCGTATGGTTACAGTGCCGGACACTAAAAATGCTATCATGAAAGCCTCCCACCGTCAGGCATAATAGGAGATATGGAATGAAGATGGAAGCAAACAGGGTGTTTGCGAGGTTTTTGTTTTTCACAGAAAATGTTATTGGCATATTCTATACCGATTTATCTGCATGACTGCGGCATTACTTTATTTGTAACGATTCAGCTCACCGCAAAGATCGCAAAGGTATGCTAATATCCATTGACCTATAAATCAAGTAAAAATCATGTTTTTATACTTTCACTCTTTTCCATCTCCCCCTTCGATAAAGAATATAAATAGCAATGGCACGGCAAATCCAGTCCAGGGCAGAACCGAACCATACTCCTGCCAAGCCCCACCCAAGTGTGATACCAAAAAGGTAAGAGATGGGGACATGGAAGCATAATGTACCGACGATGGTTATAATCATGGGGCTTATCGTGTCGCCCGCTCCTCGAAGACCGCCTGAATACACCATATATATTGCCAGGGCTGGCTGCTCAAGGGCGGCAATCATCACGCAAACCACTGCCAGCGAAAGGACGCTGGGTTCAGGCTTAAATATCGTGGCCATTTGTGCAGGGAATATCAGAAAGATAAAGGCAAAAAAACCCATCAGCGCCATAGCAAAGTAACAACTGCGTCTCATGCTGAGAAGCGCCAGGTTTACGTTTTTCGTTCCAAGACTTTGTCCAACCAGTGTGGCGGTTGAAACGGCAAGGGCAAAGCCAGGCATAAAAGATATCGATTCAATCCGTATGGCAATCTGGTGCGCTGCAAGTGGTATAGTACCGAGAATTGCTACAATCTTGGCAAAGATCAGAAACCCTATCTGTGTCAAAAAGGCATCGATAGCAGCAGGAATCGAGATACGGATAATCCTCTTTACCGATTCAAAATGGAACTGAATTATCTGTCGTATCGAGATGCGCAAGATACATCTTCCCGTAAAGAGTTTTGTACAGAGTAAAACCGTACCGATAGTATAAGCAATCGCCGTGGCCCACGCCGCACCAGCAACACCCCATCTTGGGAAAGGCCCTATACCGAATATCAAGAGCCAATTAAACAGGATATTTATACAGTTGATAATAATCGTTACCTTCATCGGCGTCTTCGTATCACCCGCCCCGCGCAGAATCCCATTACACGCAAGGATTATCAGGCGAAATATGAAAAACCCTCCAATAATTTGCAGATAACTCTTACCAAGCGCTGATACCTGAGGCTCTGCGCTCATCAAAACCAGCATTTTTTGTGCAAACACCAGCAAAAGCGGCGTAACGAGAACACCCAGTATAAGTGACATAAGTACAGCCTGTGCTCCAACCACCTGGGCTGCTTCCTTTTCTTTTGCGCCAATATGCCTCGCAACAATACTGGCTGAACCAACACTGAGTGACGAGAAGACCATTGAAATGGTAAAGTAAAGTGCGCCGGCAAGTCCTATAGAGGCGAGGGCATCAGTTCCCAATCGTCCGACCATAACCGCATCAATAATAAAAACACTCATGTGGAGGACGTTCTCAATAGCTACGGGAATACTCAGCTTAAAGATGTTTTTGTTGAGATTTTTTTCTGTGAGGTCAAGGAGAGGCATGAATTAGTCGTTTCTACCGAAAAATTGGACTGGACACAGAAGAACACAGATAAACACTAATTTTTCAAAAGTATATATAAGCATTTTTAATCACCTATTGGATGTGTCTGCAAAGATTTTTACTTGTGCCGCATTATTTTCAGTCGGAATAATGGCCGATAAATCATTTTCAATAACGATAATTTCAATTGATATTTGTAATAGCCAAATGTTTTTTGCTCGATAAAATACTTGCCTTCTGTAGGCTGCACTACAAGACTCACATGGATATTGGGCGCTATGCCGATAGGGATATTATTCTTGATGAGCGCTTCATACATCCTGCGAAATATTTTAGCCATATCGTCGTACTTTGGAGACGGGTAATCCTCCATTTCCGTACCCAGGGTGGGACGAAACACACAAATGGTAGGAAATGCGCCGACACTGGTGATGTAATCAATGGCCTTCAGGGTATCCTCTATTGGTTCGATTCCCGCAATGATTTCCCCGGAAACACGCCCCTTTCCCCATAGCTTTGAGGTATATTCCATTGCGTCAAAGAACGCCTGCTGAGTCAGTGTCTTGTGTTTCCCAGGGCAGTATTTCTGAAAATATTCGGGGTTATACAACTCAAAACAAAATGAAAGATGATCAACCCCCAACTCCTTGAGTCTATGATATTTTGACAATTCCTTACACGGCGGGCACTGCACGCCGACCAGAAGACCCGTCTCCTCCTTGATAGCCCTGACGTATGGCTCAATAATATCCAATTCATTGCCCTCATAATATCCTGTATTAAAGTGGACAAAGGTAACGCCCTCTTGCTTTTTTGCGGCAATGGCCGTTTCTACTACGTCCTGCACACGCTTTTCGCCCTCTTCGCTGTACCCTACATTCAATCCGGTTGAACAAAACCGGCAATTGACTTTATCTTCGGGTTTCCAATAACCACACACCTGTGCGGGATATATTGCAAGATAGGTGCCCTGCATCGTCCCAACACGGGACATAAGGGCGCCGTTACTCGTCCTTTGTGTATAAAAAGCTGGTTGTCTGGGCAGTCGAATAACCGCAACGTCCTCTCCCTCTTTTATGATAATGTATTGTCCATTCCTTTTGATTAACATGTAGGGAGAGTCCTTCACGAATTTTTCAAGAAGCGGAACATTCATGTAAATATCTTCTGGATGAGCCGGGATGATGATCTCAAGTCCGCTACCAAGACCAGCACGGGTACGCGTGACCATCCGTGCATCCTTTTCAAGTTCACAACTCCCGTCAATCTTCATCCCCTTACAAAAGAGGTCGAGTTCTAAAAGGCCGGGATTCAATTTTTTGTTTGTATTCATAAATTATTTGTTGTAACCGTCCAGCTCACCGCAAAGATCGCATAGTGCGCAGAGGTTATTATAAGGGAAAAAGACAAAACTAAGTACATTATTATCCCATTTCCTCCTCCTTCTCCGTGTTCGCTGCGTCTCTGTGGTGAACAATTACAATTTAATGATGCAGCTCGGAATTCTCTCCCGATCTTCCGGGGAGAACTCTTGCGCGTAAAAACGAAGAAATATTTCCTTCTTTATATCATTCATGCCAGCATTTGGGTTGCCCTCCTTTATTGACTCAATTACCTGTCTGCGTGCCATATCAAACATGGGAAACCCCATCTTCAATCTTTCCTGTCCGCTTCCTTTCATCATTATCTCCAGAAAAAGTGATTCAACGAAAATACTTGTGTCTTCCACCTTTTTATCTCCTTATAGATTTCCTCGATCCCCAATTCTGTCACCCAGTCCTCAATATATATAATGTACGTCCAGATCAAGAACGGTTCTCATGAGATTTTTCACATCTCAATATAAAAGGGGTTTATGTTGGGTGCGCTTCGCCTGCCTGAAGGAATTCTTTCCAAAGGCGCTGGAACTTTTCTCCCTGAATTCGCAGGTATTCATTGACTTTCTCAAGGCATTCCCCGATCCTGATACCCTGCATGCGTGCACGGGAAAAACCTTTCTCGCCTTTCTCAAAAAACACCGCTACCCGTATCCGGGTAAAGTCGAAGAACTCTGGAAGACAATTCAATCTCCAGCCCTTCAACCGGATAGAATAGCTGCCCGTGCCGGAAGACTTCGCCTGGTAATGCTTCTCGATCAACTCGAAAACCTGAAAGAACATATTACCCACTATGGACAAGAAATTCAGAACATTCTGGATAATCTTCCCGAGTCAAACCCGATCAAGAGTCTGCCCAGTGTGGGTGAACGTCTTGCACCAGAACTGGTCGCAACCCTTGGTCCAAATAACAAAGACCGTTGCCACCGATTCCAGGCTGCCGAAGAAATTGCAAAACTCTACGGCTGTGCGCACGTTGTCAGACGGAGCGGGAAATGGAAAAAGGCGTCTCTCCATTACGCCTGCGTAAAATCCTTCAGAAGAACATTCCATGACTGGGCTTTTGCCAGTATCAACTACTCCTCCTGGGCAAGGGCATATTACGATTACCACAAAGCCAGAAACCAGGGCCATTTTATCATTATACGCAACCTCGCCAAAAAATGGATCAAAATCCTCTTCGCGGTATGGTTAAACGGTACAACCTATGACGAAGCGTTACATATTCAAAATCTCAAAGCAAGAAATATTCCCTGGTCTATGGTTTTGTGATCCCTGATTTTTAAAGGGCTTGACATAGAATGCCTGCTTTGATTAACTCATTGAACTTCTCAAGAAGAATAGAAATAAAGCATCCATCCATTAAAAGCCAGAATTAAGGCAACAGACAAATGGTTGACTTTTATCAGCCTAATTGTGATAATGTGGATAAAATATGCGTGGTTAATTTAAAAAACATTGGGGGATAAAAAGATGCAAATTCAAGTAATTTTGGAACCAAGCGATGAAGGAGGATTTACGGCAACCGTTTCTTCGCTTCCAGGTTGTATAAGCGAAGGCAATACCAAGAAGGAGGCATTAAAAAATATTAAAGAAGCCGTCGAATTATATCTCGAACCAGTTGATGATGAACTGAGGTTTAATCCTAATGCACAGGTATTAGAAATTGCTTTATGACAAAAGTCCCGAATTTGAATTATGGACAGGTTATTAATGCCTTACGTCGTGAGGGATGGGTAAATTGTCCGGCAAAAGGGCAGTCATATACGTTTGCAAAAGCACACGACAAAAAGAACACTAAAACTCACAGTTCCAGCGCACAATCCTATCAAGAGGTCTACATTATCCCATATCATTAAACAAGCATATTTATCCGTTGATGAATTTACAAGATTGTTATA
>Ga0209324_10001526_pt1 | contig 15988 bp, 7 predicted proteins | sample Rifsed19ft3_FD_184015 | JGI IMG/M metagenome (GOLD analysis project Ga0209324, IMG submission 184015) | Soil microbial communities from Rifle, Colorado, USA - sediment 19ft 3 (version 2) | ecosystem: Environmental > Terrestrial > Deep subsurface > Rock core/Sediment | place: Rifle, Colorado...
CTGGCGGCGATTCGGCGCGCGGCGGCGGCGGCAGGGGCGGACTTGGCGATGAGGCCGGTACAGCCGGCGGCTCCTACGGCGGCGGCGGCGGCGGCGCGGCAGAAGATGAAGCCACAGGACAAGGCGGCGGAGCCGGCGGCGGCGGTGTCGTGATTGTCTATGAATACATCAAGACAACCGGTTCCGATTATGCTGAGTGGTATGAAACAAAGGAAGGTGTGGAGGCAGGAGAACTGGTTGCTTTGAGTGACGAGATCTTCAACTATGCTACTTCGGAAGGGCCAAAAACGATCGCAGTCTTGGACAAAGCAAAGTACGGTAGCATCCTGCTGGGAATTGTTTCCGACGCGCCCTCGGAAGTTATCGGAGGCGAGTTGGCAAGTGTAGCCAGACATCCAAGACCAATTGCTCTTGCCGGAAGGGTGCCGACCAAAGTCTCCACTGAAAACGGACCAATCCAAGTTGGTGACCCAATAACTTCCTCATCAATTGCAGGAGTCGGCATGAAAGCAACTGCCACCGGCCGGGTAGTCGGTATTGCCTTAGAATCCTTTGCCTGTGCAGGAGCCACCCCCGAGGTGGGAACCGACTCCTCGGGGGTGTGCTCAGGGAAAATCATGGTCTTTATCAACCCAAGTTGGTACACAGCACCCTTGGCAATAACAAGTGAACAGGAAATAGCTATCAGCGACTTAGTTATTGCTAAACTTACAACTACTTCGCTAATTCTCAATAATCTAGCCGCCAGCTCCATACTGCTCGGCGAAAAAGTTAGTTTGGATCAAGACGGTAAAGTGAGAATTGACGGGGAGCTGGCCGTTAAGGGCTTAATCGCTCTGGATGGGGATATGACGATCAGCGGCAAGGTATCAGCAAAAGTCGTTGCGGCGGAAGAATTCAAAGTTAAAGAAGCTGCTGATACCGAGGAAGGCAAGTCCCAAAAAACCGCTGGCAGCGCTACCCTACCCGCAGGTGCTAGCGAACTGACTATCGAAACCGTCAAGGTCGAGGAGAATTCTCTGATCTTTATCACTCCAACCAAACTAACCCCGCAAGCCTTAGCGGTGGTTGAGAAAATTGCCGGTGAAAGTTTCAAAGTTGCAGTCAGTACAGAAGCCACCGAAGATATCACCTTTAACTGGATCATTATCAACCAAGAACTAAGCCAAGGTGAGAATCAAGAATTATGAATTATGAACTTGGGGTTATGACAAATAATTATCAAGTAAAGGTTAAATCCTTAGTGCGTGATTCTTACTTCATAATTAAAGATTCCAAAAAGGTAGTCTATTTTCTAGCCTTTGGGGTCTTGGCTGCTTTTGTATTATTAGTCGCCTCGGCGCACAAACCCCTGCCAGTAAATATAAAGCAGGGCAACCCTCTTTCCCAAGTTCATACTGTAACTACGGCGGATACGGCTGGGCCGGTGCTAACAGAGGAAAAGACCCCACAAACTAAATTCGTCGACAAGTCCCAAGACTCAAAATCAACCTACTCTTGGGAATACCAGATGGGGGGTGCCGTCGCCAAAGTTGCTAAAAAAGACGGTTCCTCCCCTTCCTATGCAATTGTGAGCGAGCAAAGTTCTCTTGGGTTTACTCTTAAAGATGCTTCCGTTTTATCCCCCAACAAAAAGCCCTCTGTTTACGATGACGTAGCTATCTATCCAGTGGGGATAAACGGGGTTCAAATGCAGATGGAGCTAACAACTTCAAAAGATAAAGTTAAGGAACAGTTTATTATTGACAAAAAACCTAAACCTTCCTGTACTTTATTTGTTTTTAATTGCCAATATCAGGATCTAAAGATTTCTTTTGATGTCAAAACGCAAGGCTTGATAATTACAGAACAAGCTGGGGCTTATAATCTAACTTCGCAGGACGGGACAACCAACTGGTTAATAGAAGCACCAACTGCTATTGACGCCACCGGCAAATCTTTCCCAATTGAGGGTAAGCTTGATAAAGATACTTACTCCTTAGTACTTCATCCTTCATCCTTAAAGGATATGCAATATCCCATCGTTGTTGATCCAACGGTCATCATTAGTACTTCTTCAACAACTGATGCCACCCAGCCCTCAACCATGCGCCATCTTGTGAGAACTTCAGACGCGACACTGCATTCATTTATTCAAATGGGAACTAATACCACAAAATGCGGCTCTGGAGGATTATGGTGGCTTTATTCCACAGATTCGGGCACTACCTGGAACTGCGGAGGACAACTTTCTTCCGACACCACCAATCTGATGTATGCCGACGCACGGGTGGATTCTTCTGACAATGTCTATGTAGTATATTCTGTGGCGAATAGTGGAGGAAATACCGCCTATGACGTTTTCTACCGCAGACTAACCGCGTCTAACTGTTCCCCAACTCCTTGTGATTGGACTTTGGAATCCGCACAAACGGCACTTAATGGCGACGGCAGCGGAGATGACGCAGGCTTCCACTACGCAACTATTGAACTGCAAGGCACAACCCGAGCTTGGATAGCTGTAAGAGAATATGACGGTACTAACTACCAGGTAGGTGTCTATTATTCTGATTCTCTAGGTACCGCCCCAACCTGGACGGCTTCACAAACAACTCTGGATACAGCAACAACAGAGTCACTTACACACATACCCACTATTGCACGGTACGGCTCAAATCTTGCTGTTTTTTATACAGCGATCACTAACCAAGCTCTAGATTGGCGTTACCGAGCGGACAGCGACAGCTTAGCTTCGTGGGCAGCAGCAGCTACAGTGATAGCAACTGGGTGCGCCTGCAGCGGTATTTATGACAGTTTCTCGGTTGCAAGTGATTCAAACGGCCATCTCTATTTAGCTTGGGATTTCGGAACTGATCTTTATTTTACCTCTTTCAACGGTGTTAAATGGAGCTCTACAGTTACTTTTACATCAGCAGGCAGTTCTTTTGACGACTCCACTTCGGTTACCACCGATGGTGCCAATGCCTGGGTGTTTTATTTGGAAACAACTGGACTTTCAGGCTTGCTTTTAGGTGACAGGAAACTTGTCTACAGAAAATGCTCTCCGCCGTTTACCTCTTCCGATTGTGATTCGGCTTCGACTGCTGTTGTTTCTTATCAGACTGTTTTTGACAAAGTCTGGACCTTTGCTGCCCAGAGTGGTGGCTCATACGAAGACGAAACTACGGATGCGGGTGATACTGATTCTGCTGATGTAATTCACAGTCTGTCTGGAGGTGGTTTTGTTCAGGATGCAAACGACGCAATCTACTTAGGCGTGGATGAGAAATTTGATGCACTCTCTTGGGTTCTTTCCAACTCAGGAACTTCAGGAGTCATGGCCTGGGAGTACTGTTCTGCAGTTGATGCAACCCCTAGCTGTACCTCCTGGAGTTCCTTAACTTTTAGTGCATCTAGCGCTACTAACTTTACTTCAACTACAGGCTACGGAGAATTTAACGCGCCATCAGATTGGCAGGCAGCCAAGGTAAATGGAGAAGGAACTGCTTATTACTACCTCAGGGCTAGAGTAACCAGTGGGTTTGGAACAACTCCTATCGGAACTCAATTTGCCGCTATCCCCCAGATCAATTGGGTCAGTGCAGCTGCGACCGTTGTTTCCAACACCGCCCATCTTGTCTGGACGGAAAATGCCGGGCCTACAAGAGTCCGCTATTCGGCAATTTCCGTAAGCACTTCATCCACACCTGCTTCCACCGTCAACATCGACCCCAAGGTTGTTGGCTATTCGGCAACTACCAATGCTACTCAGCCTTCAACCATGCGACATATTGTCAGAACTAGTGAAGGAACCCTGCACGCCTTCGTCCAAAGCTCAACCCAGCTTGCCTGCGGTGGATCAGGTGGCAACAACAATTATGGCCTTATGTGGATCTCATCAACAGATACCGGGTCAACCTGGACCTGTCAAGGCCAGCTTTCTTCTAACACCACTAACCTAATGTACGCCGATGCACGAGTTGATTCCTCCGACAATATTTATGTGGTATATTCTGTGGCAGCAACAAGTGGTAATGCCGCTTATGATGTTTTCTACAGGAAGTTAACTTCTTCCAACTGTTCTCCTGCACCCTGTGACTGGACACTTGAATCTGCTCAAACGGTTCTTGATGGCGATGGGAGTGGAGATGACGCAGGATTCCACTATGCTACCATTGAACTTCAAGGTACAACCAGAGCCTGGATTGCAGCAAGGGAATATGACGGTACCAACTACCAGGTAGGAGTTTACTATTCGGATGGACTGACTGCTGCTCCCACTTGGACAGTCTCAGATGCGGCGCTTGGAGGAACAAATAGCGATAGTGAGCTTTACAAGCCAGTCATTGTAAGATACGGCAGTAACATAGGCGTTATCTATGGAGACGGGGGTTCGGTAATTGATATATATTGGAGATTCAGAACAGACTCCGATGCTTTTACCGTCTGGGCGGCTGAAGCATTAGTAATTGATAACGGTCAGACAACGGACGCTGAGATATATTCAGCAGCTGTTAGTGATGGTCGCATTTATTTTGTACAAGATGGCTCCAATTCAACTGAGTTATCCTATTACAATGGTATAAAGTGGTCCTCTATCTTAGTAGTTTCGTCCGCCACAACAAATACAGACTTTGTTTCTGTTTCTACTGACGGGACAAACGCTTGGGTATTTTACGGGGAGACAACAGGACTTTCCGGTTCTCTTTCCGGTTCCAGAAAGCTAGTTTACAAGAAATGCGTGCCGCCGTTTGCATCAACAACAGATTGTGATGCTTCATCAACTGCCGTTGTTTCTTACCATGGAACGTTTGATAAATACTGGTCTTATGTCTCTGCTGTTTATACTGATGACACCACAGACGCCGGCAACACCACTACGGCTGACACCCAGATGGTCACAGGAGTGGGAGATATTGCCTACTTTGGCAAAACAGCCAAGTTTGACGCCATCTCCTGGGATGTTTCAACTTCAGGAGCAGGTGGACAAGTGGTTTGGGAATACTGGAATGGGTCTGCCTGGATGCAGTTGACAGATTTTCTGGCAATCTCTAACCAGAACTTCACCGCAGACGGCTACATGACCTTTATTCCTCATACTGATTGGGCCACCACCAATATTAACGGGGAAGGAACAGCCTATTACTACATCCGGGCCAGGGTCACCACTGCTTACACTACCTCTCCTGTGGGAGTGCAGATGGCCTCAATTCCTCGGATCAACTGGGCCAGTGTCGCACCAAACGTCACATCAAACACGATCCACGGTATCTGGACGGAGAACGCTGGGGCAACAACTCGAGTTCGCTACTCTCCAGTTTCAGTTACAGCTTCCTCTGCTCCTTCCTCAACTGCCAATATTGACCCTAAGGTGGTGGGGTATTCCGATACAACCCTTGCAACTAGACCCTCGACAATGAGAAATATAGTGAGAACATCTGATGGTACCTTACATGCCTTTGTAGCAAGTAATGGTCAACTCATTTGTGGAGGCGCATCAGGAAATAATAACTTTGGTTTGATGTGGATTTCTTCAACTGATTCCGGGACAACCTGGACTTGTCAGTCACAACTTTCTACGAAAGTTTCCAACCCATATAATGCTTCAGCAGTCGTCGATTCTTCGGACAATATTTATATAGTTTATTCTTTATTAGATCAGGGGGGAGCCGCTACTGCTCTTGATGTTTTTTACCGTAAACTCACCAAAGGTCCAGGAGCAACATGGACCGTTGAGTCTGCGCAGACAGTTCTAGACGGCACTTCTAGTGTAGGCTATACGGCAGCCACCATTGAACTCGAGGGGACAACCCGCGCCTGGATTGCAGCAAGATATTATGACGGGGCAAATTATCAGGTGGGAGTTTACTACTCGGACGGTTTAACTGCTGCTCCCACCTGGACTGTTTCTCAAGCAACACTTGATACTGCGGGGACTAACAGTACTTACCATATACCAACTGTTGTTCGCTTTGGTTCAAACATCGGGGTTATCTATACAGAACAAGTTGTAGGAGGACAAATTAAGTGGCGGTATAGAGCAGATAGTGATGGATTGACAAGTTGGGTTTCGGAAGGAACTGTGACGACAAGTGTTACTCAAACTGCTGCAACTTTTAGCGCAACAGGTGATGTTTCCGGGAATATCTACTTCGCTACTAATTGGAGTACAAATGTTTACTTTACACGTTGGAACAGTTCATCTTGGTCTTCTTTGGCAACCGTTTCTTCCGCTGCAACTTCTAATGCCTTTGTTTCTGTTGCCACTGACGGCACGAGTGTCTGGGTGGCTTACGGAGAAACCACAGGTCTGACCACTAGTTTGTCCGGCTCAAGAAGGTTAGTGTACAAAAAAGGCGTTGCACCTTTTGCCACTGGCAATTTTGATGCTAGTTCTACTCCCCTTGTTACCCGACACGCAGTTTTTGACAAAGTCTGGCTTTATGATGCTGATGCCGGCACTCCTTTCCAAGACGAGACTACTGATGCCGGCAACACGACCAGCGCCGATGTGCTCCACGCAACGAGCGGGCGGGTTGTAGCCGCAGTGGGTGATATAGTTTATTTTGGCAAGACCCAGAAATTCGATGCAATTTCCTGGGATTTATCAACCAATGGATCCAGCGGGTTAGTAATATGGGAATATTACAACGGTTCAACCTGGGCGGCTCTGACTGACTTTCTGGTTGCGCCTGCTCCACATTTTACTGCTGACAGCTATTTTGCTTTTATCCCCTATACCGACTGGGCAACCACCACTGTCAACGGCGAAGGAACCGCATATTATTATATTCGAGCCAGAGTAACAACGGCGTACACAACTGGCCCTATTGGTGTACAAATGGCCGTGATACCCCAAATCAACTGGGCGAGTTTCACTGCTAATGTTGCGACCAACAAGATTTACGGAATTTGGACAGAAAACGCTGGCGCCACAACCAGGGTACGTTTTTCCCATTTCAGCGCCGAGAACGGGGTAAAACTCTTTGGCGGAACGAAAATCAACGGTGGAACAAGGTTGTACAGTAACTAACTTATAGCTATGACCAAAGGATGTAAATTACTTACTAATATAGATTTGTGTAGTTCAGATTTGTGGGGGTCAAATTTTGCTGTTACTGAAGTTAACCTTTTGATACATTTATTTATAGTTGACAGACAAACGATTGTTGCCTAAACTAGAAAGGAAGCAGTCACATGAAAGAACAATTTCTTAATCCGATAAATACAGCAATAAGGTTTGGAATAGTTGCCCTAGCCTTTCTAACCCCACTCTTTTTTCTCCCGATCACCAGCGAGTTTTATCAATTTAATAAACAAGCTTTAGTAGTGGTGGCAACCTCAATACTCTTAGTGCTTTGGGGAGTGAAGATGGGTATCGAAGGCAAGATGCGCATTGTTCGCACTCCAATTGATCTACCCCTACTACTTTTTGCTCTCGCGGTAATTCTCTCTACCATTTTTAGCGTCGATCGCTATGTTTCGATCGCCGGCTTTTACCCACGCTTCCACGGCGGCTTAGTTTCAGTTTTAGCTTACGTTGTCCTCTACTTTATCGCGGTCAGCAATCTCAACAAACAAGTTTGGTCGTTGGTGGTCTGGGCAATTATTGCCAGCGGCGTGGTAGCCGCTCTCTTGGGGGTTGTAAACTTTTTCGGCTACAACCTTATTTCCGTAACTTGGGCTAAATCTCGTACCTGGACACCGCTGGGCAACGTCACCAGTTTGAGTTTATATCTGTCTTTAGTTGTACCACTTGCACTTGGGGCTCTGGTAACTGCCAAAAATCGCTCTTTACAAATTGTTTTTCTGGTAGCCGCGGTCGTGATGCTCTTGCCAATCTTTCTCTTTAAAGTGGTCGGGGCTATTATTGCTCTAGCTTTGGGTTTGCTTTTTGCCTCGGTTTTCTTAACCAGAGTACAGGTTGGTAAGGAGACTAAAGCCTACTTAGGTGTTTTTGCGGCTGCCTTGGGACTAGTTGCCATAGTAGCTTTAATACCCAGCTTCCAAAACACCTTTCTTAAGCCATTGCTCGCTGATAAAAAACAGAACCTAAACATTACTCCGGACAAAATTTTACCTCTGGATTCGGCCTGGAGAATTTCTACTCAAGCAGTCGGTCAGCGGCCTTTCTTTGGTGTCGGTCCGGGAACTTTTGCCTACAGTTTCACTGCTCTCAAAGGTGCCGAATTGAACGGTGAGGATTATTGGAACCTGCGCTTTGACCTTTCCGGCAATGAATATCTTACTTTGCTCTCCTCCGTAGGAATAGTTGGACTAGTTGGCTTTGCGCTGGTTCTTTTAATGTTGGCCAGAACCCTTTTGACTTTTAACTACCGCTCAGAGAGAGTTGCCCAAAATCCGATGTCAGTCTTTCTCTTCTCAAGTTTAGTAGTTTTCATCATCGGCATCTTTTTCCAGGACACAACAACTGCAATTTGGGTGTTCTTTGTAATACTGGCCGCTGCCTCTTTTACCTATTTGAGAGATGCGAGGGTTAAAAATGTGGAAGAAGTTGACGTGAGGTTTGTAGCTCTAAGAGAAGGTGGGGTGCAGTTTGCTCCAGTGAGCTCTCGTGACCGCGACAGCACTTTAGGAACCGGGTTCACTATTGTTGGGGTAGCGGCCTTCTTGCTAATACTCTACTTTGGTTTACCAGTCTATCAAGCGGAAATGGCTTACCAAAAAGCGCTCCTGGCCAGTACTGCTGATAAGGCGGCTGACACTAGAAAAAGCCTGCTTGACGCTATCGCCAAGAACCCTAACCGCGATACGTACCGCCGTTCATTGGTTGTACTCGACCGACTGATTGCCACCAACCTTTCCCAAAAGGCTGACAAGACCGATCAGGATAACCGCAACATTGCCGGTTTGGTGAGTGAGGCAGTGGCTCAAGGTACAAGAGTTACCGGCTACGTAGGAGCCGGTTTGAACAATTTTAGTATCCGTCGTGAAGCTGGAACTTCCCCACTTAACGTTGCCAACTGGGAGGCTTTGTCAGGGGTTCTTTCCTCGTTACAACTTGAAGGTGAAAATCGCCAAAGAAACGCTGCCAACAACATCAACGTTGCCTCCCAAGCAGTTGCCTTGGACCCACGCAACCCGATCTTGCACGAAACTCTGGGTAATATTCTCTTGAATAACAACTTGCTCGATGCTGCCATCCAATCCTACGAAAGAGCAATCACTGTCCGTCCCGCCTACACCAGCGCCCATTACAACTTGGCCAATGCCCTGAAACGAAAAGGCGGGAGTGAGGCTAGAGTTGTTCTGGAACTGGAAACAACTCTGCAACTTCTACCTCAAGACTCTACTGACCGTGATCGCGTTACTAGTGAACTGGAAGAAGCACAAGCCGACTTCAACCAAGCCACAACATCAGCCACCCAAAAATAAGGTATGCACGTTGCACACCTCGGGGGTGTACACCTATAGTTTATAAGTTCGTTCTAATCTAATATTGAGTGCTTTATCTTTTCTAAGGTTAAACCATAATCAACTTGGTCTAGAACAAATTTTTCGTAATCCTTTGGTGTAGTAAAGTGGGATAAAACTTCTTCCGGAGAAACTAACCCATCACCTCCCTTACCAACGTAGGCAGAGTAGGAAGACCATTGATAAGTATCCAATTCTTTAACTAATTCGGAAACAGCTGGATTTAGGTGTATATAACGGGAGAGGTGAATAAGTTGATCGTCATCCTCTACCAAAACTGCTTTGAATTGGCCCTGTAGAAGAGGGCCGATGCGGTCATATTTGACATTGAAATATTTCGTGTAGCTATTGGCCAACTTACCAATGAAGGTAGAAATACCTTTTTCTTGTATTTGTTTAAGTAAAAAATGAAAGTGATTTGGCATTAGACAATAAGCAATTACCTCAACTAAAGGCTTGTTAGCTTCTCGGTTTCCAAATTTTGACCTTCTTGACAACCTCGACAAATGATCCAGGTAGTGTTTAGAAGTTTCAAGAAACCTCATGTAATCCCTAGCGCTGAGAAAAATACTCCTCTTTTCCACGCCTCGGTTAAACACGTGGTAGAAATGCTCGTTCGCAAGAGTTACTAGTCGTCTTGGCATGATAAACCTAATTTAACAAAATCAAACCAAAATGTACACCCCCGAGGTGTACATTTGCTGTATATTTTTAAATTGTAAAATATTGAGTTAGGGATAATAATTTGCTAGAATGTTGGTTCCTTGGGCCGGTGGCGCAACGGTAGCGCACCTCCATGGCATGGAGGGGGTTGAGAGTTCGAATCTCTTCCGGTCCACCACGGGCCTGAAGTTTAACTGGTTGAACACCTCATTCGCATTGAGGAGGCAGGCGGTTCGACCCCGCCCAGGTCCACCATTAAAACTCTTTAATAATCGCCTTTTTAATGGCCTCCAGACCAGCACCAGTGTAGCTGGAAATAGTCAAAACCTTAATCTTATTTTTCTTGAAAACAGCCTCGACTTCTTTGACCCTGCTTTCCCCAACTAAATCAGTCTTAGTCAAGCAAACAACTTGCTTTAAATCCCCTAGTTTCTCGTTGTAGTCAGTCAGTTCTTTATTAACTATCTGACAGTCCTCTAAGGGTGTCTGAGACTCCAGGGAAACCAAATGCACAAGCAACCGAGTCCGTTCAACATGGCGCAAAAACTCTCCTCCTAGGCCTTTACCGTGGCTTGCACCTTCGATCAAGCCTGGAATATCAGCTAAGACAATTTCTTTCCCCTTAAAACTCATTACCCCAAGATTAGGCTCAAGAGTAGTAAAAGGGTAGTCGGCGATTTTGGGATGAGCGGCAGTCAGTTTTGATAAAAGTGTGGATTTGCCAGCGTTGGGTAGGCCGATCAAACCAACATCAGCCAGTATTTTCAATTCTAAGATAAGGTCGGAGGCTTCGGCTGGTGCTCCTTTTTCAAAGACTTTGATCAAGCCTTTCTCACCTTTTTCTTTTCTTTCTTTAACCACGTGTTTTAAGTGGGCATTGCCCCTACCCCCACGCCCACCTTTAGCTATTAAGACTCTGTCCTTTAACCTAACAACATCAAAAATTACTTGGCCCTGAGGGTCCTTAATCAGGGTGCCTAAGGGAACTTCCAGGAATAAATCCTCGGCTCGGGCTCCGGTGCGGTTATTACGCCCGCCGTTACCACCATAGGAGGCCTCAAAATCTTTCTTGTATCGGTAGGGTGCTAGAGTATTGAGGTCTTTTGAAGCTACTATGTAAACGTCCCCTCCATCTCCCCCATCTCCACCATCGGCTACACCGTAGGGCTTGCCTTTTTGGGTTCGGAAAGAAATGTGACCATCTCCGCCATCACCAGCCTTAACACGGATGCGAACAAAGTCTACCATGACTCCCAAGTATGAAGGATTAAGGATGAAGGATCAAGTATTTTTGTTTGGAGTTTCTCGACAATTGATTAAAGAGTAGACACTTAGTACTTCTTACTTCGCACTTGATACTTAAAGTACTGAAAGGGGGTTGACCGCACCGCCGTTGCGGCGGACTTCAAAGTGAAGGTGGGGACCAGTAGCACGACCGGTGGTACCGACCGCACCTAAGTATTGGCCTTTTTCGACAAACTGTCCTACAGAACAAGCCAGATCGGACATGTGCGCATAAGCGCTAGTATAACCGTTGCCATGATCAATAATGCAGTACCACCCAAAACTGTAAGTTTGCTTTTTGGAATCAATTACTCTACCGGAGGCGGCAGCGTAAATAGGAGTTCCATAATCGGCAGCAATATCAAGCGCTGGGTGCCACCAAGAGAAGTACTGGGTGATAACACCTCTGGTTGGCATGGAGAACAAGCCAGAGCCACTGACAGCAAAGTTAGTTGGTCCTCGGTTAACAGGGGCCGGCCGAGCTTCAACCGGCCGCGGTATAACGCCATTGGGAATGAATAGATCCTTTCCAACTTTTAGGCTCAAGGTATCGTCAATATAGTTGAAAGGAAAGTCCGCGATTGTTTGAGTATCGGCTGCATAAAGCTTAGCCAGTGACTGCAGGGTGTCTGTTTCTTTAACTTTGTGAACTACTCCACTAACGGGTGGGATTTTCAAAGTGTCTTCCGGTCGGATGGTATCAGACTCGACCATAGCGTTTACCCACTTGATGGAATCAACTGAGACACCAAACTTTTCCGCTAAATTAGAGAGGGTATCGCCACCCTCTACTTTGTAAGTAATAACTTCGGAACGGGGCCGGTCAGTCGGAACAATGGTTGTGGTAGTGTTGGCAGCTTGAAGAACCAGTTCACCTGGGGTAAGATCTTGAGCGGCAATCTGACCGCGAGTAAACAGGCCCCCAGCCACAATAGCGATGGCAGTTACCACCACTACTCCCCCGTGAGTTGCCGGACGGAAAAGTAGGCCCCGACGCCACATTAAGGTGGAAACAATCTGGTCTTTGGAGAGATCCAAAAACTCAACTAACTGTAAACCCTTAACCCTAAGGTAGTTAAGAAAAGTAAAACTAAAAGCTAAAAACTCAAAACTGATCTTGAAGGTCCCTAAAAAGATAAACTTAAAGCTGCCGGTTAGCAGCTTGAGGAAGTTGGCTATTTTTGAAGTTTGTTCGCCAAGAACACCTTCTGCTTCCTCGAAGGTGTTAGCGCTCGTAAAGTCAAAGATGTCAGTGTAACTAGTACTTACCGAATACAAATTCGCTTCGCTCTCTGTATTTTCTCGAAAATCAGAACTTTCTCGAAAATAGAGATCCTCGCTGCTGTCCGATGGAGCGATGGGCTCTTCCATAAAATTTCAATCCCAAAACAAACTACTGATGGTCAGTAGTAAATTTTGGGAACCCTCCACATTTGCCTGCCAGGCAAGTGTTTTTGTCAGCGACCAATATATCACAAGAAACAGGGTATTTCAACCCTTAGATTTCCTTATATATCAAGAAATATTCTAATTTTAAACCTACCAATCAAGCCCCTTGTCACTCGTTACTATAGGTGCTTAGTCACTTTTGTGCAGTGTTTCCAAAAACTCGTCGTTGGAGGCAGTTTTGCCAATCCTCTCAATTAAGAGCTCGGTGCGCTCTAGCTCATTGAGGGCTTCCAGCATGCGGCGCAAGCGCCAAACCTTCTGCAAGCGCTCTTCAGTGAAAAGTTTCTCTTCGTTTCTCGTACCTGAGCGGCTCACATCAATCGCCGGAAAAACCCTTCTTTCGGCTAAGGACCGATCCACATGTAGTTCCATGTTGCCAGTACCTTTGAACTCTTCATAAATTAAATCATCCATACGGCTACCAGTATCTACCAAGGCAGTCGCCAGTATAGTTAAAGAACCACCGCCCTCGAAATTACGCGCTGCCCCAAAAAACTTTTTTGGCGGGTAAAGCGCAACCGGGTCAAAACCTCCTGATAAGGTTCGGCCAGAAGGCGGTAAGGCTAGGTTGTAGGCCCTCCCAAGCCGGGTAATTGAGTCTAAAAGAATAACAACGTCTCGGTCGGTTTCAACCAACCTTTTAGCCCGCTCCAGTGCCATTTCGGCCACTCGAGTCTGGGCTTCCGGAGGCTCGTCAAAGTTGGAAGCAAAAACTTCTCCTTTGACAGAGCGGCTAATATCAGTAACTTCTTCGGGGCGCTCCCCGATTAAAACCGCCATCAAATGCACCTCTGGGTAATTCTCGGCAACACCGTGGGCAATGTCTTTCAAAATAGTGGTTTTACCGGCTTTAGGAGGTGAAACAATCATTCCCCTCTGCCCAAACCCAACCGGAGCCAACAGATCAATCATCCGCGTGGAAAGAGGTGTTTTGCCGGTTTCCAGTTTCAGCTGACGATCCGGATAAATCGCCACCAAATTTTCGATTTTCTTACGATTTGTGGCCTTCTCAGTGCTAAGTCCGTTAATTTTCTCAACTTTAAGCATACCGAAGTAACGCTCAGTTTCTTTGGGTGGGCGCACTTCACCTTCGACTTCATCTCCAGCCCGGATATCAAAGCGACGAATTTGGGATTGGGAAATGTAGATATCTCCGCTACCAGCGTTCACACCATTGGACCGCAAAAAACCATAACCTTCAGGCATAAGCTCCAGAACGCCTTTGCCACGAGTAGGTTTGAAACCTTCCTCTACGCCTCTTGTAGGTTCATTATTAAATTGACTAACCTCTGGGGAAATATCAGCTTCCGCTGCTTTCTCGGGAGGAACTTCCTCTTTAACTTCTTTAGTTCTTGGCATAGTTGATTTTCAACTGTCTTTCAGGAAATTATCTGTGGGGCTAAAACCACTGGCATTTAAACACAGCAAATTGACGTTGTCAATACCCTTAGTTAAAGGTAAAAGAAAACCCGCCTTTATGCGGCGGGTTCTCCTTTTCTAACCCTCGGGTTAGATTTTGCTTCTAAACTTCTTGATTAGGTACCCAGCAGGAACTAAGGTTGAAAGCAAAAGTAAGGCTTCTCCAGGACCAGTATCAGGAAGCTGGGTAGGAGGTTTTTGAGTAGTTACCCCCAAAACCTTACCGGTCAGCTTCACAGCACAAAGTACTGGTTTTTCAAGTTCCTTAGCGTTAACTTGGGCAACGTTTTCGATTACTTGGCCGTTAGTCACATTTTCAGCAACAGTGACTCTAAATTTCAACACAGCTTCATAACCCGGGGGTAAGTTACCAATGTTAATCCAGGCATCGTTAGGTTGAACCTGCCAAGAATCCTCGATCTTTAGAGTCTTGCCATCAATATCCAAGGTAGTACTACCGGCAACATATCTTAACGGAGCTTGGACCTTATCGCGAACCAAAACTTGAGTTAAGTTAATATTGCTGCGGTTGCAGATTTTGATCGTGAAAGTGACAACATCACCTTTTTCAACCACAGATTTATCAGCTGTTTTGGTAGCACAGAGAGCAGTTTCTTTAAAGACCATTCTGGAATAGGAACTAGCTGAGATTTGTGAAGTCTGATCGCTTTTGAGAGTAGCTACACTCCAAATAATGTCATTGGGGTTAGCGTTGCCAGCAACTTTAGATTGGTAGCGCAAAGTTACAGTGTCACCCGCCTGAAGGGTACCAAAGTTCACACCAGTGTTAACCCAATTATTATCTAAGTTCTTAGTTAAATTAGCTGGCTGTTTAACGGCAGTCGCTGAAGCAGCAACGTAAGTAGCTAGGTTTGGGGTATTAATCCAAAGGAAGGTGTTACTGGTAGATTGTGTACCAGTATTTTTAACTACGACAGTGTAGTTAACAACCTCACCACGATCAACAATAGCTTTATCGTTGCTATTGGTAATTTCTAATTTTTCGCTAGCGGCAAAGACAGGGTTGACTAAAACTGGTGATAAAAGGGACACGGCAAAGACGACCCCAGTAAGGGCTAAAGAAGAAACTTTTCTTAAAAGTTTTTGGTTTAACATATATTTTGTTTTAGGCAGGAAGTAATAATTTGGGGCAGAAATATCCTCAATAGTATACTATTTACTATGAGATATGTCAAGCCCTTTTCGCTAGTAGCTAGTTTTTAGTGACTAGCGGCTAATGAAAAGGGAGGGAGTTAGAGCTGTTTTTACAGATAACTCCCCCCTAGCCTCACCAGATTGGCGTAGGTGTTGCTCCCGGCGGTTGCGACTGTGAAGTCGGTGTCGGAGGCGGTGGTGTCGGCGTAACTGCGATTGTACTCACCGGTGTCGGCAGCACAGTCGGGGTGTTAGCCGGCGTTGCACTCGTAGACGGGCAGGGACAACCGGTTTGTGTTGGCGCTGCCGTTTGGGTGGGACGCGGTGTCGACGTCGGCGGCACTTTCGTGCTCGTCGGCGTCGGCGATGGTGTAGACACCGGAACAGTCGGTGTTTTTGTAGGCGTCACCCCCTTTCGCGGCGTCGACGTTGCCGTCGGCGTCTGCGTCGCTGTTGGCGTCGCTTGTGGTGATGGAGTCGGTTTGGGAATTTTCACTCCCGGCGGAACCGACACATTACCACACTTCCTTTGGACGAAGATCTCCTTTAAGCCGTCGGAGCGTTCTTTCTTGAAAGTTACTCGCCAGAACGGCTCGTTGGTGTA
>Ga0209324_10001530_pt1 | contig 15974 bp, 19 predicted proteins | sample Rifsed19ft3_FD_184015 | JGI IMG/M metagenome (GOLD analysis project Ga0209324, IMG submission 184015) | Soil microbial communities from Rifle, Colorado, USA - sediment 19ft 3 (version 2) | ecosystem: Environmental > Terrestrial > Deep subsurface > Rock core/Sediment | place: Rifle, Colorado...
TGGCAATAGCTTACCTGGGTCTTCCCGCGTGCTTTTACCTGAATGCCCTGAGCTTCACAGCAATCATATTTGCCCTGAGCAAGATGAGAGTAAAGAAGAGTAACAGAAAAGAAAAAACCATGGGAATTCTCAAAGATTTGGATGAAGGTATAAAGTTTATAACAAGCAAACCTGATATTTACAGAATAATACTTTTAATTGCAGTATTCAGTATTATTGGCCTTCCTTGTTTTACTCTTCTTCCAATATTTGCTGTTGAGGTCCTCAGGGCAGGACCTCAGGGATTTGGTTTTCTTGTAGGAGCAACAGGAGGAGGAGCTTTTCTGGCTGGCTTATTACTTGCTTATAAAGGTGATGTGGAGAACAAATTACGGTTAATGTCTTTATCAGGCCTTTGCTTTTCTATATTTCTTTTAGTTTTTTCTGTTTCCAGCTCTGTTTATCTTTCAATTGTTGCCCTTTTATTTATAGGGTGGGGTACAGTGAGTTTTTTTGCAACGGCAAATAGCTTTGTCCAGCTTTCCGTTTCAGATAATTTAAGAGGAAGGGTGATTAGCGTATATGCTTTTGTATTCCTTGGATTTGCCCCTATCGGGAATTATCTTATCGGCATCCTGGCAGATTCATTCGGGGTAACAAAGGCAGTGGCCTTTTCATCAATTATATGCATTGTTGCCTCGACGCTATTCTTAACCACTAATATTCAAAAAATCTTTTTGAAAACAACGGGAATAAGAAACATGAGAAACTATTAGAATTCTTAGGACTGGATATAGTATTTGAGGGAAAATAAATTTGACAATCTACCTTACACTCTGATAATTTTTAGGCATGAAAAAACACAAGCCATTTCTTGATATGTGTATGCTTTTGGAGGAACTTGTTTCTTTCTACGAACTTGATACAACACTCAATATCCTTGCTAAAAATATAACAGAGCAAATGGGTGTAAAAGCCTGTACAATAAGACTTCTTGATGAAAAAACCAGAACCCTCAAGATAGTTGCTGCACATGGAGTTTCAAAGACATATCTTGAAAAAGGTCCAGTTCTTATAGATGAACACCCTATTGATAAGGAGGTATTGTCAGGAGAATGTTTAAAGACAAAGGATATTTTGAAAGAACGCCATCTGCTATATCCTGTTGAAGCTCAAAAGGAGGGCATAAAGTCTGTGATGAGTTGTCCCCTCACTGTAAAGGGAAAGGCTATAGGAGTTATTAGGGTTTTTACATCAAAGCCCCATGATTTTACAGAAGAAGAGATCCAGAGACTGAGGGTCCTTGCCTCCCTTGGTGGTATCATGGTTGACAGGGCAAGGATATGGAATCAGATGCAGACCCTTATAGAAGTATCTCGTTCGATAAGCTCAACCCTTTCCCTTAACGAGGTTCTTTCTGGAATTGTTGAGAATGCAGCAAAAGCCTTTGGTTTCAAAGCTGCATCTATACGACTCTTCGATGAGGGAAAAAAGTCTCTTGATGTTAAGGCTACTTATGGCCTTAGTGAAGCATATTTGAAGAAAGGACCCATTGAAGTTCAAAAAAGCCCTATAGACAGGGAGTGCATGGAGGGAAGGGCTGTAATCGTTTCTGACGTGTCTAAGGATAGTAGGCTGCAGTATCCTGAGGAGATTATTAAGGAAGGTATAAGAGCAATACTTTCAGTGCCATTAAGTATCAGGGGAACGGTTATAGGTGTCCTCAGGGTTTATACATCCAATCCTTATTCTTTTACCCCTATAGAGATAAATTTCATTTCTGCACTGGCAAGCAGTGGTGCTATAGCTATAGAGAATGCACGCCTCTTTGAGCATATTAAAGATGAATATGAAGAATTAACAAGAGACGTCTGGAAGTGGTATGACTGGGGAAAGCATTTTCCGAAATTCTAACTTTGTAATCCCAAAAGATGTATTCTTCAACTTCATAGATACCCTGAGGCCTGAATACAGGGTTTTTGGACCTGTAAAAGAAAAAAATCAGCCTGTCTTTAGAGAAATATCTTCTTCTGCAGATCTCTTCATGGATTATCCTACAACAATGTTATCGCCGGGGAAGATGTTTATTTACAAGCCGAGGGAAGATATTCTGAAATTCAGGATTGGATCAGATATCTCTATCGAGGAAATTGGGCAGGAAGTTGAAAAGCGGGTTATTGTTGGTATACATCCCTGTGATTTACATGCAATACTTTATCTTGACAAAACTTTTCTTGGTGACTTTATAGACCCTTCCTATAAGATAAGAAGGGAAAATACAATACTTATAGCCCTGAATTGCATGCAAGTTTCAGAGAACTGTTTCTGCTCATCTGTAAGTACAGGCCCACATCTTAAGGTTCAATCAGGATATGACATGATTCTAACGGATTTTGGTGATGATTATTTAGTGGAAATTAAAAGCACAAAAGCTTCCGAGTTCTTTAATACAAAAGGCAAAGAGGCAGGTCCTGATGAATGGAAACTAAAGTCTGAGAAAGAAGAATCACTACTCAGGAGTTTCAAGAAATTTATTGATGTTCAGGGTCTTGATAATCTCTTTATGAAAAACCTCGATCACCCTGTATGGATGACAACTGCTGATGGGCGATGCCTGTCCTGTTCAAATTGCGTTATGGTCTGTCCAACCTGTTTCTGTTATGACATTGTTGATGAAATGAGTATGGATCTTAAAGAAATCAGAAGGTTCAGACAGTTAGATGCATGCCAGGATTTGAGGTTTGCAGAGATATATGGCGCAAATTACAGGCTAAGAAGGGCATCCCGTCTCAGGCAGTTTGTGATACATAATTTAAACTACACATCCCAGTATGGCGTTATTAAAACTGTTGGCTGCGGCAGATGCATAACCTGGTGTCCTACAAAAATCGACCTGACAGAGATGGCAAAAGAGATTCAGAGGAGCCCTCTCCATTGAAAACACCCCTTTTACCGTTAAAGGCTCTCATTACAGATGTAAAGGCAGATACAGGAGATGTAAAGACTTACAGCCTTTTTCCAGAGAACCCCTTATACACTGCTAAACCCGGACAGTTCAACATGATTGGTTATCCGGGTGTTGGCGAAGCCCCTGTATCTCTTAGTTCAATTGTATCTGATGGCACATTCCAGCATACCATCAGGGCAGTTGGCAGGGTAACAAAGTTTATAGAAGGATTCAGAAAGGGAGATGAGATATATTTTCGAGGCCCTTATGGTTCTTATTGGCCTTTAGAAGATGCCCGCGGAGAAGACGTGCTCATTGTTGCGGGAGGAGTTGGTATTGCTCCTTTGAGGCCGGTAATACAGGAAATCCTGCTCATGAGGAATTCATTTGGAAAAGTCACCCTTGTTTATGGTTCGAGGACTCCTGACAATATCCTCTTCATGAGCGAAATTAAGATGTGGAGAAAAGAGATCGATGTGTTTTTAACAGTTGACGAAGTTCCAAATAATATAAGATGGGATTATGATATCGGACTTGTAACACAGCTTATAGATAAATCTGCAGTAAATCCGGTAAAGACCTTTGCCTTTGTATGCGGCCCTGAGATAATGATGCTGTTTGTCTCAAAAGGGCTTTTTTTAAGGGGGTTTCTTCCTTCAAGGGTTTATGTTTCTTTAGAGAGAAGGATGAAATGCGGTATAGCCCAATGTGGTCATTGTCAACATGGCAGTAAGTTTGTCTGTAAGGACGGTCCTGTTTTCCTCTATAAAGACATAAGCAGATTGCCAGACGGACTGCTTTAGGCTTCAATTTTTGATGGCAAAAATATATGTTATAGGAATAGGCTACAAACCATTAGATAAAAAGGGGAAAATAATTATCTGTCATTCCGAGTTCATACTTTCCTCCAGCAGGCTTTTTAAGATTTTTGAAAGATTTGAAGAGTTTGAAAAAGTGAAGGAGAAAGTTCGTGTAATTGACAATGTAGATGAGACAATCAAATTCATTAAATCTCAGATAAAAAAACAAAAAAAATGCGGTCTTATTATAACCGTCCTTGCTTCAGGTGATCCTTTGTTCTTTGGCATTGGAAGAAGGGTTATCAAAGAAATCGGAAAGGAGAGGGTGGAACTAATTCCTGACCTTTCGAGTGTTCAGTTAGCCTTTTCAAGAATAAAAGAGCCCTGGGATGATGCCTTTCTTATAAGTCTGCACAGAGGCCCGGACCCGCAGAAGAGAAGAACCCTGAAGTATGGAATAAAAGATATTCCTATTTTGCTTAAGAAATATAAAAAAATTGCAGTCCTTACAGATCAAGAAAATAGTCCAAAAGTTATTGCTAAAACTCTCATCTTATCATCATTTAAAAAAGCGCAACCTGTAATGTATGTATGCGAAAAACTTGGTTACCCCGACGAGAGGATTACAAAAAAAACTCCTAAAGATATTACAAGCATGTCTTTTTCAACTCCAAATGTTGTTGTTATCATCCTCGAACCTACCGAGACCCGGAACAAGTCTTCGCAGAGAAACGCGCCGACCTTGAATCCTTAACAGAGGGGTTAATACAATACATAAAATATGACCAAAGATGATTTAACATTTTTCAAAAACTGGTTTATTCAATTCGTGAAATCTTACTATTCAGCAAATACTAAAGATCAAAGGAATATCTATCTTAAAGAGGAACATACCTTTAAGGTATGTGAGAACATTCTTGAAATAATAAGAGGTTTGAAATGCAGTAATGAAGAAATGATGTTAGCAGAAATAATAGCCCTTTTTCATGACATCGGGAGATTCCCTCAATATGCAAAATATAAGACTTTTAGAGACCATCTCTCAGTTAATCACGGTTATCTTGGAGTTCAGACACTACTTAAAGAAAACGTCCTCAAGAATCTTTCAGAGAATGAACAGAAATTGATTATTAAGGCTGTGAGGTTTCACAATGCATTTTCAATTCCCAGAAAAGAAAGAGAAGATATCATTTTTTTTATCAAACTGATAAGGGATGCAGACAAACTGGATATATGGAGAGTTTTTATTGAATATTATGAAGCTCCTGAAGAAGAAAAGGCAACTGCAGCAGCCCTCGGACTGCCGGACACATCCGATTATTCAATGGATGTCCTCTCTTATATTTTCAGGGAACAGGTTGCTTCCCAGTCTAAATTAAAAAACCTGAATGATTTTAAACTCATGCACTTAACATGGGTATATGACCTCAATTTCAAACCTTCCTACAAAATACTATCAGAAAGGGGTTACATAGACAAGATAATATCCTATTTACCACGAAATGACGAAATTAAGAAAATTTCTTTGGTTTTAAAGAAATATGTTCAGAAGAGATTAAAGGATTAAAATTGGTTATTCTCTATAGTTCGGTACAAAGTTTCTAATTAGTCCCTCCCCCTTGAGGGGGGAGGGCAAGGGTGGGGGTGTAGTTGTTTTCACTTTCACCCTCCCCTTATTCCCCTCCCGTCAAGGGAGGGTAGATATTTGTTTTAGAAATTCCAATGATAATTACGGAAAGGTTTTTTATTAGAAAATGTAAAAATTTTTAGGAGGGATTATGAAGTATCAGATAGGAAAGACAGGGCGGATTGTAGTTGCAAAATTTGGAGACAAAGAGGAGATTCTTAAAAATATAAGTGATGTTGCAAAAAAGGAGAATATAAGAAATGCCATCTTCTATCTTATAGGAGGAATCGGAGAGTGCAGGATAGTTGTTGGTCCAGAGAGGGATGAGATACCTCCAACACCTGTGTGGAGAGACCTAAGTGAGAGTCATGAGGTCATTGGTATTGGCACAATTTTCTGGGAAGAAGACATTCCTAAGGTTCATTTCCACGGAGCCTTTGGAAAGAGAGACATGGTTAAGGTAGGTTGTCTGAGGGAGGTATCCAAGACATTTCTTGTCCTCGAAGCTGTTATCATAGAAATAGAGGGTATTAGCGCTCGAAGGAAGTTTGACCCATCATCAGGGCTTTCACTGCTTGAGCTATAGAGAGCTGTTTGCTCATTTTGATAAGGCAGATAAAGGTCAATCTTCCAGAATATAATCCTTCAGTTTTTCTTTAAGAGAATCAGGCCATACATCTTCATACAGGAATGCATCGACTTCTTCCTTCGTAAGGGTCTGTTTTACCTCAAGAGGTAGATTTCTTAATGCCTGCATCCTTACAGGGTCTGGTTTTCTTTTCGAGGAATCTTTTTCCATGTCACCTCCTAACCTTGTTCTTCTGGTGAGATCCAGATTTCTGAAAGAAATAGTGGAAGTTCAGCAGCGCAAATCGGCCCGGTTATAACCTTCCACCCTGTCCATATTTCAATTTCCTCTCTCAAAGGTGATGCAAATCCAGGAATAATTAATTCTTTCCTGTCTGATTTTCCATTGATGCCGGTCTCTTTTAATGCACTGTATATTCCTTCAGCTGTCAGGGTTTGATAGATCATTGCCATATCAACAGTGCTTCCATCTGTGTCAACAAATACAGCATAAAAAGGGCTTATTGTTGTCCCTAAAACAGTCATAAGGACCTGCTCAGTATATTCATTGTTACCGGAAACAAGCACCAGTGTTTCAGAATCTGGCTTATTTAATTCCACAAGTCCAACCATGCTTGGCCTCGGGTGGACAAGGAGAGGTACCTCAGGCCATTGCTCTGATATTTTAAGAGATACTTCAAAGGCATAAGTCTCATTTTTGTTGAGAAAGGGACAATCCTGTGGTCTCTTCGTTCCTTTTATTAGGGCATTGATGAATTCTTTGCACGAGGCAATGCCACACTCAGCGCAATCAGTTTTCCTGAGATATCGTAGAAAGTTTATCCTATCTAAATATACGTCTGCTGAAGCCATTTTAATTTATTAGATTATATCTTTCTAATAAACTTTTTCTTAACCTTATCATTGATGTACTTGACCTATTTGTTATTTTCTGATGCAACTATACTTTTCTGTATTTTGTGAGAAGAATAACATTAAAACAGGGTATACTATGGCATATAGTTTAGGGACAACACAAGGCTGAGTTTTTGGAATAAAAAAATGATAGGGAGTAAATAATGAATAGAAGATTCTTTATTATTAAATTTCTGTTTTTAATAATGGTATATTTTTTTCTATCATCAAGATCGCTTGCCGTAATGTTAGGGTTGGGAACAGAAGAACTTACCATGGGGTCAGAATCAGTCATAATTGGAGAAGTTGAGGATACAGAGGCTCAATGGTCTAAGGATGGCAAAACAATTTTTACGAAAGCTTTTATTGTAGTTAACGAAATCATCAGGGGTAGAACCCTTCAAAAAAGGATTACCATTGAGTATGAGGGAGGAGAGATAGGGGATATAGGTCTAAAGGTATCAGATGTAGCTCCATTAGAAAAGGGAGAAAGGGTACTATTATTTCTCAAATCAGGTAAAAGCAGAGGTGATGGGTTTGTCTACAATATAGTGGGAAAAGCCCAAGGTAAGTATTCGATCGATAAAGAGAGAATTGCAAGAAAAAGAGGTTTTTCTGTTATACGTGGGGAAGACATTATCGACAATAATATTCCATTAGATGATTTAATAAAAAAGATAAGGGAAGTAAGGTGAATAGTTTATTTAAATGTATAGCTATTATATTTGTCATAAATCTATGGGGATATTCAGATTTATCTGCATTTGAAACATGTCAGACTTCAAAGGGTTTAGATATAAAATGGGATACTTTTAACGCTACATATTATGTCAATACACAAGGTGCTCCCACTGGATCCCTTTCTGCCATTCAGTCAGCAATGCAAACGTGGACAGATATAGATACATCATCTTTCACTTTTATATATGGTGGATCAACGTCAAGTACAGCGCATGGTATAAACAACGGAATTAATATAGTCACTTTTGGTCCGATAAGTACAAAAGGAATATTAGCAGCAAATGCTTTTTGGTATTATGTGAGTTCAGGCCATATGATAGATAGTGATATTAAATTTAATACGAACTATCCTTGGGCAGTTAATAGTTCTGCAGATGCTTATGATGTGCAGAATGTGGGTACACATGAACACGGACATTCACTGTGTTTAAAAGACCTTTATGATTCAACAGATTCTGAAAAAACAATGTATGGATATGTATCCCGTGGAGAAACTAAGAAAAGAATACTGGATCCTGATGATATTGAGGGGATTAGTTATCTGTATCCTTTACCTGTACAGCTTATCTTTCCCAACGGGGGTGAGGTGATTCCTTCTGGTTCAATATATGTCATACAATGGAATGCACCCATGCAGGCAGTGAGTTTCACGCTCCAGTACTCCATAAATAATGGTACGACGTGGGAAAATATAGCGAGTGGTGTAGAAGGTGCAAGCTATAATTGGAATGTGCCTACTCCAATATACAACAAGAGTACATGTCTTGTGAAGATAATAGAGTACGATATTTCTGGTGTCCCTATAGATAAGGACGTCTCAGATTCAAAATTTATAATAGAAGTCGTGCGTGTGACATCTCCGAACGGGGGAGAAACCCTTGTATCAGGTACTCTTCATGCAATTACATGGCAGACCAACGGAACAATAAGACCAGTAGCAAATACAGAACTCTACTACACTAATGACAATGAATCTACCTGGAAATTGATAACCACTCTTGAGGCTAATCCTGAAAGTTACACCTGGAAAATCCCCTCTGTAAAATGGGAAAAAACCAAATGTAAGGCAAAGGTGATACTTAAAGATGCAAATGGAAAAATAATAGGTAGAGACTCGAGTAACAGGTACTTCACGATTAAGCCTTCACAGTAATCTTCCCTTTCAAATTTCTGTATATAAAGTATTAAGATAAAATAAATGTTGAACTTATCGAGATGTCTCAATAATCTATTAGAGAGGTAAACTAATGAGAAAGAATATGAAAATTTATGTTCTCATACTATCTTTGATTTTATTCTTTGGGGCAGAAGATGCCTCTGCAAAGTTTCTGAAGACAGAAGAAGCAAGAGCTGAAGAAATAACAGGGACGTTCACACTCGTCTTATATGGAGGGAGACATAGTAATGACTTAGAAACTGCTGTCTTTCTTGATAAGGATGGAGACCAGTATGAATTTGAACCATATGCACCTGAGTTTGATTACAGGATAAAAAAAGGTGTACCGGCTGAGGAAGCTCTAAAGAAAGCAAAAAAGTTTGTTAGTTTTCATAATGCCTTCTGGAGATCACAACTAAGCAGGATCCTCGATGAAAAAGGGAATGTTATTGGTTATGAATTAAGACCTCTCTATCGGCCCTTCGTGTATGGAAGAGAAGACCTTCTTGAGATATATTACAGGATTAAAGGCAGTAAGGTGATTATTGAAATAAGGCTTACGCCAAGTATTTTCAAAATGCCATTTTTGGGTGATCTGCCTGGTGATGCTGGTGGAGGGTTTTAAGACCATCTTCATAGAAGGGGATGAAATCCATGGATGAGATAAAAAAGTGTGAGTATTGCGGAAAAGATATAAGTACAAAATACATGGTCTGTCCTTTTTGCGGTGGTCATCTTCATGAAAAGGAAAAGCTTCTTTCTCCAATATGCCCTCGCTGCAAAGCACCTCTGAAATTACACCTTTCAAATGGCGAGGAGTATAACATATGTGACAAATGTGGCGGCTTCTGGCTGGACAGGAGTGATTTTCATCTTCTTACAAGAGAATATGACGTTTATAAGAAAGAAGATGACAAAGGTGAATACTTACAAGAGCCTCCAAGAGACATCATAGAGTACATCCCATGTGTTCGGTGCGGAAAGCTGATGAACAGGAAAAATTTTGCAAAGATATCCGGGGTGATTTTAGATGAGTGCGGAAAACACGGAGTATGGCTTGATGCAGGTGAACTCGAAAAGATAAGGCACTTTATCATGGATGGTGGTCTTGAAAAAGCTCAGGATACAGAAGCAGAAAAGTTGTGTGCTGAACTGAAAGACCTTGAAACAAAGGTTGATCAGACAGCCCTTACTCATAAGATAATACACTTTTGGAACTTTAAGAGGTGGCTCTTCGGAGGCTGAGATTAAAGATTTGCGAAAAACGACCAAAATCAGCGGAGCAGTTTACCGCATCCGCTGGATTGGGTTGTTAGCCGATCTTAGTTTAACTGCACTTGATTCTTTCATAAAGGGCATTCCCGTCTAAATGGGCAGTGAGTACACAGAGGCTGAGAAGAGAATGATAATACCAATGGCAAATAAGAGAAGGGGTATTGCCCAAAATAGCTTGCTGGTTCTAAATTTTTCGATAAATAATGGCATGACGACTCCGGAAAGAAAATTCATGGCGAGCAGGAAAGATAGAATACCAAATAATTTAACATTTGCCTTCTTAATAAGATAATCACCTTTTACAATTGTCAGGCCTAAGGGTACTACCAGCTTATGGTGGTTTTCAAGGTACTCTGTAAGACTTTCAATGTATTGCATTAACCTTGCTTTGTCATACTCTTCAGTTAAACCATTAGCCAAAGTCATCGCTTCAATTATTTTTTCTTTGCTATCTTTCAGATATAAAGTAAACCTTCGATGGTAATCCATTATCTCGTCAATTTGTTTTTTCAGAAATCCTGCATCGTAGTTATTAGGGATGCCAATTCTCTTATAAGGCGGCACGTTAGCATTTAGGTTTTCTGTGCTTTGAATACTCTCATAGTTGTTCGGGTCAAATTTACATGATCCATCCTTATGGAAGTCAAGCATTCTCTTAAAAGGAAAGGAATAAGCAATTTGAGTTATTATCACCTGGAGTCTTTTCCCGTACGCAGCTTTTGTTGATTTGTTCAAGTTTGATTTTTGAAGGCTTGCTTCAATACTCTGGAACTCCTTTAGAAGATTTTCTTTTCTTTTCAAGTAGTAATACTCGCTACGTCCTGCGATGGTCATAAAAGACCAACGGTGGGGAGTGTCGATAGCGTTAATTTCAAGGATTTTGGAAACAATCTCTGCTTTTACCTCAGCTAATTGATGAGAAAAATAAACAAAATAGGAAAAAACGAGAGCTGTAAAAAGAGCAAAAATAGACAAATTAATACTTATGATGTTCAGACTGCGCAACGGTGAATTTGCGTCAGATCTCTCCCTCAAATCAAGCACGCCTTTCACTGAAGTCTCTTGTTTACTTTTTGCGCCTTGTGCTTTGGAGCGCTCAGATTTGTTCATAGTATTGATCCCCACTCAAGCCATTGATTCTTCAGGCTGACGACCTAAATCAGCGGTGCGGGTAGTCACCTTTGACAAAATCAAAAAAACGGCTATTCCGCGTCCGTTGGATTTTATTGTTGGGTATTTCTTCGTTTAATCACCTTTTCAATTATCTGTTTTACAAACTCTGGAATTGTCTGTCCTGATTCTTTTGCATCACTCTTCAGTCGTTCATATTGGTCCACTTCTTTGCCCTGCCATATCAAATCAGCACGACGAACTTGCTGCATAGCAACATGGGAATAATCTTCGGGATATGCCCAATAACAAGAAAGGCAAATCTCTTTCTTTTTTAAATTAAGCCAATTTTCACAGTGTTCACATGACCATGATTTTGCTCGATTCGCTGAACCAGATAGTAACATGAAATCATCTGGATTCAATTCTAGACCTTCGCCATCTCCGCCGACCTCATAAGGAACACGATGGTCTATTTGAAGCTCACTTTCATCTATGTCTTCAAGATAGATAAAGCATTTACATCCATATTTCTCGATGAGAAATTCTTTAATTTTCTTGGAAAGTCCTGTACGTCCTGACAGCTTTCTGAATCTCTTCTTACTTACATCTCCAAAGCGATATGCTGCAATCTTCCTCCCGTCTGAACCTGTTACACGAAAAGTCTCAAGGGGAATGCCATGCTCGCGCACATCTCGAACTGCTCTCGGTGGATGGTTATATCCGTACTTTTCCTTCAATTCTTGTGTCGTGATGTGTCCATGCTTCAAAATGTGGTCAATAACGGTCTTAGGACGTTTAGCGGTAACAGACCTGCAAAGTTCAAGAAATTCTTTTGGATATTTTTGCGGCATAATGGCCTAGTGACTCCATTAAAACAAGTTGTTCTGCTTCTCGCCTTCTGTGAAAATATGGTGAGGCTGCGACTTCCATAGCCAAGCGCGGCGATAAATATAAAGACTCAACAGTAATAGCTTCGCGTTTAAGTAATGTTTCCTGAGATGAGCGTCCAGCTTCCAATTCAATTAAAATGAGCGAAAGTCTCCCCGGCAAACGAGTACCAAAGGTTTTATTGCCTGTCCGTCCATCATAACTAACAGCATAACGAACATTGCGGGTATTCAACTCTGTTAATGCCACTACAAATTCATTGTATAATACTCCGGAAAAATAACGAGAATCCCTATTACCACATACTCCTTGATAAGGGGGGTCCATATAAACAACATCGTCCTCATTTACGTTTGATAAAACATCCTTATAATCAAGGGATGATATTACAGATTTCCCTTTCAAGAGGGCTGAGACTCCAAAGATATTCTCTTTCATCGTTTCTGGCCGTGTACCGTGACGTCTCTTGTCTGGACTTTGATTAAACAGACCATCGGTATTGTACCGTACAGAACCTTTTACACATCGGGCAAGCAAATAAAGAAATAATCTTGGGTCTCCTGTTCGGTTAAAATCTTCCCTCACACGATAATAATGTTCTAATGGGTCATCGTGCTGTTGATTCCATATTGTTTCGTAAGAATCAGCTATTTCAGCCGGGCGATTAATAATTAGACCAAGTAGTTCGGCAAGGGGTTTGTTTAGGTCGTTTATCCAGTAAGAATTAGCTTTCCCTCTCGCAGCGCATGCTATTGAAATGGCGGCTGAGCCGGCAAAAGGCTCTACAAGTCTTGTGAATTTATTAGGAAAATATCGGAGAATGGTTGATGCAAGAGTTCTCTTGCTCCCCTGATATTGTATTGGATGTGGCAGTTTCATATTAAGCTTTCGATTCCATTTTTCCAGTTTCTATATTATACACCTAACGATGAGTTGAGGGATGCGGCGGCTTTATCGCCGCATCCCTCTCGAACGACAAGTTATAACTCTTTGCTACAATGCTTACATTTCAGTGCATTACCCTCAACCCACTGTGAACAATGAGGACATCTTTTCATGGGATATATACCAGATTCATATTTAGCTTTGAGTTTATTTAGAAAACCTGCCTCTTGGTTGTCATCAAGAGACAATATGGAACATCTGCATTCACGATGGAAAGGGGGAAAATCATCCTTTGTTGCCGGTGCTATTAGTATCTTTTTGTTTGCCATAGCCGCACATTTAGGACAACAGTCTGGAGCAGGAGCTACTTCAAAATATTTGTATCCAGACTCGGTAAATTCTTTTAACTTCTTTTTGAAGAAGGATTTTGTAGCAAACGCACCCATACTGAGACCTCCGGTTAATATTTATCACGTGGTTATATATTTTTTTTAAAAGGAGACAACACAATGAACGATTACGAATTTATTCCGAAACATCCCTACGTACCTAATGAACAGTTCAGACAGGATTATACTCCTGAAGCGTATCATCAATTTCATAAACAGCGGCAGAGATATTGCGCTCATCGGCATTATGAAGAAGCGTGCATAAGAATGAAAGCGACTTATGGGGATCTATTCGCCAGGTTGTTTTGGAGAGTCGCACGGCTTCTTTTGTGGGTTTTAGATTATGTGTGGCGTTGGATAGCGCGATTTCGTCCTTATCGGAAAGAACAACAAGAATGGTCTTCATTTATAACTCCTTTCTTTTTTTGGGGAATAATTGCACTGCTCGGACTGATCCAATGCTACTCTTTTATATCTACGGCCTCTTCAATGATCTTAGTAATTTCTCCTTGGGAAAAGTTTATTTCTCTTCTGTTTATGCTTATTTGACGGGAACGGTGATGTTTGAGTTTATCATAAAGCCAATTCGCAACAAGTCCAGAAGGAATTCCAGCAGCAACACTGACAACAATGCTCACGGCAGTCTCAAGCCCATAACCTTTTGTGATGATAATGGGCGGCATGATAAGTGATATGCCATCCGGGACATTATTGTTCAGAAGGAGTGCATCTTTGTTGTTGGAAAATGTAATTTCGATGTCCATAAGATCATGTCTCCATTTTTAGGTAACAATAATTATACGGCTCCGTTATTTTCAGATTCATGACATAACTATAGCACAATTCGGATGCCTGGAAAATAACAAAAACGAATAAAATCAGAGCCCTGAAATTCTTAGGTAATAAGAATCTTCAGAGCACGATGATCTACACTCATGTAGCATCAAAAAATATACCGGGTGTACGGAGTCCTCTGGATAAATAAGGGAGGGGTCGAAACACCATGTTTTTCATTTTATTATCCTCCTTCGCATTAATCTAAAAGGGTAGGGACTAAGGAGAATAAGCACTGCAAAAATCCATATAATGTCCCATAAAGTTCCGTATAGTAAACCGGAGGAGAAAGACCTGCAGATATTTACAAGGTGATATAAAGGGGTAAAAAAGGCAATCTTCGTAATTGCAGGCGGAAGAGTATCGAGTGGAAAGAATATACCTGAAAAGAGAAACATTGGGGTCATCAGAAGGGTATAGAAATAATTAAAAGAATCGATTCCTGGGACGATGGCAGCAAATATCATGGATATCTCGGAAAAGATAAGCCCGCATATAAAAAGGAATGGTATAGCGAGGATTATCAGTGGAGAATCCACAAGCCCGAAAAGGGAAATTACCAGCATGATAATTGTTCCGTAAAGCACGCTCTTTGTAGCTCCCCAGATTAGTTCTCCAGCTACGAGGTCATTCATATTGACAGGTGTTGCCAGTATTGCATCAAATGTCTTCTGATAGGTCATTCTGACATAAGTTCCATATGTGCATTCATATGTTGCTGCAAACATGGAAGAGGACGCGATTATTCCAGGTGCTATGAATTTTATATATGGAACTCCGTTTATCTCTTTTACAAAAGCACCCAAACCAAGTCCTAAAGCTGCAAGATAGAGCACAGGCTCTATAAAATTCAGAGCTATACTTGATTTATAAAGCTTTGTATAGACCGAGAAGTGCCTTTGCCAGACCCTGAATGCGCGCTTGATGTTCATTATCTTTTATCCATGATAGCCTGAATATGGTATTGTAGCGGGTTTTTTTGCCCTATGGGTCGTAGACTGATATTCCTTTAAGAATATTTCTAATAAAAAGAGGCAAAAGCCTCGGTCTACGACTCATAGAGAGTCCCGATTTTATCGGGACGGGAATGAGCTACAATACCATATTCAGGCTTAAGATTCACTCTTTCAGTGCCCTTCCTGTTAACTTCAAATACACATCCTCGAGGTTTCCTCCATGAACACTCATAAGCCTCTCTGGTGAGTCAATAGTCACAATCTTACCTGAATCCATAATTGCTACCCTGTCGCATAGTTTCTCAGCCTCTTCCATATAATGTGTTGTGATGATCAGAGTAGTATTTCTTGATTTTAGATAATTCATTTTATCCCAAACCGAGTGCCTGCTATGCGGGTCTAAACCTGTAGTCGGTTCATCAAGAATCAATAGCTCCGGATTATTTATCAGCGCCCTTGCAAGGAGGAGCCTGCGTTTCATTCCTCCTGATAAACTTTTTATATTTACTTCTGCCTTTTCTCTCAATTCTACAAATTCAAGGAGTTCCTGTGCGAGATTTGAGGATTCTTTTTTGGGGATATCAAAATATCTTGCGTATACAATCAGATTTTCAAAGACTGAAAGGTCAGGGTCGAGATTGTCTTCCTGGGGCATGACTCCTATTTTTGACTTTATAATGCCCTGTTTTTTAGATATGTCCATGTCGAATACCTTCACTTCTCCGGAAGACGGTGGTATAAAGCAATAGATTATACGCATTACTGTTGTCTTGCCTGCGCCATTGGGACCAAGAAAACCAAAACATTCTCCCTTAAGTATTTCAAAATCTATGCCATCAACGGCTTTTAGAGATCCGTAATATTTTGTGAGCTTTTTCACAGTAACAATATGCATAAAATAC
>Ga0209324_10001537_pt1 | contig 15956 bp, 19 predicted proteins | sample Rifsed19ft3_FD_184015 | JGI IMG/M metagenome (GOLD analysis project Ga0209324, IMG submission 184015) | Soil microbial communities from Rifle, Colorado, USA - sediment 19ft 3 (version 2) | ecosystem: Environmental > Terrestrial > Deep subsurface > Rock core/Sediment | place: Rifle, Colorado...
AACGCCATCCGGCGCGCCCGCTCGGGCCTGCAGGACCCGAACCGGCCCCTCGGCTCCTTCATCTTCCTGGGACCCACGGGGGTGGGCAAGACGGAGCTCGCCCGGGCGCTGGCCGAGTTCCTCTTCGACGACGAGCGCGCCATGGTCCGCCTCGACATGTCCGAGTACATGGAGAAGCACACGGTTTCCCGCCTGATCGGCGCCCCGCCCGGCTACGTCGGCTACGAAGAGGGGGGGCAGCTGACCGAGGCGGTGCGGCGCCGGCCCTACTCGGTGATCCTGTTCGACGAGATCGAGAAGGCCCACGCCGATGTGTTGAACGTGCTCCTGCAGATCCTGGACGACGGCCGGCTCACGGACGGCCAGGGGCGGACCGTCGACTTCCGGAACGCCATCATCATCATGACCTCGAACCTGGGCAGCCACTTCCTCCAGGAGCTGTCCGACGAGAAGGAGATCCGCGAACGAATCGGGGAGACCCTCCGGACGCATTTCCGCCCGGAGTTTCTCAATCGGATCGACGAGGTCATCATCTTTCACCGCCTCGGCATGCGCGAGATCGCGCGGATCGTGGAGATCCAGCTCCGGCACATCCGGAGGCGGCTGGCCGAGCGCAAGATCGAATTCACCCTGTCGGAGGCCGCCAAGCGCCGCCTGGCGGAGGCCGGCTTTGACCCCGTCTACGGGGCGCGGCCGCTGAAGCGGGCGCTCCAGCGGATGGTGCTCGACCCCATGGCGGCCCGAATCCTGCAAGGGGAGTTCAGGGAGGGGGATCACCTCCTGGTCGACGTGGAGCGCGGCGAGATCGTCTTCACCAAGGATACTGCAGTTCAACGTTCATCGTGACTGCTGAACCATGAACGGCATGACTCATGCAGGCGCTCGACGGCGTGAAGGTCATTGATTTCTCCCGGATCCTGGCGGGCCCGTACTGCACGATGATCCTGGCGGATCTCGGTGCGGAGGTGGTCAAGGTCGAGGAGCCCACGGCGGGAGACGAGGCCCGCGGCGTCGGCCCCTTCCTGAACGGAGTGAGCGCCTACTTCGTCAGCCTGAACCGCGGGAAGAAGAGCGTGGCGCTGAATCTCAAGGATCCGCGGGGGCGCGACTGCGCCCGGGAACTCATCGCGCGGGCCGACGTCCTGGTGGAAAACTTCCGCCCGGGCACCATGGACCGCCTGGGCCTCGGCTACGAGACGGTGATGAACCGGAACCCGCGACTCGTGTACGCCGCCTGCTCCGGCTTCGGCCAGACCGGGCCCTACCGCACACGCGGCGCCTACGATATGGTCATTCAGGGGATGGGAGGGGTCATGTCGATCACCGGCGAGCCGGGGGGACGGCCGCTCAAGACCGGTCCGGCCATCGGGGACCTGGCCGGCGGCCTCTTCACGGCCATCGGGATCCTGGCGGCCCTGCGCGCGCGGCACCAGACCGGCGAGGGCCAGATGGTGGACATCGGGATGCTCGACTGCCAGGTCGCCCTGTTGGAGAATGCGATCATCCGACACACGACGACGGGAGAGGTCCCGGGGCCGCTCGGTGCCCGCCACCCCTCCATCGCCCCATTTGAGGCCTTCGAGGCGAAAGATGGCTACGTCATCTTCGCCGTCGGGACGTCCCACTGGGAGCGTTTCTGCCGGGTCATCGGCCGCGAAGCCCTCCTGGAGGATTCCCGGTTCGCCACCAACGCGCTGCGGGCCGAACATCACGGGGCCCTCCACCCCGTCATCGCCGAGGCCTCCCGGACGAAGACCGTCCGGGAATGGATGGAGGCCATGGAACAGGCCGGCATCCCCTGCGGGCCCATCAACACCATCGACCGGGTCGTGGCGGACCCGCAGGTCCAGGCCCGAGAGATGATCCGGACGGTCCACGATCCCGAGGCCGGCCCCATCCGCCTGCCCGGATCCCCCCTCAAGCTCTCGCGGACCCCGAGCCGCGTGGACCGGCCCGCGCCGCGCCTCGGCGAGCACACCGTCGACGTGCTGAAGGCCTGGCTGGGGCTCGAGGGGGAAGCCATCGACGCGTTCAGGGAACAGGGGGTGATCGCATGACCGATGCGCTGTCTACCGTGCTCGCCGTCGCCGTCGCCCTCATCGCGGTCGCCGTGGTGGTCGCGGTCGTCGCTCTCCTCCCCCTGATCCGGCAGGCCCGGCAGACGCTCAGCCGCGCGGATGGATTAATCGCATCGGCGGAACTGGACGTGCGCCGGACGGTGGCCGAGCTCCGGGAGGCGATCCAGAATCTCAACCAGATCTCGGCCGGGGTCCTGAAGAACATGGACAAGGTGAGCCGCACGACCGAGGCCATCCAGGACTTCGGCGAAACCCTCCGCGGCACGAGCGATATTCTCCGGACGACGGTGCAGCCGCGCCTCCTCTCCTTCGGCGCCATGATCGTGGGGCTCAGGATGGGAGGCCGGTTCCTGCTTCGGAAGATCTTTGCAAAGAGGAGGTGAGTGGCGATGAGTAATGACCGTGGATCTGGCGGGGCGGCCGTCGTGCTGGCATTTCTGCTGGGAGGGGCCTTCGGCGCCCTCGCCGCCCTGCTCTACGCTCCGGAATCGGGGAGGCGGACGCGGGTGCGGCTCCGCCGGCTGACCGAGGAGTTCCAGGACAAGGCCCTGGATGTGGCCGAAGAGGTTCGGGACCGCATGGAAGAGGCCGTGGATCAGGGACGGGAGGCCGTCCTCTCCGCCTACGAGGCGGGCAAAGAAGCCTTCCAGCGCGAGCGGGCGCGGATCACGTCTTCTTCTTCTTGATGGGCGGCAGGCGACGTCCGCTGCATGGGTGCCCGGGACCGCACTCCCGGGCACCATGCTTTCGGACCCCGACGGTAATGGCCTTCGGAATCGCCCTGCTGCTTGTTCCGGGCGGGACGCTGGCGTGCGACGGAGAGCCCTGCGACACGCGCTTTCTCTTCGAGGAGGCGCGGGAGGTGCGTCTCGCGAGCGGCGGCTATCTCCGCGAGGTCTCGGGGCTGACCCGGTTCGCGGAGCACCTCTGGGCGGTCACGGACAAGAGTGACGCCGCCATCTATCGACTGGACCTTGCACGGCGGGAGGGGGGTGTCACCGCCGCCGAGGTCCCCCTCGACATTCCCCCACCGATCCGGCAGGCCCTCAAGGCCTGCGGAGCGCATCGGGGAGACCGGCTCGACCTCGAAGACATCGCCGTTGACGCCGAGGGCCTCTTCTTCCTCCTCTCGGAAAATTACCGGGCCATCCTGATGGCGCGGGTGACTGACCCGCGCGGCGGCCACCCGCGCGCCGCGGCGGAGGACGTCCTCTGCCTCCCGGGCAGAAACCACACCGCGAACGACGGCCTCGAGGGGCTTGCCGCCGTTGCCGGAACCCTCTACGCCCTCGAGGAGGGCAGGGGGCAGCCGACGCGCACCTTCTACCGCTGCCCCCTTCCCGAGCGCCACTGCCACGCCGTCCCCTTCCCGGCGCAGACGGGCCGGACGCCCGGACTGACCCCCCGCGATTCGGACGGGACAAGATTCCTCGTGCTGAACATGTCGTGGGAGCTCGGCGAGGGGTTCCGCAGGGTCTGTGAGGTGCGGACGGGGGACCCCGCCGCCGGCGTCTGTGTGCTCGACCTCGATCGAGTCAGGGAAGACGCGAAGGGGCGGGCGGGCGGGGCCAACTACGAGGGGATCCACTTCGATCGCGCGACGGGCCGGCTGTACGTCATCAATGACAACAATGCCGCCTGGAACCGGATCTTCACCGGAGACGCCGAGTACGAGCCGACCCTCCTCCTGATCTTTACGCTGAGAGCGTCCGGCTCCTCGCCCTGACACCCGGTCCCGGATATCCCCGCCGTCGTGTTCGCCGCCCGACCACCCCAGATCCCGTTACCGATGGAGGAAGTCCCTGGCCTCGAGGGATTGTCCGGTCACCCCGCGGGACTCGTCGGAGGCGAGATAGACGAAGACCGGGGTGATCTCTTCGGGGGTCGGCAAGGTGACCGGGTCTTCCTCGGGATAGGCCGTTGCCCGCATGGCGGTCCGCGTGCCGCCCGGATTGACCGCGTTCACGCGGATCCCGAAGGGTTGCAACTCCGCCGCGAGGACCTGGGTGAGGCCTTCGACCCCGAACTTGGAGACGGCATAGGCGCCCCATCGGGGCTTGCCGACGCGGCCGACGCCGGAGCTCACGTTGATGATCGAGCCGCCGCCCGTCGCCATCATCACCGGAAGACAGGCCTTGATCACGAAGAACGGACCGTGAAGGTTGACAGCGATGACCCGTTCCCACTCCTCTTCCGGGTATTCGAGGATGGGAACGCGAGGGCCGAGGGAGGATGCGTTGTTCACCAGGACGTCCAGGCGCCCGAATTCCCGCCGGATCAGCCCGCCCAGTGCCTGCGCCTTCCCGCGCTCCGCCACGTCCGCAAGGAACGCCACCACCCGGCGCCCCTCTTTTCGGATCTCGGCCGCGGCCGCCTCCAGGCGATGGCGATCTCTCGCCACCACAACCACGTCGGCCCCTTCCGCCGCATACGCCGCCGCGACGGCTTTGCCGATCCCCCGACTGCCGCCGGTGACCAGGGCCACCTTACCCGTGAGCCGCATCGGTTCCCCTTGCCGATCTCCCAGACATTCTGGTAACGTGCTGCCCGCGCACCCCGTCACACATCCACGCTCGGCCAACCCGAGGGGAGAGCTATGGGCGAGTACGTCAAGGTCGCCGAGATCACGGATGTCGCTCCGGGTACGGGAATCCTGGTCGAACTGGAGGAAAAGAGAATCGCCCTGCCATCCTATCCGACAGTCCCCCGCCTGTAAAGATCCGTACCGGAGGCCGTCGCTCCACCCAGCCGGCCCTATTCAGTCGAGGGGCATCGGGCCCGAAGCGGTTTGATCCATGAAGGCAGCCGACATGAAGGGCGTATTGTGCGCGTGTCCGACGCGCCCTTGGCGGTCGATCAGGATGATCCCCCCTTCCCCCCACCGTTCCAGGATCCCGATCGCCGCTCGCGCCGCCTCCACGGGATGGCGTCCGTCGCGCAGAAGCTCGACGGCCGTCTTGGTTAAGACGACCCGCATAATGGCCTCGCCATTTCCCGTGGCCGAAGCTGCACCCAAGGAGGCGTCGGCATAGGTCCCGGAGCCGATCAGGGCGCTGTCCCCGACCCGGCCCGGCCGCTTGCCGATGAGGCCTCCCGTCGAGGTGGCAGCCGCGACGCCGCCGGTCCCATCCATCGCGACCGCACCCACCGTCCCGGCCGCGCCGCCCTGCCATGCTTCCCACCGCGCCCGCTGCCGCTCCGTGACGAGCTCTTCGGGGGCGCACGTGGCCACCCCGACCTCGGACGCAAATCGACGGGCTCCCTCTCCGACAAGCAGGATGTGACGGCCGTCTTCCAGGATCCGCCGGGCGAGACGGATGGGATTTCGGATCGCCCGGACCGCCCCCACCGCCCCGGCCTCGAGCGTCCGTCCCGCCATCAGCGAGGCGTCCATCTCGACCTCGCCCTCGGCGTTACACACAGAACCCTTTCCGGCGTTGAAAAGCGAATGATCCTCCAGAAACACCACCGCCTCCTCGACGGCATCGAGGGCCGATCCACCTCGGAGGAGACACCGCCACCCCTCCAGGACGGCCGCCCGGCAACCCTTTCCTTGCTCCTCCTGATCCCGCTCAGGGAATCGTCCCGCCCCGCCATGCACCACGATCACGGGACTCATGACGTCGCCCCTTCGGCAGCCGTACTCTCCCTGTCCACCCGCCGGACGCCCACCTCTAGAGGGGTCAATACCAGCGAGCCCCCCCTGACCTCGACCTCGAGGAGATCCCCCGGACTCAGCATGAGATCCTTCCGTACCCTTGCAGGGATGGTGATCTGACCTCGTTCTTTAATAGTCACGCGCATTTATGTCTCTCCTCTGATATTCAGCATTACTGATTTTCTACACTTTTTTTCCCCCAGGTCAAGCAAAATGATCTTGCCACCCGTAAAGTGGTGGGGTACGCTTATTGCACCCGCAGGACGGTATCCGAAGTGGCTCCGGTCGCAGGGATCAAGACCATTCCAGACCCCTAGGCGTTCCGAAAGGCCTTCGTACACCGGGAAAGTCGAACGCAGCCAAAGGCTCGATTTGTAGGTCGGGATCGGGAAATGGAAATCTATCTAAGCGAAAACGCCTTCGTCGGCCTCCTCGTCTCTACCATCGAGGTCTACCGCCGCGAGTGCTTTGGCATTCTTCTCGGCCACAGCACCTCGGACCGTGTCTTCGTCGAGTTTGCCGTCCCGTACCAGACGGCGAACCGCAAATACCGGGAAGTCCACATGGACTGGAAGCGGAGCCAACGCGTGGAGGAGGCCGTCCGCACCACGACCCGCTGGGAATGCGTGGGTGACTACCACTCCCATTCCATGTATGGGACGACCCGGGCCACCACACAGCTCTCCAAGGACGACAAGCAGTATTTCAGCGACGGGACCGTCGGGCTCGTGGTGGCGATCAACGATGTGTCCAAGACGAGGCCCTGGGGGTACGTCAAGGGGAAGACCCTCTCGGGCGCGGTCAACGGCTACTCGATCCGACTCGCCGCCTACTACAAGTCCAACGGGCAGATCGAGAAGGTCCCCGTCATCTGTCCCTATGCCATCGGTTTCATGGAAAAAAGTCAGGATCTGCTTCGGGAGCGCAAAGAGAAGCAGGGATGAGGGGCCGACGGAATCGGGCAGCCCTCAAGGCCACCCTGGATCGCCTCTACACCACCTACGACCTGACGTACCTCCACACCTCGGCCCTCCAGTTCCCCCGCCGCTACCATCGACCGGAAGACGTCGAGGTGGTGGCGTTCATCGCCAGCTGCTTTGCCTACGGCCGCGTGCAGGGATTCACGCCCGCGATGGACACCCTGCTCGCGGGGCTCGGGCCGCATCCGTACGAGTTCCTCCTCCGGTTCGACCCCGGACGGGGAGCCGATGGCCTCCGGCGCTTTCGCTACCGCTTCAATACCGCTGCCGACGTGCTGTGCCTCTTCTGGTTGCTCCGACAGGTCCTCGAGCGCTACGGCTCCCTCCGGGCCTGCTTCCTCGCGGGCTACAGTGATCGCGACCAGGACACCCGTGCCGCCCTCACCGCCTTTGTGGACCGGCTCCTCCTCCTCGATCCGCGGCCCATCTACCGGAAGGGGTGCCTCTCCCCGGGGATGCGCCATCTCCTCCCCTCCCCGAGACGCGGGGGAGCGTGCAAGCGCCTCCATCTCTTCCTCCGATGGATGATCCGGCGGGATCACATCGACTTCGGCCTGTGGTTGGACCCGAGCCCGTCGAAGCTGATTATCCCCCTCGATACGCACGTGGCGCAGGTCTCAAGGTCTCTCGGCCTTACCCGCATGAAGAGCCCGGGCCTGGCGATGGCCCTGGACATCACCGAAACCCTGAAGCAGTTCGACCCGGAGGATCCGGTCAAGTACGACTTCGCCCTCTGCCGGCTCGGGATGCTCCGGGATGGTTCACGGTTCATGGTTCACAGTTCACGGTAAGAGCCCTGCTCCGTCCGGCAAGTTAAACCCGGAGGTCTTCAACCATGAACCATGAACTCCTAACCCTGAACGCCCACCTCGACCGCGGACGAATGGTATGCGACCCGTAAAGCAAAGTCCAAGCGCCACGCTGACCCGGGGGGGGCCTCGCCTGGGGGCGCACATGTCGATCGCGGGGGGCCTGTCGACGGCGCTGCTGCGAGGGCAGGAGACCGGCTGCGATACGATCCAGATCTTCACGAAAAACAACAACCAGTGGAGGGCCAAGGCCCTTACGGAGGCCGAGGTCCGGGCCTATCGGGAACTTCGGCAGGGGACCGCGATCTGGCCCATCCTCGCCCACGACGGCTATCTCATCAACGTGGCGTCGCCCGACCGGCGCCTCTACCAGAAGTCCCTGACGGCCCTGGGGGGCGAGGTGGCGCGGGCCGCCACCCTGGACATTCCCACCCTTATCATGCACCCGGGGGCGCACCGGGGCAGCGGAGAGGCGGAGGGGATCAGGCGCGTGGCGGAGGCGCTGGACACCGTCCTGGCAGGGAGCACGGCCTCTCCCGTCAGCATCTGCCTGGAGACGACCGCCGGGCAGGGGTCAAGCCTGGGCTACCGGTTCGAGCACCTGGCCGCGATCCGCGATGCCGTGACGCAGCGAGAGCGCGTGGGGATCTGCCTGGACACCTGCCACATCTTCGCCGCCGGCTATGAGATCCGAGGTCGGAAGGCCTACGAGCGGACCATCCGTGAGCTCGATGCGGTGATCGGCCTCGCCTACCTCAAATGCATCCACCTCAACGACTCCCAACGCGAGTTGGGAAGTCGCGTGGACCGTCACGCCCACATCGGCCGCGGGCACATCGGCCTGGAAGGATTTCGACTTTTCATCAATGATCCGCGGCTTCGGCACATCCCGATGATCTTGGAGACGCCCAAGGAAGGGGATCCGGTGGGGAATGACCGCCGCAATCTGGCGGTCCTGCGCAGCCTCGCCGCACTGCGTCTCCGTCGGGGACGCGCACGGTGACGGGGCATCCGGCGCTAGCGGCCGCGTGAGAATCGTGGGTGCGGGGAGACCAGGCGGTCGGGCACAATCACTCGTCCGCGGGAGAAACCGGGCCTGGACCGGCCGGGGCAAGAAAGAAGTCCATCGAGGGGCGCGAGGGGAGCTCTCGCGCCTCTTCTTTTTCGGTCAGTCGAAACGCCGACACGAGCCCCTTCCAACTCTCACCGGAGACCGCCAGCGCATTTTCGACCTTGGCGACGACGGGGTCCGGCACGCGCGTCATCAACTTCTGCAGGAACTCTCTCTCCCTCTGGGCAGCAGTTTCCGCAATGCCCGTCGCCCGCCGGGCACCTTCTTCGGGGGGAAACACGCCCTCGCCGACCCGGTCGATGAAGAGGAGGATACGATCCCGCGAGAGCTCCAGGGCCTGAATGATCTCGATCACTTCGATCCGCAACTCATCCGGGACAGCCGACGAGACCCCGATCAGCGCCGTGGCGTTTTTCCGGGTGAGCTGTTGTGTCGTGTTCTTGGCCTTTTGCACGTCGAAGGTGGCGGCCAGCGCCACACTCCCGAAAAGCACAGCCGCCGGGAACGCACCGACCACTACCCAGGATCGTTTCCGTCGTCTCATCCCTTCATCCCTTCGACCCTTCATCCCTTTGTCCCCTGAACCCTTCATCCCTTCAACCCTTGAACTCTTCAACCCTTCGTCCCTTGGTCCCTTCGACCCTTCATCCCTTCAACCCTTTATCCCTTTACCCCTTCACCCCTTGGTCCCCAGGACCGCCTCATCGATCTTGGCCGCCAGGATGAAATCGCTCTCGGTCAGACCGTCGATCTTGTGCGTCCAGAGCTCGATCGTGCCCCTCCCCCAACCGAAACAGATATCGGGATGATGCCCCTCTCGCTCGGCGATGGCGCCCACCCGATTCACGAACTCCAGGGTGGCCATGAAGTCCTTGAAGCGAAAGGTCTTGCGGAGGTGGTGGGCCTTCTCGACCTCCCACCCCTCGAGCTGTGCGAGAAGGGGCGTGATTTCAGCGACTGTGAGCGGCGGCGTCCCGCCTTTACAGGGCACACACGATCTTTTTGCCAGCTCCGACACCATCAGACGCCCAGACAGCAAGACGGTACCCAGTCCCCGAATATCACTATCATACCTGTCCGTGGCAATCGCAGCAAGTGTGGTCTTCCGGGTACTCTGTCACGGCCCTCCATTTACAGCCAAGTCCGATCGCACAGATCCGAACCGAAACCCACCGGCTAATAGAACATAGGAAAATTCAGCCTTGGTCGTAAGTTACATTATAACCTCTCACTTCGCTTCTAAAAAATCCTTGCACTGTGTTGGATTCTCTGTTATAAGCCCACTGCTGAATGGCAGAGGGACCCCACGGGACTCCGGGGATTACGGGTAGATGAACCGACTTCTCAAAGGACAGCAGTGCGCATCCCGCGTGTATCTGGGAGTCGGACCAATCCTCGGTCTCGCGGGATTCCTTTTCCTCTCTGCCTTCTTTGCCGCCACTCTCCTCTCGACGCCCGATGGCGCACTGGAAGTCGTACAGCCCCCGACAGAAGGCAGCGACCTGGACGCGCCAGGCACCGCATCCCCGGAGCCCGCCGACTCGCCCCCCACGGAGCAGGTCATCCAGGGCGAAATTCTACGCGGACGGACCTTTGCCGAGGCCCTGACGGCCAAGGGTCTCCCGAGCCGACTCACCCATGCGATCGCCCTCGCGCTGCGGTCCCATGTGAACTTCCGCCGGGTCCCCTCGGGGGCGACGTTCCGGGCCACGCTGGACGAGCGCGGGGATCTGCGTCACTTTCTGTACGAGGCATCGCCCGTTGAGGTGTACGAGGTCACCGCTGACGGCAGCGCATACCGGGCGGCCCGGCGCGAGGTCTCCATCCAGCGGCGGGTCGAAAACGTTGCGGGAACCGTAACCTCCTCGCTCTTCGAAAGCATGGAAGCCCTCGGGGAAAAGGCGGAACTCACTCTGCGGTTTGTGGACATCTTCCTCTGGGACTTCGACTTCAACAGCCACGCGCGGCCCGGCGACCAGTTCCGCCTGCGTGTCGAAAAGGAGTACAGCGGGGACGCGTTTGTCGGCTACGGGAAGATCCTGGTCGCCGAATACGAAAACCGTGGCAAGGTCTACACCGGGATCTACTTCGAGACCGCCCCGGGCAAAGGCGATTTCTACACTCCCGACGGGCGATCCGTGCGCAAGACGTTCCTTCGGTCCCCGCTCCAATTCACCCGGATCAGCTCCGGCTACACCCACCACAGGCACCACCCGATCCTGGGGGGCGTGCGACCCCATCTCGCCATTGACTACGCCGCCCCCCACGGCACGCCCGTCTTGGCCGTCGCCGATGGCGTGGTCCTGGCGGCCGGCTGGGACGGCGGGAATGGCAAAACGGTCCTCATCCAGCATCGGGCCGGCTACAAGACCATGTACAACCACCTGTCGCGGATCCCCCCGGACATCCGAAAGGGGACCCGTATCCGGCAGAAGCACGTGATCGGGTACGTGGGCTCGACCGGCCTCTCCACGGGACCTCACCTCGATTACCGCGTGATCAAGGATGGGAACTTCGTCAACCCCCTCACCCAGAAATTCATCCCCGGCGATCCTATCCCCGCGGCGCTCCAGGCCGCATTCCGCCGCCATCGTGACCAGCTCTTCCACGAGCTGCAATCCCCCACCGGCACTGCAGCCCCACTCCCCACCGGCAGTCCGCGGCAGCGGATCAACGGCAGCCAGCCTCCAGATCGCAAGGCTGACAGCTAACCGCCGATCCCCGAATCCCAACCGCTCGCTTCACGGGCCCCGTCTGAACCCAGGCCGAGCACCGGCGGCGCGCCTCTCCGAGATGCGGGAAGGGCTGGAGGACCGGATCACGGCAAGCGCCGGAGGTAGATCTCCCGGCCGGAACTGTACACGCCGTACGAGACGCCCGCCGCGAGCTCCCGCCGCTCGACCCGAGTCCGGACCGCAAAACCCCACTTCTCGTACCGGTCGGCCGACCGGGCAAGGTGAGCGAGCACCGCACGGCTCACCGGATCACGCCCCACGGGGACCCGTTCGACCCCCTCGAGCGCCAGGAGGACAATCTTATGATACCCAAGCGCTGCCTGATCGACCTGCAGGTACTCGATGCCGACGGCGGCCCCTCGTACAGGGACGCGGAGGTTGCCGAAGGTCACCTCCTTCCCTTCGCTCCGCACGGTCCCCAGATAGCGCCCCTCGACGGGGGCCGTCGCCGAGGCGACAAAGACGAAGACCAAGACGAAGCCGAGAGCGGAGCAACCGAAAAAGAGATTGGACAAACGGCTCAAGCCGCCCGCAGCGTGGAGGGAAAACGCGCGCCGAAAGAGGGCACAGCAGGCGACCAGGGTGATCGTCCCGATGGCGATGAAGAGCTTGCGGAGGTCCGGACCCGGCCAAAAGAGATCCAACGCGTAGGCAAAGTAGCCGGTAAAGACATAGAAGCCAATCAACCCCAGGCCGTGGTATGCCCGCCCCGCCCAGGACGCCAGCCGTCCCATCCGCCACGCCCTGAGGAACAGCGACAGGCGGAGGAGCGTTGGCAACTCGAGATCGCGGCCGCAATGGCGGCAGTTGAGGCCAGACGGGACGCCCGCGTAGCCGCAGTGAAAACACTGCACCACGGTCCCGTCCTGGATGCCGTGGGCGGATCGCCATCGTCGGTGGGCCCACAGAGCCGGGGGGAGCAGCCACACCCCCGCGAGGAGGGCGAGCGCGGCGATGTGCAGGACGCTGGCCACGCCTGACAGGCGTCCCCCCAGCGCCGATTGGATGAGCTCAAAGAGGAGACGGAACATCAGCACGCCTCCCGCACGGACGCCATTCTCCTCCACCGGCGGCCGGCACGGACCGAGCCTTGACTGGGAGGGGAAGGCAGGAGATACTGGAGGGACTCGACCCCCGACGTCATCGGAACTCTGCCATCACGGAAAGGGCGTGCATGACGAAGCGAGTGCATGAAATCCTCGGCTGGTACGAGAGCGACAATCCGGGGACGCGGACGAATTTGGCCCGCATCCTGAACCACGGCGCGCTCGGCGGCAGCGGCCGCTTGGTGATTCTGCCGGTGGACCAGGGCTTCGAGCACGGTCCGGCCCGGAGCTTCGCCCCCAATCCCCCGAGCTACGATCCGCTCTACCATTTCGAACTGGCCATCGAGGCAGGGTGCAATGCGTATGCCGCGCCGCTGGGCTTTGTGGAGGCGGGTGCCGCGCACTTCGCCGGCGAGATTCCGCTGATCCTCAAGCTCAACAGCCACGATGTCCTCCTGGACGAGAAGGACCCCGTGCCGGCCGTCACTGCCAGCGTCCGGGATGCGCTCCGGCTCGGGTGCGCGGCGATCGGATTCACCATCTATCCCGGGTCCGCCGTGCGCCAGCAGATGTACGAGCAGCTCCGGGCCATCGCCGAAGAGGCCAAGGGCGCCGGCCTCGCGGTGGTCGTGTGGTCGTACCCCCGAGGCTCGGGCCTGTCGAAGGCGGGAGAGACCGCCGTCGACGTCGTGGCGTATGCCGCGCACATTGCCGCCCAACTCGGGGCGCACATCATCAAGGTCAAGCTCCCGACCGCGCACGTGGAGGTCGCCGAGGCGCAAAAGGCGTACGGGCGCTCCACCATTCCGGTCCAGACCCTGGCTGATCGCGTCCGTCATGTCGTGCAGAGCACCTTCAACGGACGTCGGATCGTCATCTTCTCGGGGGGCCCCAAGGAGTCGGATGACGCGCTGCTGGAGGAGGTGCGGGCCGTCCGCGACGGAGGCGGCTTTGGATCCATCATCGGCCGGAACTCCTTCCAGCGCGAGCGGTCCGAGGCGCTCAAGCTCCTGAGCACCATCATGAAGATCTACGCGGGAAAGATCAGCTAGCCGCGCCCACCCGCCTGCGGATCGCAGGGCCTCACAGACGCTGCCTACGTCCAGTGTCCCTTCGGGATGGTCACCCAGCCCCCAAAGGCCTCCCTGGCCTCCTGATAAAAGGTCTCGGCCTGCCCTGTGTATCGCGGCGAGAAATGAAAGAGGACGAGGCGCCGCGCCCCCGCCGCGCGCGCAATCATTCCGGCTTGTCCGGCGGTGAGGTGCGCGCGGGCGGCGGCGAGCGCCGCGTCCCGATCGAGGTACGCCGCCTCGCAGTAGAGGGCATCGGCGCCCTTGGCTATGCCCACAATTCGCGCCACATTCTCCGGCGAGTAGACGGCATCGGTCACATAGGCAAGCTTTTGCCCCGGGGTGATGTTCACGATAGCGGTCTTGAGCTCCCCGAGCGCGTACTGCGCCGTCCGTCCACCCGGCCACCGCACCACCAGCGGTGTGTCGTCGGAAGCCCCCGCGCGGACCTGCGCCTTCAGCTCGGCGAGCCAGGGTCCGACGGGCAACGCGAGCGCGGCGAGCCCCTCCGTATCGATATTGATATGGTAGGGCTCCTCTACGGCGAAGGCGAGGCAGGGGATCCGATGATCGAGATGCACCGCCCCGACCCGAAAGCCCGGCTCATCCCAGAGGACGCCTGTAAACGCCCGCACCCCTGACTCCCGGCGCTCGAACGCCTCCGCGCACGCGAAGCGCGCCCCCCGGACGGTGTCCCGATCGACCTCAAAGACCTCGAGGCAGAGCGGGTAGCCCTGCACCAGGTTCCAGGTGTATCCCCGCAGCTTCCCTTCCACGTTCCCAATGATCCCCGGGGGGCCGAAGAGACTCAGCGTGCGGTCGCGGCCCAGGACCGTCCGGAGGAGGTGATCGAAACCGACGAAGTGGTCGAGGTGGGTATGGGAGATGAAGACCTCGCTGACCCGGAGGAGATCCGCGGATGGGACGGGTGTCAGATCCCCGAGATCAAAGAGGAGGGACCGCCGCGCCCACCGGATGCGGACGAGGAGGGCCGGGTCTCCCCACGGCCCGTTGACGAGTTGGGCCTGGAAGGTGGGTTTCATGTGCGAAGCTCCGCAAGTCAGCAGCTGGCTGTCAGTCGTCTCAGGACTGAGCGATGAGGACTGAGCCGTACGGCAGGGTAATCCTTACTCGGCCCTCAGTCCTCAGTCCTCAGCACTGTAGTTGGACTAGCTCGGCCAGCCCACGAACTGGCCGTCCTCCCAAAGCTCGACGAGCCGCTTCACGATCGTCAGACGATCCTCGAAGCGCTCGTTCTGGGAAAGACCCGTGTCCTGAGGCCAGACTTCCTCGAGGAAGGGACGCGCTTCTTCCGGAATCGCATAATACGCTTCGCAGAGTCGTGCCACCGTCTGGCGATTGAATTCCTGAAGGTTGGCGGCGGGGACGATGAGGGGATGCGGGTTGTCGTAGAGGCTCTGCCAGTGCAGGCAATCTCTCAGGTTGGCGCCGACGAGATCCCGGATGACGCGGGCAAACTCCATGAACCAGCCGATGGTCCGCTCGCACACCAGACACCCGGGGCATTCATCGGCGACCGCGACGGGGACGTACGCCTCCCCCCTCAGCGGCCCCCCGGGGAGAATCCAGCGGACCGACCGGTAATGGCGGAAGCGTGCGTTGCTCACGGTCAGTTCAGGCACGGCCCGTCTCCACCCCTTGTCCGTCCCGCCACGGTGGTCGTCCTGCCGTACTGTACCAGAGGACGAAGGTCCGCCGCAAACCGTCTCTCCCTCCACCGCCGGGCGGATGTCCCGCGCGTATCCGGAGCCTTCCCGCACCTCTCTTCCGTCACCGCGATCCAGACGTCGGGGTAGCCCCAGGCGAGGAGTCCCCGGCCGCCGCTACCGCGCCATCCGCTCCAGACTCGGGCGCGCCATGAGCAGACTCGCGAGGGACATGCCGTCCTGGATGCGGTTGTGCTCCACCCGGCGGTACACCTCGCGAATTCGCATCGTGATCACCTGAATGAACTCCCGATCCTCCGGATGCCGCCGGCCCGGTGTGAGCCCCGTGGCCAGGTACACATAGCACACCTCGTCGCTCATGCCCGAGTACGGATGGAAGTGTCCCAGGCGCCTCCATCGCCGCGCCCGATAGCCGGTCTCTTCAAAGAGTTCCCGCTTGCCCGTGGACAGCGGGGACTCCCCTCCCGTGTTTCCCCCCGGGAGCTCGTAGTTGAACGATCGGGTCGGGTATCGATACTGGCGGAGGAGCACCACCCGCCCGTCGGCGGTGATCGGCACGACCATGACCGATGGCGGGATGGTGACGTAGAAGTAGTCGATGACCTGATCGGTGGGGAGCCGGATGCGTTCCCGGGCGACCCGGTACCATGGGCAGGAAAAGGCGACCGACTTCCTGAGGACGCGCCACTGCGTCAGCCGATGCCGCCGCGTCATCGCTCCCCTCGCTGGAATTCTAGGAGGCTGGGACGAGCGTACGAACCTTCTCGCATGCTCGCATGCTAGCCGCCGTCAGACGGGCCAGGCTTCCATCCGCCAGCTC
>Ga0209324_10001539_pt1 | contig 15947 bp, 33 predicted proteins | sample Rifsed19ft3_FD_184015 | JGI IMG/M metagenome (GOLD analysis project Ga0209324, IMG submission 184015) | Soil microbial communities from Rifle, Colorado, USA - sediment 19ft 3 (version 2) | ecosystem: Environmental > Terrestrial > Deep subsurface > Rock core/Sediment | place: Rifle, Colorado...
CTTCATTTGGTATTTCTTGCAACCAAACCTCTGTATGCCAATCGTGCAGTTCTATTCTTTCAATTGTGTAAATCTCTCCAACTTTTAAAAATTTTTCCACGTGTTTTTTATGATAATCCCACCCATTTTTAATTGTTGCCTCTGTTACTTTTACCTTATGCCCTTTTAGGTTGGGTATGGTCATCGCCTTCTGATTCAGAATGCCATGTTGGTAAATAATTTTACTTGTCATTGTTTTTTAGTTTTAGTTTATTTCAATCATTTTTATCTAAATAATCAAATAGCCAATTATAATACTGTTTATAGCATTCAATCATTAACCTAGTAATCCATGCTGTTGGAGCTATAACAATGCCCCCAAAGAGTCCGAATATAAAAATCCACATAAATAATGATGATTGTAATGATTCTTTCAAAGTAAAATATTTCCGCCATCCTATTCCTTTTTCTTTCATTTTTAAGTTTTTTATTATTAGTAATTAATTGTTCCTTTTGGAAGAATCGAACTTCCGACCGTTATTATTTCCAGTCAACCGTTAAAGGAATTGTTCTTTAATTTTCTTCTACGTAAGCCCACTCTGACCAATCATTTGCTACTATAAAATCTTTTGCTAATTGTTCAGTTGCAAAAGTTGTAGCATTTGAAATATCTCCACCAAATCTAGTTTCATTTTCATCATACCATTTTGGAAAATCTCCACTTCCATCTGCAATTACATACATTACAGGAACTGCAATAAGTTCTAAATCTGCATCTTCTAATTTTTCAGAGGCAATAAATTCATTTGCTAATTCTAATGTTGAGAAGTCGTTAATAAATTCTCCATTTTCCGTATTAATTACTTTAGTTTTCATACCTTTATGCGTATTTCTACGTCTTTTTTTAGTTATTAATTAATTTGATAATTTGAAAAGTTCACTGATTCCTAAAATAAACGTACATCTATTATACCTTTTTATCTCTTCAGCATATTCAAATCCAAACATCGGATTGTTCTCGATGTCTAAATACGCTAAATCACATAACAGCTGTTGTAGTTCTAAACTCCTAACAACTTCTTTTTTCTTTAAATTTTTCATAGCTTTAATCTTTAACGCCGAATTGGTTATCTTTCGACATAGCAAAGTAAACGATTATTTCAATACGTTGTTGCGTTAAAATTATAAAATAATCACAAAATAATACTATCTGTCTGAATATCAACTAAATAATTTTACACTAAACTGCTTATTTATAACCATTCTAAATAAGAAAATACAACCCTAAACATTAAAATAATCTATGTATATACATATAATGTACAAACACGTAAATCGTCAAACAACCATAAATGTTTATCTTCACTACGTTGTTGTTTAAATATCTATCCCCTTTATTGAGCGTAGCTGATTAAATTTACCTAAAATTAAGCAAGGAACTAAACAACAACCTTGCGAAACTTAACACATAGCTAAACAAACAAACTAAACACTAATATTTTAACTGGACTAATTAAATTTTTAGACAAGGCTAAATATTTTTTTAGACTTGTAGTAATTGAATTAAAGCTGTTCACTTAAAGTAATACTTTAACCTAACTTTGATTTCAGCCAAACATTTGTAATAATGTCCCATCCGATGGAATGAATTAGTAAAATAGTGGTTAAGTATAAATCAATGATAATCACATACATACATCTGTTTGTGCTATATTGTACATTAATGATACAAAGGATGGTTAAGTCGTAAATATATCAGTATCAACAACTTACAATACCCTACCAAACTAATAGACTAATCATACCCCACTACCCTTATAAAAACGTTTTCCTTTTGGAATGAATCCCCCCTTGATTCGTGGTATAGCCCCACATCTATATCCTTACGAATAATTTTTTTATTTTTTTTGGTTACAGGTGTTTTAATTTATAATAAGATGATTTAAGCGACTTAATCATAAATTAGGTATTGGAGTAAGGTTTGTGCGTTAATGATTGTTAGCAGATACGTTTATATGTTTTTATGGGTGTATGATTAGTTGTAAAAAGAGATGGATTTTATTAATAAATTTTGTGATATAACTATGTATTATGTTTCTTAAAAAATAGTTGTTTAATAGATAGAGGGAAATAGTAGTGTTTTTGAGGGTTAAGTTGTTGTATATTAATTGTTTACGTTGTTTTAGCTTTACACTCTAAAGTGTATAGCTACACACTTTAGAGTGTAAAGCTATACGCTTAAAAGTGTATAGTCAATAATAAATACAAGAAATAAATACATTAATTTTGTGTATATCTTTAAATTATTAAGTAATGACACAGAGTAAAAAATCGTATTTAAAATCATTAGGAACACATACGGTAGAGAGGTATGACCGAGATAGTGGGGAGTTAATAGAATCATTCACAAGTAGAGTAACATATTTAGCAAACACTAGGGAGGAGTTTTATCTAATGTATTCATCAATGGTTTTGGTTTTAAAGGACAGTAGCGATGTAAAGATAAAGTTATTTGCATCTTTACTGGAAAGGTATAGTAAGGGGCAAGAATTTTCTATGGGTAAAACATTAAAGGATATAATGGCAAAAGAATGTAAGTGTAAACCTCGTTCATTTGATTTAGCTTTTACAAGTCTTGTAAAAGATGGTATTATTGTTAAGATAGGATATTCTTTATATAAGATGAATCCTCGCTATATTTTTCAAGGTTCTTCGTCTGATAGAAACAACGCATTAAAAGCAACAATAGGAATAGGATTAAAAAACGGATTAAAGTTATGATGGTCAACAATATGTTCATGAAGATGATGTAAGGTTGGTAAGAAAAATAATTCCATAAAAATAGTTTTGTATCAATTTTATTTTTATATTTGTACAAATTTTATAAAACATGAAAAAATATAAATTGATAAAGGAATGTCCTGATTCTCCTGTTTTAGGAACTATTGATGATAAACCTAAAGTTTCTATTAGAGAAATTGAAGATTTAGCTTTAGTAGAATCTTTTAAAGTAGCTAAGAAATTAACTAAATTCAAGCCTTTTGAAGAATTAAGTGAAACTGACAGGATAAAGTTTGTAAAACTAAGGATTGAATCAGATGCTTATGGTACGTTGCTAAAACTACTTAAAAAGTTATGATTAGAGCTTCTTACTGTGAAGATTGGCTGTTTCGGTTATAGTTAAAGAAATTCTATTTAATTAAATATAAATTGATAATAATTAGCAGTATATGGAAAAGTTTTTTTTAAAAATTAAAGGTAAAATTATCCGTTGTTTAATAGGTAAAAATAACTATGAAGGATTGTGTTATGTGATGGATTCATATTTAGATGATACTTTATACTCAGTGTATAAATCACAAGATAGAGAAGGTCAAGTTAGAGCTAAAGAAGATTATGATTGGCATTATAAATTACTATATATTTTTAAAGAAGAAGATGTTTTAAAACATAAAAAAAGAATTTTAAATTATATTGAAAACTTATTTGGAAAAACAAAATGAAACAACCAAAGAGAAAAAGTAGAAAAACAAGTTACCTTGAATGGGATGAGTTTTTAAGAATACTAAAAGGACTAAAAGGAGATAAAGTAAGACTACTTATAGCTTTTCAAGGTATGTGTGGTCTTCGTGTTAGCGATGTCCTTAACCTTACTTGGGGAGATATTCTTGAAAAAGAAACGATTACGCTCTACGAAAAGAAAACAAATAAGTCAAGGACAATATTTATTAACGATGATTTAAGAAAAATTATTGCTACTGAATATAAAGAACAAGACCCCCATATTTATTGTTTTCGCTCTAAGTTTGCTAATAAACCTATGGGTATTGGTTGGGTAAACAGAAAATACAAGGCTATTTTTGACACATTAGAGATTGAGTATTACGGAAATATTAGTTCTCACTTGTTTAGAAAGACTTTTGGACGTAGGTATATGGTGTTAAATGATTGGGATGAGAAGGCGTTAATGATTCTTTGTGATGTTTTTAACCATGCTAATCTAAGAATGACTAGAATTTATCTCGGAATTAATGATGAAGAGATTGAGAATGTTTATAAATCCTTGACTTTGTGAACTACCCCCCCCCCCACGGCAGAGCCGATGGGTGGGCTTTCGCTCCCATTTTGTAAAAAAAAATATTAAACTGTTATGTAGTTTTGTAAAAATAGTTACCTTTGCGAAAAACAAATAACTATGGCAGTTACAATAACTCAAAACACAGGTTCGGTTGATGCCCGATACGAAAATGTAAAAGAAACATTCCCTGTAAGCACAAATAGTGTGGCAGCTACAATAGGAGGAGTAATAACAACAGGCACGCTTGTTGGAGGCACAGGATATACCACAGTAACATCAGCACCAATTTCAGGAGGTACAGGTACAGGATTAGTAGTAAATATTACTGCTACTACTGGTATTGTTACAGCCGTAACAGTAGTAGATGGTGGTTCAGGATATACCGTTGGAGATACTATTACTTTAACAGGAGGAAATGCTGATGCTACTTTCAATATTGCAACAGTAGAGAACGTTGTTTCTGTTTTAAACAGAACTGTAACAGGTGTTTCTTCTCAATTCTTAACAGAGGCTTCTGTTGGAGATTACATTTGGTTAAAAAATACAGATGAGTTAAGAAGAATAGAAATGATTAGTAGTGATGGACGACTAATCTTAGAATTAGCTGCAACAACAGACACATCTACCAATTATGCTATTGTTAAAAGAATGGGTTTTGGTAGAATTAATCTTTGGGTTGATAATGTAAATACTGCTAATATTAACGGAATAACTATGCCTGTTGCTTATACTAATAAATTTAAAACTAATTTAAGATTTATTCCTATTCTTATAGACACTACTCAAAATGGAAATGTCGTAATGCTATCAGCTAAAAGTTTTTAATAAATGATCCCACAAACATCTAACTTCCCACAACAATATAAAGGAAATACCTTTAAAGGTCGTCAGTTAACCATAACAAAGGAAGTCGGTGGTGTTGAATCTCCTATTGGTTTAAAAGGTGCTACTATAACTATGCAGTTTAGAAGAACTATTGGAGGGGTTGTTGAAAAGAATTTTAATGTAGGTAATGGTATTACTATTACTGATGCCCCTAATGGTGTGTTCCAAATAGATAGTTTTCTAGTGGATTTATCACAAGGAAAGTATTTATATGACTTGACTATTACTTTTCCTGATGGATTAATAAGAACATATATGACAGGTTCATTTGAAGTAAAACAAAACTTAGCATAATGCCTAACGTTGTAAAAATAGCAATCATAGATAATACAGAAGTTGTAAAAATAGCAACTGTTGATGGTGCTGACGGCAAGAATGGTGTTGATGGTAAGGATGGTAAGAATGGTGTTGATTGGAGCAATGTTCTTGTTAATGGTATAGGGCAAGTAACAGGTGAAATTACTCTAACTACTAATAATATTCCTGATTATACTGATAAGAGATATGTTACTGATGCTGAATTAGCAGTAATAGGTAATACAATCGGTACTAATACAGGAGATGAAACGGATGCACGAATAGGAGATATTGTAAATGGCTCGGCAAATTATGTAACTCCTTTAGATGCAGACAAAATAGGTATTTGGGACACAGCTAATGCACTATTCAAAGCTGTTACATGGGCGAATATCAAAGCAACTTTAAAGGCTTATTTCGATAGTATTTACAAAGCGACATTTACGGAAAATACAGCTTTTAATAAAAATTTCGGGACGACAGCAGGAACGGTAGCAGAAGGTAGTACAGTTGCTCTTAAAACAGTACAAGTAACATCACAAACATTGGTTGCAGCGAATTGGAGTTTAGTGGGTGGATTATATGAGTACAATCTAGCCAATGCAGGGATAACAACCTTAAACTTTGTCGAAGTGATACCTGACAACGCAACAATAGCAATTACTAAGGCAGCAGATTTAATGCCTACAAATGTTAGTTCGGCTGGTAGTGTTAAGTTATATGCAACGAATTCGCCAACAGGGAATATAGTAGTAACAATTAATATTTACGAATAATGATTGGAAAAACAATTTTACCAAGTGGTGTAACTCCTAGTGGTATTGCTTATCAAAGACCGAGATTGACAGGACAGTTGACATCCTACGCAACTTATGATGATGCTTGGCAGTTTGCTAATGGAACTTATAATTACACACCTCCAGTGAATCCAATTCACATAGCTAGATTAGATAGAACTGCTGCAAGTCCTTTTCACAGATTGGTAAATAACAATGCTTTTGGAAATAAATTTAGATTTACAACTGCAAATGGTAGTTATTGGAATGAACAAACAAACACATACCACTTAACGGATGGCACTTTATCTGATGTAGGAAATACTTATGGTGCAGGTGCGTCTGGAATTTATGTTCTTGATAATTTATCAGGATTAGGTTATCTTAGAGATACGGCTAATACGTATAATTTTAACGACCTTTGTGCTTACCCTATTGGATTGACTTTTGCTGGTTTTAATGATTGGAGAAGTTGTAATGTCAATGAATGGATAAATCTTAGAAATTGGAATGAAACTACATCAGATGATGTTACAAAATATGTATTAGGTAGTTCAACCGCAACTCAAGCTGGAACTATCACCACACTTATGGGTGATACAACAAAATATATACATTGTTCATTTTTCACAAATCAACATCCATTACTTGCTCAATTAAAAACAACATTATTAAGGACAACAATGGTGAGAAATCACTTCAATTAAAAAATTAAAGATGAAATACAAATTTGAACAATTCAATATTGAGATTATCGACCCGATAATAGAGGTTGATTTAAACACTATCAGAGATAGGGCAATAGATAAAAATTTATCAGTTGATGTTATTTTTATTGTAAATAGTACAAGATTCGGTGTAATAGCTGAAAATATGCCTTATGAATTATCTTGGAATGATACAGATATACAAGGAATGGTTGAAAATTGGTTAAAACAATATGAAGTATGGGTAACCACGAAGTAATAATAACTAAATTAGGAATGATAATAGGTACTTTATTTGGATTTATATCATTAACTCAAGCTAACGAAATATCTAAACTAGTATTGACATGGGTAACAATAGTTTCATTTGGAATAGTTATAGTTATAAACATTGATAAAGCAGAAACTAAAATAAAAAATTGGTTTAAAAAAACAAAGAAAAAATGAAAATCATTGATGATACTTTAAAAACACCAAAAGGCAAATGGAGTAGAACATCATTAACAATGTTTGTTTGCTTATTTTCTGCTTTGTCTTATTTGTTTTACGAAACGATTAAAAATAATACTTTTCACATTCAAGCGTTTTTATTTTTATTGTCGGTTGCTGTTGGATTAAAAGGAATTGATGTTTTTGATAAACATAAAATGAAAAAAATAGATAACGAAATAACAGAAATATGACTTGTTTAGTTTGCGGACAGCAATGCGAACTTAACTATTGTTACAACTGTATGGAAGTTATAACTAATGGATTAATTTATAAAAAATGAGCAGAGATTTAACACTACTACACCAACGTTTACAGGATTTAGTTCCTGTATTTATTAAAAAATGTAAAGAAGCAGGGCATGATGTTATTATCACTTCTACGGCAAGAGATTTTAAAGAACAAATTGCTTTATATGCACAAGGTCGTCAACCATTATCAGAAGTTAATCGTTTACGTAAAATAGTCGGTTATGCTGAATTAACAGAGCAACAAAATAAGAAGCGTGTAACATGGACTTTAGCCTCTCGCCACATTATTAATTTAGATGATACCGACAAAAACAACGACAGGGCTACTGCTTTTGATTTTGCAATTGTTAAAAATGGAAAAGCTATTTGGGATGTAAAAGCCGATATTGATGCTGATGGGGTTGTCGATTATTTAGAATGTGCCAATATTGCTAAAAGTTTAGGTTTAGAAAGCGGGGCATTTTGGAAGAAATCTGATTATCCCCACATCCAACTATATTCTAAAGATATTTAATAAGGTTAATTTCAAAATCTGTACAAAATTGTTCACTTTAACAGTTTCTTAACACTATAAACATTCATAAAATTAACTGTACAAATATTTGTACAATTAATATTATTTTGTATATTTGCATAACGTAAACGTATATGCGTTCGGTTGTGATTATAAGCAATGACGTATCATTTAAAACAAAATTTCAATAGAATGAAAAAGTTTAAATTACAACTGAAAAGGCTTTTTTGCAAAGCACTTGCCACTAGCGTTTAGTATATGGCAAGTTTGCCATCCGAATTAGTAGAAACTTAATTTAAAAACACAATATTATGAATACAGAAAAAGCAACAAAAGAGAAAGCAAATTTGCTATATACATTGCTAGTGGTAGTGCTTATTTGGGTAGGCGTTATTGCTATTGGAGTATTTTTGGCATGGGTATTTAATGACGAACAATTCTTGCTTAGAAACTTACTATTATTTCCATTTACCATGGTTGGTATATATTCAACACGAGCGGTTTGGCAGCATTACCGCTAACAAAGTATAACCGAAGGTGGTGATTAAAAGTGCAGAACCCCGACCGTGAAAAATTACCATTACTTTGTTTAGAGGACTATATTAAGCAATATTGTTGCTAACTCATTTATTGCAGAAACTAACCTTATAACTAATTAAAAATGAAAATTCCAAATACAATAGACGAAAGACCTTATATCGAATTTAGAATTGACAAAAAAGGTAAAATTAAATTATCCACAACATCAACTTGGTGGGGCGGAAACAATGCAGGGTTTTCATCTTCTGACGGAACAGAAGGTAATACTTGTGAACCAAAACATTTGAAATCGTACATTAAAGCATTTAAATAGCGAAAGATAAAAAACATTAAGAGAGAGATTTTAATCTTACAGAAGCAATTAGAAGTTGTTAAATCTGAAACCGAGCGTTGGGATTTTTAAAACAATTACCTATAACGGCTTGCAAATAGGCGAAGCGTAGCGATAGCGGAGTTTTGCTTATTTGCTGTCAGCACCAGTACGGATTAATTAACGAATAAATTAAATATAATGGAAATAATAGAATTAAAAAGCGGAATTGTGATTAAAGATAATCGCAGATTAGGATGTGGAATTATGTTTGAAAACCAAAACACAAAGTATATGACACTTGGTTATACATCGCAAAATGGTTTTTTCTTAAACCTGAAGGGCGTATGGATAACAATTGATGATTACCCTGAATACTACAAGGAACTTGACATGATGAGACTATCTTTAGTGGAAGCTAATCAACTGCTCGTTCAGTAGCATTGCAGTTAACTCTTCCGTTATGAGTAGTGGCGGATTTAGAACTTTTAGTAAAAATATTTGGTAGTTTAAAGATAATGTAGTATATTTGTAGTGTATTTTATATATATAAATATGATAAAAGAAAAAGACATTTTAATCAGAGTCAATCAAGAATTAAAACAGAAAGTAAAAGACAAAGCGAAATCATTAGGGCTTTCTGTTTCTTCATACATTAGATTACTTTTAATAAAAGAATTAGAAAATGAATAAAGTTTGTGGTATTTATAAAATTACTTCTCCAACAAATAAGGTATATATTGGTCAATCCACTAATATTCTTTTTAGGTTTAGAGCTTATAAAAGGTTGAATTGTAAAAAACATAGTGAAGAATCAAAAGCAAAAATGAGTGAAGCTCATAAAGGTAAAACCGCTTGGAACAAAGGATTAAAAGTTAAATAAACTACTCACTTTAAATTTAGCACAAATGACAAAAGAAAGTACAAAACATCAAGATAGCACTAACCCGCCATTACTTATAGCGAGTGTTAGCGGTAGTGTTTTTAAAGGCGATTGTGATAAAAATGTTCATTGGTACGCTGGTGTTTATTCACAAGGACAATGGATTTATAATGAATGTTTATACTGTAAAAAAAGACAAAATGTGTAATATAGTAGTAGTAAACAAAGGCGAAAAGGAAATAGAAACGCCAAGGCAGTTTTTAGAACATTTTGGATTTATGCCTGAAAAAGAATTTGGACACAATACGATTGAAATGGACTATTGTCTTTGTCAATGTGATTTTGAACAAGCATTGATTGATAATAATATTCCGTTCAAAAAAGATTGTGGAGATGTTTATGTCGGAATGTTAGACGAAGTTGTCGGTGATGACGATTAACATTACCGCTAACGATAAAAATAAACACAGTAAAAGATTATGAAAACGAAAATTTCAATTAACCGATTAGCCACTGCTTTTGCAAGTCTGTTGTTAGCGGTAGTGCTTTCAGGATGTGGCGAAACTGAAGCGGAGATGTATGATAGATTTATGAGTGAACTTGAATGCCCTGTGGTGCTAATTGGCAAAACGGATAAAGCAGTAACTTATCCGTCAATAGTTGTAATAGATGCAAAAGGAAGGATAAGAACATTAGCAGCATCAAGTAATGGTGATGGGTGGAAAATGCCAAGTGCAATAGCTGATAGTCGGAATATTGGTGATACTTTGAAGCCGTGTCAGTAGCACTTGCCACTAACGGCATCTGCTTTGCGAAGTGGCGGTTTTGGAACACCACAGCTTCAATTTAGCACTACCGTTCAATAGAAATACAAGTGTTCAAATTAGCACTTCACCCGCCATTTTGCAAAGCAAGTGTTAGCGGTTCGGGCTTCTCCGCTTTTAGAAGTCCACAGTTTAATAACAAGAAAATGTCAAACAAAAAGTACACTACCTACGGGGAAGAATGGAAGAAAGAAATGTCAAAACTTCCAAAAGCTGCAATCATTGAAATTGCTTCCAAAATTGGTCAAGACAAAGAAAGACTTGAAGAATTAGCGTATTTAAGAACACAATGCCGTCATTACTTAATGGGTGTTCCTGCTGATGAAATAACGGTTGAAGATGCTCTTGAAAGTCTTGGTTATGGTCGTGACGGGTTGGGTTCATAGCCTGACCGCTAACGTTTCGTGGCTTTGTGTCTGTTTGCCCCTTGCACAAAGTTTCAATTTACCACAAATGTTGATGGGGCAAATAGCACAAAACCGCTGTTATAGGCAGTAGGGATTTTTAGCAGAATGTTTAATCGAAGCACTAAAGAAAAAAAAGGGATGGCAATAAAATTATTAAATATTGATTGTATTGAGTTTATGAAAACTTGTGCTGATAATGAATTTGATTTGGCTATTGTAGACCCGCCTTATGGAATTGGAGATAAATTCAAAGGCGGTAAAACTGGCAAAATGAACTTTAATGAAGTAGTAGAAAAAGATTGGGATAAAGTGCCAACTCCCGAGTATTGGGAACAACTATTTAGAGTATCAAAAAATCAAATTGTATGGGGTGGAAATTATTTTCCTTTGCCACCAACAAGATGCTTTATTGTGTGGGATAAATTGATTAGTGAAGATTTTAGCCTTGCAATGGCTGAACTTGCTTGGACTTCATTTGATAAATTGGCTAAAATTAAAAAGATGCCAACACCTAAAGATGGAAACAAGATACATCCAACACAAAAGCCCATAAAATTGTATAACTGGCTTTTAAGCAACTATGCAGAGGAAGGAATGAAAATACTTGATACTCATTTAGGAAGTGGCAATAGTGCAATAGCAGCACATTATTTTAAGGTGGATTTTGTAGGATGCGAAATTGACAAAGATTATTATACTAAAGCAGTAAAAAATTATGAAACGAATACAACTCAATTATCAATTTTCTAAAAGTGCGGTGGGCTTTTTTTCTTTTTTTTTCTTCCACAAATGTTGAAACGAATAACGTCTGCCCTATTGCCTATAACGGTTTGCAGCTACCCGAAGGCGGGATTTTGAAACACAAAACTATCAACAAACTATGAAATTAAATAGAAGCACAAAGCCCGATTTAAACACTTCAGCCCCGCTTTTGGGTAGGTGCTGTTGTGCGATGGTGCTTTTTAATAAGTGGAATTATGAAACAAAAAGATAAAAATTTAATGGTAACTGTTTCAGGTGGTCGCAGTTCTGCAATGGCTGCACGTTATGTTCAAACATCTGAAAAATACAAAGACTATCAAAAAATTTATGTTTTTGCTAATACTGGACAAGAGCGAAAGGAAACTATTGATTTTTTAATAGATATTGTTAAGTATTGGGAAATTCCTTTAGTTATGGTAGAGGGTGTATATTCAAGCGAAATGGGTGTGGGAGTTGGGTATAAAATTGTAGATTTTGATACGCTTTCAATGAATAGTGAACCTTTTACAGGTGCAATTATGCACAAAAACAAAGGAGAATATGATGGTTTGCCAAATAGTGAAGCTCCATACTGTTCTGAAATGCTAAAAACAATTCCTTGTAAAAAATTGTGTGATGATATTTTTGGGGTAAACAATTATCAAAAAGTAATTGGTATGAGAAAGGAAGATATGCCAAAACGTGTTTCTTGGGCTGAAATTAGACAGGATTTAGTAAGACTATACCCTTTGATTACGGACTTTGATTATCCATTAGGAAATATGGAGTTAAATGAGTGGTGGAACAATCAACCTTTTAAACTTAAAATACATAACAAGTTTGGGAATTGTGAATTGTGTTGGAAAAAATCAGACCCTAATTTAATTGATGCAATACGGTTTGGAACTCGCTCAATTGAATGGTGGCAAAAAATGGAAGTGAAATATGGCAGTACGGCATTTAGGAATAGAAAGTCAATTAATGATTTAGTTAATTTAGCAAAGCAACCATTTACGCCTGAATTTGATTTTAGTCAAGAAAATTATAATTGCGTATGCTCTTTTTAGCATCTCGCACAACGGCTGCGTATAAGCGGTCGTTTTAATGCCGCTTATACGTTGTTATACGCTGGCACGGTTGATTAAACGATAAACTTAAATTGAAACACGAAACAAATTTTTTATTAAAATGAGCGAGGGCAAAAAAACATACAAAGAAAGGCTTGAAGAATGGTTGGACAAAGGAGAAGGTGGTGAATGGTACGAACCTTATGTAACTAATAGAGATAAAGTAATGCTAACAATATACACTGTAATATGGTAATTAATAATAATAGCAGGATGCGTGATAATAAAACACTATTAGGAGATTGTTTGGAACTTATGAAGGATATACCAAACGGAAGTATTGATATGATACTTTGTGATTTACCTTACGGAACGACTGCTTGCAAGTGGGATACAATTATACCATTTGACAAACTTTGGGAGCAATACGAAAGGATTATAAAACCAAATGGAGCAATAGTTTTGACGGCTTCACAACCTTTTTCAAGTGCATTAGTAATGAGCAACCAAAAACTTTTTAAATATGAATGGATTTGGAGAAAAAATACAGGAACAGGGTTTGCTACTGCTAAATACCAACCATTAAGATACCACGAAAGTGTATTGGTATTTTCAAAAGGTAAAACAAACTACAACCCTATACCTACCGAAAGATTTAGTGAAGCAAGTAAGAAAATGTGTAAAAAGCCAGTAAGAGGTGGTGGTAAAAAAACGAGTAGTCATATTTCAATGGAAATCGTAAAAGTTCAATACGATAGCGAAACTAAAAACCCCGAAAGCGTATTAGAATTTAAGAGCGTTCCAAATGCTGGCGGAAACAAATTGCACCCAACACAAAAACCTGTGGCATTGTTTGAATATCTAATCAAAACTTACACAAATGAAAATGATTTAGTTTTAGATAATTGTGCAGGAAGCGGAACTACTGCAATAGCTTGTTTGAATACGAAACGACAATTTATAGTAATGGAAAAAGAGCAAAAGTATTACGATATTATTTTAAAGAGGGTGGGAGATTTTAATAAAAAAATTGAACCGCAAACTCTCTTTGGAAACGAAATGTAGTGCTTGCGTATAACGTTCCTCGTGTATGCGTAGGGCGAATTATTAACGATAAACTTTGATATGAAAACAATAGAAATAAAACAGACATTGGCAGAAGAAATAGTTGACCAATTAGAAGGAGCGCAAAAAGATTGCTACGTACAGTCAACAGAAAACGTCATAAATGACCTAAAGCAAGCCTTACGCATACACGATGTTGTAGGGCGAAGCGGACAGTTAGTTTGCGTCCATCCTTACAGCGATGTTTATCAAAGCGATACAGAATGTTATTGCGAGAAGTGTGGTAAAGACTTAACAGAAGCAAACTAATTGCCTACAACGGTTTCGGGCTTGGCGAAGGTGGGCTTGTAGGATGCTCAATTTTAGCAGGATGTGTCTGCCCACTTTTGCCAAACCCGTGTTATGTGTAGTTGCGGTTGTTTAGTAGTGAATTTGAATTGAAAACGAATAAAAAGAATTAGAAAAAAGAAGCGATGGAATTAAATAAAATATACAACGAAGATTGCCTAAATGCTTTGGCAAAAATACCTGATAATAGTGTTGATTGCATTATTACAGACCCACCATACGGAACGAAAACAACTTTTAGAGATGGTTGGATGGTTGGCGAAAGAAGTAATGTAATGCCTTTGGTATTACCTGAACTATTTAGGATATTAAAGCCCGATGGTGCTTTTTATTGCTTTACTTCTTTCAGCAAAATGAGTGAATGGCTTTTAAGATTTGAGCAATACTTTAAACTTCATAATTTAATTATTTGGGATAAAGAAAGGCACAGCGGTTGTTTTTCATCAAATGCTTGGCAATATACTTGGGAGGGTATTTTCTTTGGAACTAAAAACAGCCGACAAGTAAGAAAGTATTTGCCTGATGTAATTAGAAGCAGTCAAAAAGGTAAAAGGAAGGCAATGGAAAAGCCTGTTGATATTTTGCAAATGTTGATTGAAGCAAGCACAGACAAAGGAATGGTAATACTTGACCCTTTTATGGGAACTGGAAGCACTATTGAGGCTTGTATTAGAACAGAGCGAAATTACATTGGAATAGAAATAAACAAAGAGTTTTACAAGCATACTGAAAATCGTATTTCTTCTTTGTGCGGGGGGCTTTTTTCTAATTCTTTTTCAACCGAAAGTTCAATTGAAACGGAATGATAGCAATTACACATAACTCATTTATTGCAGAAAATATCCTTATAACTAATTAAAAATGACTGATTTAATATTTTCAAATATACAAGAAATAGAACAATATTTGAAGTTCAACTTTAAAATTGTACAAATTTTAAAAAATTTAAGATTAAAAAATAAAATAACAGAAAATGACATGGCTATTCAGTTAGGAATAATCAAAACCAAAGATAACTTTTCATAGCTTGAAAGGTGGGAGTGGTTTCCCCCGCTACTGCTCGAATCGTAAATGATTCGGGCTTGTGGTGGTAAAGATAAGAAATGATTCACATAACATATTGTCTTTTAATATATCAAATAGTACATTTGTATATCTAATTTAAACTAATTTATCATGGCACATCAGAAAAGCAGAGCAAGAACAAACCTATTATATGACAAACTGCAACACACTTATGGTTGTTCTTCGCCTTACCTTAGAAAAACGTTTAATATACCGGAAAATAGAATGATTAGAACATATTTTGGGTATGGATTACGTCGTTTAACATTACATGACTTTGAGATATTGTGCGATATAATGAAAGACCATAAACCTTATGAAGTAATAGAACTATTAATATTTCGCAGAGTTAATAATGGTGTTTTAAAGCAAATAATATCCGACTTAAAGACTTTCGAGAGAATAGTGGCTGACGATGCTGTTCGAGGTAAAAGAATAGAAGCGATGAATACTGCTTTGTTAAACAAAATTCTTGATGCTAAAAACTTTGAAGAAAGGAATTTGGCAATCACCAACGCAGAGAATTATAGAATGAAAATTGGTTTTAAGATATAATGTTTCACACATTGGCGTTGTTGTCACAAAAATTAATTAGAAACAATAAACTTTAAAAATATGAATTCTTTATTAGAAATACTAATAGTACTTTTAAAACTATCAATTTGGTTTATCATAGTCGGCTGCCCTATTGCTTATTATAAGAATTATAAAGCAAATTGAT
>Ga0209324_10001543_pt1 | contig 15924 bp, 17 predicted proteins | sample Rifsed19ft3_FD_184015 | JGI IMG/M metagenome (GOLD analysis project Ga0209324, IMG submission 184015) | Soil microbial communities from Rifle, Colorado, USA - sediment 19ft 3 (version 2) | ecosystem: Environmental > Terrestrial > Deep subsurface > Rock core/Sediment | place: Rifle, Colorado...
GGTTGGCGCAGAAGCCGATCGCGGACGCGATCCCCTACCTGACCTGCTGCGAGTGGGCGGCCGGCTACCATGGCATCTTCAGCAAGTTCGTTTGCTTCGAGTCGTACGCGTGGCGGCACTACCTGTACGGCGTGTACGGACACCAGGACGGCAGGTACTACGACACGGTGATCCCGAACTTCTTCGACGCGGACGAGTGGCCGATCCCGTCGGTCACGCCGGGCGAGTACCTGCTCTTCCTCGGTCGGATGACCGCCAGGAAGGGCCCGCACGTGGCGGCGCAGGTGGCGGCGGCTGCGGGGATGCCGATCGTGTTCGCCGGGAGCGGCGTCCTCGACGTCCGGCCGGGGAAAATCACGTGCGAGTCGATCGTGCTCGAAGGGCCTGACATGACGTACGCGGGTACGGTCGGGATCGAGGAGCGCAACGCCCTGCTCGCCGGGGCGTACGCGCTCCTCTGCCCCACCCAGTACATCGAGCCGTTCGGCGCCGTCTGCGTCGAGGCGCAAATCTGCGGCGTGCCCGCCCTCACGACGGACTGGGGTGCGTTCCCGGAGCTGGTCGAGGAGGGCGTAACCGGATTCCGCTTCCGCACGCTTGCCGAGGGCGTGGAGGCGGTAAGGCGGGCCAGGTCGCTCGACCGTGCGTTCATCCGGGAGCGCGCGCTCGCCCGCTACTCCCTCGACGCGGTCGGCCCGATGTACGAACGGTGGTTCTACCAGCTCGACGGCTTGTGGGAGGGCGGTTGGTACGGCCTGCCCGCCGTTGCGGAGGTTGCGGCGTAACGTGCTCGACTCCTGGGGTAACACTGTCACGGCTGAGCATCTCGGCGGTTACGTGCCCGGCGGTGATCCAGCTACCCGCTACCCGGAGCTGTGGGATTGGTTCGTGCGGGAGCACGGCGTCCGCTCCGTCCTCGACGTCGGCTGCGGCGACGGGGTCGCGGTCGACCACTTCGCCGCGCTCGGCTGCCGCGTGCGAGGGATCGACGGTGTGCCGCAGGATCATCCGCTCATCGTCGAGCACGACTACGCGAACGGGCCGTACGTGCCCAGTGGCAGCTGGGATCTCGCCTGGTCGTGCGAGTTCGTCGAGCACGTCGCGGAGGAGCACGCGCCGAACTACCTCGCCACCTTCCGTGCGGCGAAGCTCGTGCTGATGACGCACGCCGATCCCGGGCAGCAGGGATGGCACCACGTCAACTGCCGGCCGGCGAGCTACTGGATCAGGTTGTTCGCGGGGACGGGCTTCGTCCTGGACGATGGGCTGACGCTCACGACCCGCGAGCTGGCGTGCGCCAACCCATCTCCCTTGAACCACTACGCTCGATCCGGTCTCGTTTTCGTGCAACCCTAGACGAAGGTGGAGCGTCTACGCTACGATCGTCCTGAACGAATGAATCGTACTGAGAGAGGAGGTTCGGTATGGCCGACTTCACGGTGGTCAACGGGCAACCCGCGCAGATCGTGAATATCAACGTCGGTGGCACGGACGTGGATGCGCACTCGTACAAGAACGGAATCACGCTCACCGGTGCGGAGCTGCTGACGCTGCTCGACGGAAGCACGTTCGGCAAGGACATCGCCGTGTTCCCGAATTACACCGGAGATGCCGCGGCCGCGGGTCGCAAACGCGTGGTGGCCGTATCCGGTGGGTACCTGAGCGCGTAACCTCGGGTGATCCGTGTTCGGCGCCAATCAGTTCGGCGCTCCTTACTTCGCGGAAGGGTTCGCAGTCACCGCGATCAAGGGCTTTGGGTACCCCTCCACGGAGGCAGCCACGACGGTGACGATGGGAACTGAGGAGAGCACCGGAGCTGCGATCGAACAAGCGGTAACCCAGACAACGGTGAGCACTTTGTGAGCATCGAAACGTACGTGGTGGGTCAGCTGGTGCGCTGGAAGGCGCACTTCACCGACGAGGAGGGCGAGGACGTAGATCCCGTCGAGGTGACCCTCTTCCTGAATCCACCTACCGAAATAGAGTTCTCGCTAACGCTCTCCGGAGGCGAGGTGGTGCCCGGCGTTGCCACCGGAGATTTCTCCGCGTTGGCGGACGTGAATGAGGAGGGTGACTGGAACTACCGGTGGGAAACGGAGGATCCGGTGTGCGTCGCGCAGGGCGTGATTCAGGTGATGGAGAGGAATGTGGCGTGAGCCTGTACGTGGTGGAGACGGACGCGCCGTGCAAGCGTTGCGGGGAGACGCACGGGTACGTCACGACGATGTGCTCGCTCAACGTCTACGTGGATCGAACCACGGCGTTGTGGGTGGCGCGGCACGTCGAGGGGAGCAAGGTGCGGGAGATCGACGAGGTTCCTCTTGGAATCTCGTACACGCTCAACGTACACAAGGGAGGGCGTCCTGATCCCGACATCCCCGCGCGTCGAAGCGCTCTGTCCCGCCGCTGAGCTGGAGCACGGCTCGTTCAGCTTGAACGCGCACGACGTGCGTTGCGCTGTGTCCGGGCTGTTGCGGGGCACCGACGGTGCGCCGTGCGTCAGCTCCGAGGGCTACGTTCGCTGCTCGGTGTGGCGCGGCGAGAAGATGCGCATCTGGCGGCTGGGAAGACACAACAGGGCCTCCCAGTTCATCAACTCCGGGAGCGGCGAGTGGCAACCACGCTGAGACAACGACCCGTCACGCGCAGGGTCACGCCCGAGGAGATGCTCGGATCGATCGTGAACGGAGGCAAGTTGCTGCGAGGAAGGATGCTCACGTGCCCCGGTTGCGAGCGAGTTTCGGATATCCTCGACTACGTGCCGCTCGAACACAGTCAGAAGTACGCGGAGGAGGTTGTCGTGCCGCTCAAGTGCAGGGGTTGCCATCACGTCTTCGCCCTGAGGCCCTGACCGTGGCCAGAGCACCCGATCCGGAAGCGCTAGGGAAGATCCGCAACGTCGTCAAGTCCGCACACAGGTGGGGCGGCGACGGTAGCAAGCCTACGTTCCGCAAGATCCGCCGCGTGCTGCTCGCGAAGCACCCGGAGGTGATCGCCAAGGCCTTCGGCGGCAACGCCAACACGGCCGCCGCCTGGATCAAGAACAACTGGTACCGCATGAGGGGCAAGGATGTGCCACCCACGCGCGGCCCGAAAGCGCTGCACGCGACCAGGGATATCGCGTTCTCCTACCTGGAGGTACCTGCCGAGCTGATGGGGGGCGCGGAGCTGTTCTGCGGCGCTGCCGGGACGGACGAGCGCGACGGACTGGTGTGGACCAACGCGTTGCGCACCGGCACCTGGAAGGTGAACCCGGTCGCCGGTGCGACGGGACCGCTGGTCATCGATCTGCCGTGGTTGAAGGAGGTCAAGGCCGCGTTCGACGAGGGAGCCTGGGAGCACGTGACCGTCCCTACCAGCCACCGCGACGGTGCGCTGGAGAACACGGGGTACGTGCGCGCCCTGGAGATCGTGCCCGATCCGGAAAGGGAGGATCGGCACCTGCTGCGGGCCGGCATCGGGTTCACCGAACCGGAGGCGGAGGCCAGGGCGAAGCGCGGATCCGTGCCGGGCGTCTCGGTCAACGTGAAGTTCAACGTCAGGGAACCGGAGAGCGGGAAAGTCTTTCCGAAGGTTCTGACACACCTGGCGCTCACGCCCGCCCCGTTCGTGTCGGGCTTGAAGGCGTTCACCGCTTCCTCCGCGACCACAACCACGAGCAACGCATCGGTGCTCGGTAGCTACCTGCTCGACGACGAGGAAGCGTGGATCGACGTCACGGAAATCGCGTTCACGCAGGAGGAGATGACGACCCTCCTGGAACTGGCGAAGAGGGGCGAACGGGCCTTCGGTGCCGAGGTGTGGGATGAGGAACGTGACTACGAGTACGTGCGCCAGCAGATCAACGCGCAGCTCTCGAAGGGTTACTTCCTCGACGCGGAGGGTGACCTCGTCGAACGCGACGACACGGATCCCGCGCTTTCTCCGGCCTACGTGTGGGTGAAGGGAATGACGCCCGAGAGGGTGCTCGTGTGCGCTCACGGCGGATCCGTCTACGAGAGCGAGCACGCCGCCTACGACGCCGCGATCTACAACGGGGAAGCACGTGGGTGGGTGCTCGGGTACGAGGTATCCGAGGACGGAGAGGTCACGATCGACCCGATCGACGAGTGGGTGCCGGTCGCCAAGACGTGGGTGGAGCTGTCGCTGGAGTTCGAGCTTGGTGACCCGGACATGTCGCTCGGTTGGATGCCGTCGAGCGTGAGTCGCGCCGACCTGGACGACGGCGACTTCGCCCTCGTGTACATCGATTCGGCGGGAACGAAGGTGCGGAAGCTGCCGTACAAGATCCACGGAAAGGTGAACGATGCTGGCTGGCGTGCCGCCTGGGCCGCGGTGAACGGGGCACGCGGTGGGCTGAAGGAACCTTCGAGCCGGGTCGCCACCGCTCGGAAGAAGTTGCTGCGCGACAAGCCGAAAGGAATCGAGGTGCAGATGGAAAGTGCCGATCATCCCGGCAACGAGACGCTCACGTTGAGCGTCGGTGGTAACCCGAGAGGAGGTGACAGAATGGCAGACCAGGACGAGAACCAGATCACCCTCACGCGCGAGGATCTCGACCGCATCGCTGACGAGCGCGCTCAGGCAGTCCTCCAGGCGTACCGGGAGGAGCAGGGTGAGGAGAACCGCAGGCGCGAGGAGGAGCTGGCGGCCACGCGTCGTACCGTGCACGAGATGACCGTCAAGGAGCGGATCGCCGAGCTGAACGAGGCGGGTCACGCACCCGCGGTGGTCGCCAAGGCCAAGGAGATCATGCTGGCAGACGGAGGCGGAGAGCAGATGCTCAGCCTCAGCCGCGAGGGTTCGGAGGTGCAACTCACCGCCACGGACATCGTGACGGAACTGCTCAGCGCCATCCCCGCGACCTCCCTCGTCGCATCGCAGATCGTCGTTCCCGCGAACGGGGATGCTCCTGACGACGACGAGGAGGCTCGCAAGAACAAGCTCTGGGATCAGCTCTACGACAAGGACGGCAACCCGCTTGCCGCCATCGAAGGTTAGAGAGGAGGTGAACCATGCCATTCAACGTGAACCGTTCCGCAGTCTTCATCGACGAAGAGATCCTCTGGTCCGCGGCAGGACTCGACGACATCATCAGCGCCGTCGTCGATTCCAACAAGGTGGACGAGAACCCGGGCAGCTCCGGCAGGTACATCGTGGCGGCCGGCACCGTGCTGGTGAAGATCGCGGGAGATGCAACCAAGCTCCAGCCGATCACGTTCTCCGGTGCGCCAACCACGGTGACCGACATCGTGGGCGTGCTCGGCCACAACCGGGAGTTCATGCTCGGTCCAGGCATCACCGCCGGTGACGCCTCGGACGAGCCCGTGGCGGTTCTCCACCACGGGTGCGACTTCAAGGTCAGCAAGCTCGTCGGATTCAGCCTCGCGGAGGACAACATCCGCGCCGCCCTTCCAACGTGCCTCTTCCGATAGAGAGAAGGAGGTGAGAGAGACCAATGGCACTACTCGACCTGTTCGACCAGATCGCCGTCACGACCGTCGTGCGGCGAAACATCGAGATCGAGGCCAACAGGGATGACGGAGGCGAGGATCGCGGCTTCATCGGCGCGGGCATCGCTCCGCTCGTTCCCGTGCAGTCGCGCGTCACCCGCATCGCGGTTGCCGACGTGCTGCCCTTCGGGCTCGGTCAGTTCAAGGCTCCCGACGCCACGCCACCGCTGTTCAAGGCGAAGCCGAAGCTGGAGGAGAAGGTCATCGAGCTGGTGCTCCTGGAAGAGATGGAGCGCATCACCGGCGAGGAGTGGATCAAGCTGAACAGCGTCGATCCGCTCATCGCGCGGGGCGCCATGCTCTCCCTGGTGGACCGGCTGCGGATCATGACCCAGCGCAACGACGTGCTCACCGAGTGGATGCGCTGGCAGGCCTTCAAGGGCGTGCTCACCGTCACCTACCCGGAGGGCTATGCGATCACCGTCGACTACGGCCTCGCCGGTAGCCACATGCCGGCCGCGGCAACGGCGTGGACGGACCTGGTCAACGCGGATCCGCTCCAGGACCTCTTCGCGTGGTCCCAGATCGGGTCGGATGATGCTGGTCAGTACTACCGCAACGTCTACCTCAACACCACGACCTGGCGTCTCGTCGTCTACAACGAGAAGGTGAAGAGCTACCTCTCGGCGCTCGGACGGAGCATCATGCTCCCCACCCGGACGGACATCCAGGCGCTCATGCGCGAGGGTACCGGGAACTTCGTGGTCAACGACGGTGGGTACCTGCCCGAAGGGGCAACCCAGCGCAAGCTCACCAAGTTCCTCCCGGACAACCGGCTGCTGATGACGACGGACAACGTGCTCAGCGGTCAGAGGATCGCCGACGTCGCCGACGGACAGGTGCTCGTCGGTGGAGGTACCGGAACGGCACCGGACATCAGGCAGGGATTCCAGGTGGAGATCATCGCCAACCCGTTCTCCAAGAACGTGTTCCGGCGCGTGGCGACCGCCCGCATCCCGCGCATCTACATGCCCGACGCGTTCGCGTACGCCTCGGTGGGTGCTTGATGACCGGCACCATCCAGGCGCTCTCCACCCTCTCCGTCCCGTACAAGGACGGGAGGCACGTGCTCCACTGGCCTGGGGACGCGATCGAGGTCGACGACCTCGCGCCGCACCTCCAGACGAAGCTGGAGGAGGATGACCCCTGGACAATGTCCCTCTTCCGCGATCTACCAACGGAGTCGGGAACGAGGAAGAAGAAGTAGCCGATGCCCGAGATCAGGGACCACGTTCGATCGAACCTCGGAGAGACGTACCTGAAGCTGGTTGACGTCGGTAGGTACGACGGTCAGCTGAAGCCGGACGTCGTCGGGGTGAAGATCACCGTCGCGCTCTCCAAGCTCTTTCCGGAGGGGCAGGATCCTGACCTGCTGTCCGAGTTCGCTCGCAGCTACGTCGGGGACGTGGTCACCAGGATGCTCGTCCCCCTGGCCATCGACTACTACATGGTACACACGCGCCTGGTCGACAACGCTGGCCGTCCGGCGGGAGTTACGCCGCTCGGCGGTGAGGTCGGCGAGAACTACAATCGCGTGCAGACGCTGCTGCAGCTCGACAAGCTGCTGGCGCAGCGCATCGAGGCGGACGCAACGGCATTCGCGACGGCCGTCGGTAGCACGGCATCGTCCTGGGGCATCCGGGTGAGCGAGCACTCGAAGGATCTGCTCACCCAGGATGTCTGGGATGCGTTCGATCCGATCGACTCGCTCGCCACCTCTTCCCCGTTCGGCGTCGGGCTCACGGTGAGCATCTGATGGCCGAGCTGCTGATGGAAGAGGTGGGAAGGGCGTTGCTCCTGATCGTAAAGGGCAACGTCGTGGATGCGATCGACGACGTCTGGTCGGAGATGGAGACGGAGGACACCGTCTTCTACGCCGCTCTCGGAGAATCCGTTCCCGTCACGCCCAAGCAGTACCCGTCCAGGTACTACCTGGGTCACCACCCGTCCATCCTGGACCGTCCCGTCATCGACTACCCCAACGTGACCGTCGTCTCGTACCGCAGCAGGAGCATCGGTGACCTGGCGGCGGATCAGTACGAGGTGGTGGGTCACGAGGCGTACGTGGAGGCGTTCGTGGTGCACGAGGACGAGAGCACCGTGAACAGGATGGCGTTGCGGTACGCCAAGGCGCTGAATCGCGTGGTCGACCAGCACCGGGATCTGGACGAGGTGACGATAGAGCCGATATTCATCACGCCGGATGCCGCGATCTCGAACGCGGCAGCTCGCAGGGTGGATCAGTTCAGCGAGAGCATCGTTTACATCCAGGGATGCCGGCTGGAGTACGTGTTCCGCACGCCGAATCGCTGGGATCCCAACTTCTGAGAGGAGGTGTAAACACATGGCCAACTTCTTCGTAGTGGACACCACCAAGCTCGTCAGGGGCGCCGCACGCATCATGTACGCCCCCATCGCCGAGACGAAGCCGCTGGAGATCGCCGACGTCATCGACACGACGACGTACGCCGCCCAGGGAACTTGGAAGGACTTCGGATCCACCCGCGAGGGCATCCAGATCACGATCAACAACACGGAGACGGCGTTCGACGTCGACCAGGTTCAGGGTGACATCGGCACCGCTCCCGACTCGTGGGAGTGCTTCGTCGCGACGAACCTCGCCGAGGTGACGCTGGAGAACCTCGTGATCGCCTGGGAGGGTGCGTCGATCACCACCGACACCGTTCCCACTCCCGATGAACGGGAGACGGGCTTCGCCGGGGCGACCGCGTACATCGAGAGGCGTCTAGCGGTGCTCTTTCAGAAGCCGACCAGCCTGATCACCGGTTACTTCTTCCACCGAGCTGTCCGCGCTCCGCAGGAAGGGACGCTGAACTTCCAGAAGGGCGGCGACGCGCAGACGATCGCCGTCAGGTTCCGCGCCCTGGCCGACTCCACGGAGTCGGATCCGCTCAAGGCGTTCTTCCGGGTACGCGAACAGACTGCGTAGGCAGAGAAAGAGAGGAGTAGACAATGGCAGCCAAGGCGCCATCTGTCCCCAAGACGACCAAGCTGCGGACGACGCAGCGCAAGGAGTGGCGGATCGCAGGGTACGACGAACCGTTCGTGCAGGATCCGCTTACGTTCTTCGAGAAGAACGACTTCCTGGCCCTGGTGGGAAGGACGATCGACACCGCGCTGGACCGCGGGCTGAACCTCGACCTCCAGGGGCTGCGCACGCTCTTCGAGCTGTCGGGCGACGACCTGCGGTCGATGCTGGAGAGCGGCGAGGCCGACCTCGACGCGGTGGGCGACGCTGCCAGCGGGCTGGTGACGCTGGTGACGCGCGTGTTCTCGCTCGTGCCGAACGCGCTCGAAGAGCTGTACCTGATCGCCCTGAGCGTGCCGCCGGAGCGATGGTACGCGATGCGATCCGCCATCCGCAGCATCGACGACGACACGGGCTTCGGCATCCTGGAGACGTTCGTGGAGCAGAACGTTACGACGATGCGGGATTTTCTGCCGCGATGGCTCGCGCAGGTGAGGTTGCTGAGGACGATGATGGGCTCGGCAGGGTCGTCGGAGCCCTCGAACGGTTAGAGGAGTACTCGGCCTACCATGCCGAGAGGTTCGACGAGCTGGGCGAGTGGAACGCGGATCGTTTCGAGGCGGCCTGGGAGACGTTCCAGCAGCGGCGCGTGCTGGAGAGGATCGAGGAGGATCGACGAGCGATGGTGAACGCGCTCTACGCCAACGGGATGATCGGCGGGAAGGATCTCCAGGCCGCGATCGAGTCGGTCAACGTTTCCTACGACGACGCTCGTCGCGAGGTGCTCAGCAACGCACCGTCGGACGAGGACCTGCCGCCCCTGGTGAAGGCAGCGATGAAACGTGGCTAGGAACTACAGGATCGAAGTGCTGGGGGCGGATCGCACGGAGCGTTCCCTGGAAAGGGACTCGCTGATGGTGCGACGGTCGCTCGTGGAAGCGACCCGAGAGGCCGACGACGAGATCCTCGACAGCATGGTGGCGCTGGGCGGCACGGAGAAGCTGCGCGGGAACATCGACTTCGTGATCGAGGTGGATCCCGGTGGTCGGTTGCTGGCGGGACGCGCCAGGGGTGGCGGGCTGCTGGTGCAGACGCTGGTGGTGTCGCGCGTGATCGTGCGCGACCTGGGCGTGTGGATCGAGCAGGGAACGGGCATCTACGGACCGCACCATCAGCGCATCAGGCCTCGCAGAGGGAAGAGAGCACTGTCTTTCATCTGGGGTAACGCTCCGAGTTCGCTCAAGCGCCCCACGTCCACGGGCGCGTATGCCGGGAAGTACGCGTTCGACTCCGTGAGGGGCACCCCGCCGCATCCGTACCTGGACGAGGCGGTGCGGGTGTCCGAGGCCGAAGTAGAGCGGATCTACGACGAGCACGTTGATCGGGCACTCAAGGGGTTCGTGGTCTGATGGCGAAGCTGATCGAGATCGTCATCACCGCCATCGAGCGCGCGTCTCCCGCGTTCAGGCGGGTGGAGCGCGAGATCGACCGTCTGCGGGACAAGGAACGACGCGGCAACGCGGAGCTGGCCAGGGGCCAGGCGGATGTCACCAGGACGTTGAAGGCGCAGGAATCCGCCTACCGCGACATGGGCACGGTGCGGGCGCGCAGCGTGCTGGAGCTGGGTCGCGAGATCGCGGCCAACAGGCGTCTGCGCGGGGAACAGGGAGCGTCGTCGCGCGCGCTGCGCGACGACACCGAGTTCCAGGATCGGACGTTGAGGCGGTTGCGCGGGATCCGGGAGCAGCTGCAGCGCTTCCAGGAGAGGGGAATCGACCTCAACGAGAGGGAGCGCGAGAGCCTGAGGCGCCTGGTGGAGGAGGAACGCCAGCTGAACGTGGCGATCCGTCTGAGGGCCGTCGGTACCCGCATCGTGCAGGAGAGGCTGTTCGATCCGGGGGAGGAGGTGGTCGCGCGACGGCGACGGCGCATCAGGGGCGTCACCGAGGGGGGCCGCGCGATCGACGTCACGCGGCCCAGCCTGGCGCGCGACGTGCGCGAGGCGGTGCGCGCGTTCGACGATCTCGGTGAGGCCGAAGAGCGTGCGATCGACAGGTTGCTGCGGCTACGCGGCGCGGCGGTGAACATCGGTAAGGATCTGCGGGCGACGAGCGAGAGTTTGGATGCCCTGCTCGTGCAGAACGACGAGCACGTGCGCAGCCTGACCCAGGCTTTCAAGAACCTCGATCAGGCCGCCCTTCCGGCGTTCCGCCGCGTGCGTGACAACGCGTTGGCCGAGCGGATCAGGGAAGTTGCTGATGAGGAGCGCCACGCGACGTTCGAGGCCGAGAGGTTCAGGAAGGAGATCGACCTGCTGGAAGCGCGCAGGCTTCCCGTGTCGCAGGATCTCGTTGACCTGGAAGCTGCCTTCCGCCGCAACGCCGAAGGAGCGCAAGCGCTCAGGCAGACTCTGCAGACCATCAAGGATGCGGATTTTGACAACCGTTCCCTCCGAACTCTCGGTGAACGCATGTCGTCGCTGCGTCCGGTGATCGCGGCCGTTGACAAGGAGATGAACAGGCTATCCGCCGACGTGGATCGCGCCAGGTTCGAGAGCACCGGGTTGGGCCGCCTGGAACGCTCCATCCGGTCCATTTTTCCCAATTTCAGGGCGTTCAGCCTGTCGGTGCAGGAGTCCACCGAGAGGCTCGACCGGCACCAGGGCGCCGTCCTGCGCGCGCTCGACGCCGACGATAAGTTCGCGTTCGCGCTCCAGCGTCTCCTGCGTTTCCTGATCGTGCTGCTGCAGATCCTTCCGGCGATCGCCGCCGTGGTGGGTGTGCTGATCGGCGCGATCGACGCCCTGGTTGGCGGTCTTGCCGCGCTCGCCGGGGCGCTGCTCCAGGTCACGGGCGTGGCGGCGGCGCTCCCGGGAATCTTCGCCGCGGCGGCCGGCGCGATCGGATCCTTCCGGTTGGCGTTCGGGTCGGGGATCGCGGACGTGAAGACCGCGTTCGGCACGATCGTCAGGCTGCAGGACCAAGCGGCGGAGAACGAGGTCCGCAACACCGAGAGGGTGCGCGACGCCCAGGAAGCGCTCGTGCGCGCGCGCGAGGACAACGCGCAGCAGCTGCAGGACCTGGAACGCAACCTGCGCGACACGACGCTGCGCAACCGCGAGCAGGAGCAGGACGCGGAGCAGCGCATCGCGGACACGCGTCTGCGCGTGTCGGAGGCGCTCCAGGCGGCGGAGGAGCGCCTCGCCGACCTGCGCAAGCGCAGCGCGATCCTGCAGCGCGAGATCGAGGAGGACCTGGCGACGAACCGCGCCGAGCTGGCGGCGCTGCGCATCGCCGGTGCCGATCCGGCGTCGATCGCCGCCGCCGCGGGCAGGGTGCGGGCCGCGGAGCGACGCAAGGCGCTCTTCGAGGTCAGCGACGAGGCCAAAGCGGTGGAGCGCGCCGAGCGGGACAAGAACAGGATCCGTCGCGACGGCGAGCGGGATATCGCGCGCGCGATCGAGCAGCGCCGTCGGCTGGTGCGCGACAACGCGAAGCAGGAGCAACGCGCCGCCGAGCAGCTGAACCGTGCGCGCATCGACGGGGTGCGCCGGGTGGCGGAGGCGGAGAGGAACCTCAACATCGCCAGGGAGCAGGCGGCGGGCACGCTGCGCGACCCGCTCAAGGCGCTGGAACCGATCCAGGCGAGGGTCGTGTCCCGCCTGGTGGAGATGCGTCAGCGCTGGCTAGACCTGCTGGAGGCGACGCGTCACCGCGGGTTCGACGCCTTCCTGGGCTTCCTCGACGCGATCGACGAGCGCACGCCCGAGATCGCGCGCACCGTCGGCGGGTTCGCCGACGCGGTGGTGCGGGCAGGCGATGCCTTCGTCACCAGGTTCGTGCGCGACCCCGCCAACTTCGCCAGGATCAACGCGCTCTTCGAGGCGGGCATCCCGCTGGTCGACCGCTTCGGTGAGGCGGTGGGCAACGTGGTGGACGCGCTGCTGCGCATCGGGGACGCGGCGAGGCGCACCGGGTTCACCGACGCGATCGCGGGTGGGTTCTTCCGGGCCACCGAGAGGCTGGACGAGTTCGTCGCCAGGATCGACGGGGCCGGCGGAGCCCTGGAAGGGTTCCTGACGCGAGCCCGCCGCACCGCGGGACTGCTGGTACGTTCCCTGGGCAACGTCGGGCTGGCGCTGTTGAACGTGCTCAACGTCGCCGAGCCGTTCGGCACGACGCTGCTCGAATCGTTCGAGCGCTTCACGCTCGGGATCCGACAGTTCACCGAATCGACGGCGGGTAGGGCGTCGCTGCGCAGCTACTTCGCCGACGTGATCCCGGTGTTCAGGCAGCTCGTCGGGCTGGGTGAGGCGGTGGTGGAGACGTTCTTCCGCATCGGGCACGCGCTCACCCGACCACCGGCAGGCGGTGGTGAACCGTTCCTGACGCGCATCATCGAGGTGTTGCGCGACAGTTTCCTTCCCTTCCTTGAACGGTTCATCGTCAAGGCCACCGTCGAGTTCGGACCGGTGCTCCTCACGTTCTTCAGGGACTTCGGCGTGGTGCTGGAGCACTTGGTGGCGGAGAACGGGCCGATCGCGATCCTGATCAAGTTGGCGGACGGCGTGCTCCGCGCGTTCCAGAAGCTGGGCCCCCAGGCGCTCCGGTTGGGATTGCTGCTCGTGACCGTCGCTCCAGTCGTGTTCAGGCTGACCGGGATACTCTCCAAGCTGATCGCCATCGTGTTCCTGGGCGGGTCGCGGTTCGACAAGCTGACCGGAGAGATGGTGGTCTTCGGGGGGATCATCCCTAACATCATCAGAGCGATAGGTGCGCTGCTGAAGGGCACGGGATCCCTCGCAGCACTCGGAGCATCGTTGGGCGGCGTTCGCACCGCCCTGTTCCTCATCGTGGTGTTCTGGCCGCAGGTGAGACGCGCGCTCGACGCGATCGGAGAGGCGTTCTCTCGGCTACTCGACCTCCTGGGACCGTTGGGCGACGCGCTGCGCGCGATCGGTGACCTCATCGGGGTGAACGACCCGCTCGGATTCGCCATCGCGGCCGTGGTCATCCTGAAACTGGCCACGAACTTCGGGAAGGTGAGGACGGCAGCCAACGATCTCGGGAAGGCCCTGCTCGCCCTGCGCGCGCGGATCCTGCTGCTGGAGCTGAGCAGCGGTACGGCGCTGGCGGGACTCCTCGGTCGGTTGCGTGTGTTGCTCCCGCTCCTCGCGCGGTTCGGCGGCCCCATCGCCGCCACGCTGTTGGTGGGAACGCAGCTCGAAGGCAGGAAGGAAGGGGAGAGCTTCTTCAGCTTCGGACCGATGATCAGGAACTTCGAGAACGCCAAGCGCGAGGCCACCGGCTTCGTGCGTTGGTGGGAGGAGCACGTGTCGTTCCCGATCCAGCGATCCTTCGGATTGGAACCGTTGAAGCCGAAGACGGGAATCGAGGCGTGGTTGGATGACCAGCTGCGGCAGCTCTCGGCGAAAGAGGATCGCTTCCGCCGCCTCGGTGGCAACATGAGCGAGGCGTTGATCGAGGGGATCCTGCGTGGGGTTCGTGATGCGCCCGGTCTCGTTCCTTGGGTGCGCGGTAACCTCGACGATGCCTTGCGCGTGGTGGACGAGAAGCGTGCCGCGTTCGAGAGTGCCTTCCAGAGTCTCTCCGATAAAGCGCTGCGTGCCTTCGACGTGCTGCGCGGTGGCGTGCTCACGCCCGCCGAGCGGGAGCAACGGCGGAGGAGGAGGGTGGAGGACGTCGAGGACATCAACCGCGCGGTGCGCGACGCGCAGCAGCGCGTCGAAGCGACGGGCGCCGGTGTCAGCCTGGAGGGCACCGATCGGCAGCGGCTGACGCGCATCCGAGCGGCGATGAAGGGCGAGACGGGGGAACGCCTCGCGGCGCTGGAGGACTTGCAGCGCGCCGTCCGGCAGAAGCAGGACTTCTTCCTCGGCGAGGCGGCGGTGCGCGAGCGCAAGGCGCAGGACGAAAAGACGGAGGCGGAGCGTAACAATTTCCAGGCCAGGCTGCAAGCGCTGCAAACGAGCCTTGAGACGGGCAACCTCAAGATCGGTGAGTTCAACGACAAGGCGGTGGCGCTCCTGGGCACATTCCTCGGCGACTGGGAGAGCGCGGGTACGCAGCTGGGCACTGCTTTGGTTACCGGCATCCAGTCATCCCTCTCGGAAGTATCGATCGCCGGTGCCGGGTTCCTCGACACGATCAAGCTGCAGGTGCTGCGACTCTCCTTCCCCGGAAAGCTCACGCTGCAGGACTTCGTCAACGCGATGGGCCGGCTGCCCTACCCGTGGGAGGCGGCGATGCTCAACCTCGGTTCCGTACCGGCGCGCGTGCCCGGTGCCGGGGCACCCTCGACGTTCCTTCCCGTTGAGACGATCACGGGGATCGTCGCCGACGTGGAGGAGACGGTGGACGAGGTGATCACGCGTCGGAAGAAGAAGAAGACGAAGGCGTCGTTCGGCCAGCGCAAGGCGGCGGGCGGCGCCGTGTGGGGCGGCGTGGAGGGTGCCGCCGTTCCGATCCTCGCGCACGTGGGCGAGTGGGTGCTCAACCGCGAGCAGCAGGACCGCCTCGCCCGCGCGATGGGCGGTTGGCGCAAAGCGCGCGACTTCCTCTTCACGCGCACCACCCCGACCATGAGCTTCCAGCTCGGCGGCATCGTGCCCACGCCCGTGGTTGCCCTCTCCGGCGGCGGCAACGGCGTGACGCAGAACGTGCTGATCAACACGTCGAGCCCGACGGTGGACGTTGACTACGTGGCGCGCGTGCTCGAATCCCGGATGTCGAGGTTCTGATGCTGGAATCCCCCGTCACATTCTCCGCACCCGGTCCCGCGTGGCCCGCCGCGCAGGACGCGCCGATCGTCACCATCAACAACCAGGCTGACCGCGCCATGACGGCTGCCCCGTTCTACTGGTTCCCGCTGCGCACGGTGGACGGTCTGCACGGCACGGAGGTGCGGTTCGAGTCGCACGATCGTCCAGGTGTGCACGGCGCGATCAGCGGCGACGCCTTCTACCGTGGCAAGACGATCGTGCTCTCCGGGGAGGTGCGCGCCCGCACGGTGCCGTACCTGCGCGAGGCGCAGCGCGCCCTGCAGGAGACGTTCTACGACCTGCAACCGCACCTGCTCAAGTTCACCCTCTGGAACGAGGAGGACGTGTACCTCGTCTGCCGGGTGAACCAGAAGCTCGACATGCCGGAGGAGCAGCGCGAGGGGCCGGGTAGCCAGTTCGTCAGGCGCTGGACGGTGGGTCTATTCGCCGACAACCCGCGCACGTACCGACAGAGCGACGATTCCCTCTACCCCACCTGGCAGTGAGCAGCGGCGTCGTCTGGGACATGGAGGTCTTCGACCTCAACGGGCAGAGCCTCGCGACGGTCGCCGAGGCGTACGAGCGCAGCATCACCTTCGAGCACAACGGCATCGACCAGATGGAGTTCTCGCTACCCATCC
>Ga0209324_10001546_pt1 | contig 15901 bp, 12 predicted proteins | sample Rifsed19ft3_FD_184015 | JGI IMG/M metagenome (GOLD analysis project Ga0209324, IMG submission 184015) | Soil microbial communities from Rifle, Colorado, USA - sediment 19ft 3 (version 2) | ecosystem: Environmental > Terrestrial > Deep subsurface > Rock core/Sediment | place: Rifle, Colorado...
AGTGGATATAACCCTGGGTTTGAAACTGGGCGCTGACGATTACGTGACAAAACCTTTTAGCCCAAAAGAACTCGTCGCACGTGTACAGGCGGTGCTCAGACGATCAAAAATTACTTCGACAACAAAAGATTCTATTAAAATAGACACCCTTACAATCGATTTGTATAAACATGCGGTAACTATAAAGAATGAACTCATTCAACTGACGCTTACAGAATTCAAGCTCCTTCACCAGCTTGCCAGCAAGCCGGGACGCGTTTTTACAAGGGGTCAACTGCTCGACGCAGTTTCAGGGTCTGAAACGTTTGTCATTGACCGGACGGTGGACGTTCATATTGTTTCATTGAGGAAAAAATTAAAGGCCTATGCGAACCGTATAGTTACGATCCGTGGAATCGGCTATAAATTTAATGAATAACTTGATGGATACGACCCCATTACATGATACAGCCGGAAGTCATCTGGTAACGCAGGTTCCGAGAGCTTACGCTACTGATACCGTAGGTTCTGTGCTTTCTGCGCTGCCTGGTAAGTTCTATGATTCAACAGATGCTATTTATATCGTGGATGATGCGGAAATATTGCTGGGATTGGTTCGGTTTTCACAGTTACTGGCGTCTCACGGCGAAGTGAAGATGGGCGAACTTATGATACGAAACCTGCCCATGGTTGATCCTGACGACGATCAGGAGCAGGTGGCAATGCTGGCAATGAAACACGATATTACTTCCATTCCTGTAATTGATACACAAAAAAAACTCCTGGGTGTTGTCCCGCCCCAGGCTTTGTTTGAAATTTTGAGAAGGGAACATATAGAAGACATGAACCGTCTTGTGGGTATTTGGAAGGAAAATAACAGGGCGCTCCGCGCAATAGAAGCCTCTCCCACACGACGAGTAAGGGACCGTCTTCCGTGGCTTCTCCTTGGTCTTATGGGCAGTATGGGGGCAGGTTCCGTTGTTGCCGGGTTTGAGCGTACCATTGAAACCCATATATCAGTTGTCTTTTTCATGCCGATAATTGTCTATTTGGCTGACGCCATAGGAACGCAAACAGAAGCGGTTGCTGTAAGAGGGTTGTCATTGAGCCATACTCCTATAAAGAATCTTCTTACCGGAGAACTCAGAACGGGGCTGCTGATAGGATTGTCACTGGGTATTCTTATTTTCCCGTATGTATTTCTTACTTCCTGGGATATCCGTTTAGCCTGCGCCGTATCTCTTGCAGTGGTTATTGCAGGCGGGTTCGCAACAACCATAGGGTTCCTCTTGCCCTGGCTACTATCCTGTATGGGGAAGGATCCGGCTTTTGGGAGCGGACCTGTTTGTACTATTATTCAAGATGTACTGAGTCTTCTGGTTTATTTTCTTATTGTTAATGTGTTGATCATGTAGCGATTTTATAAATATAAGAATTTCCTGCATAGGACTAACGTTATTGTATTGGCGCTAAAATACCATTCACCCAAAACCTCTCCCGCAGGGGATGAGGAAACTTTCCCTCCCTTGACTTCGTCGTGAGCTCAGTCGAACGATGGGAGGGATTAAGGGAGGGTGATATATTTTCATGCCCTTTTGTTAGCCTTCGGCTCATGAATGTTTACCTTGTAAAATTTCTTTTTAGCAAAATTTTTACCTCCCCCCAGTCCCCTCCTTGCGAAGGAGGGGAAACAAGGGTGGTTGTCTTGGTTGCAGATATGCTACGCTATGAATTCTACACTCTTATATAAAAACGAGACAGAAGAAAAACTTCATCGAAATGCCATTCAAACTCTTGTCAGGGAAACAAGGATGCCTGAAGATAGTGTATGTTCGCTGTACGAATCGGTATTTGCAAGATTAAAACACCATGCAAAAATCAAAGAATTTTTGCCTATTCTTGTAAGCAGGGAAGTAAAAGATATACTACTACGTAAAGTAAATTTAAGTCTGACGGAGTATCGAGATGATTACCTATGATATCGTTCACCACATTGCTGGCCGCATAAGATTAAAGGTGCCTTTCATAAGAAAACTTATAGGTGTTAGAAACGTACCTGAACATATTAAAAATCTCTCATTTATTTCCATACCATCGGGAATAAAAGATATCAGGGCAAACCCATTTGCAGGAAGTCTTGTGATTATCTATGAACCAAAAGAAGTAGATGTTATGGAATTTATTAAAGTTACCTTTGATTCTATCTCATCCAATGCCGAGATACAGAAAATTGTGAGGGAATTAAACCAAAATTATTCACGAGCACCGTATTTTTTTTAATGCCGCTAACTCCTGTTCAAAAAGATATTCAGAAACCTTTATAACCAACAGTTGATTCTCATTTAATAAAACTATGAATCACCTCCTCCAATTTATTGAACTTCCCCTTATTGCTGCATTAATAGGCTGGCTCACCAACTGGGTGGCCATTAAAATGCTGTTTCATCCGAAGAAAAGAATCAAGATTGGTATTTTCGAGATTCAAGGTATATTCCCCAAACGGCAAAAGATTTTTGCTGAAAAATTAGGAATGGTTGTAGCCCATGAGCTGTTTTCTTCACATGATATAAAAGAAAAAATCAGCCAATCAAACATTGACAGAGAAGTAAAAACCTTAATAGATACACATATTAATATCTTTTTAAATACAAAATTAAAAGAAGCTTATCCACAAATTGTAATGTTCATCTATAATTACATTATCCGTCAATTCAAAGATGTCACCATGAAAGAAATTGAGACGCTTCTTCCCCTTGTCTTAAATGCGTATAAACAAAATATAGAAAAATCACTGGATGTAGTGGATATAGAAGGTACCGTTGCCAGCAAAGTTGCCAATTTCTCCTCCGATAAACTGGAAGAACTACTCTACTCCATTATGAAAAGAGAATTCAAATTTGTAGAAATTATAGGTGGTGTACTGGGATTCATCATAGGATTAACACAAGTGATATTGGTAAACTTGTAAGGTAGTTTGGCGCTGTCTTTGGAACGATCACCACGAGCGACGGCAAAGCAAGCCAACATTGCAATAGCAACTTTCCTTTTAGCGTTATTATTACCGCGAGTGGTTAAGTAACTTACCTGTATTTCCTCCCACAAAACGACGCATAAATAGCATATTCAATGAACCCACCCCTCAATCCCCTCCCAGGAGGGGACTTTTTGATTCCCCTCTCGAGAGGGGCAAGGGGTGTGTTCTTTAAAGGTAACTTTGGCAAATACAGAAATTATCAATATCGAGGGGGAGTAATCGATGTTTGAATTTCCTATACAATGAGACCTTTAAATTTAACACAAAATTAATAATTCCTTCATATCCCTTTAATATTAGATGAGTATAGTATTTTCATAATTTATATAGCTTTATATAGTAATTCATAAATTCAGCGAAACAAAGGAGGCTAAATATGAGAATGAGTACCTTTTTCTTATGTCCTAATTGTGGCAATGATAAAGAATTTAAGATATTTACCGGTAGTTTTCAGGCTATTAGACAATCACCTGAATCAGGAGCGCGAACAGAGGCAAGTGGTATGTTACCCAATTTAAGGCAAAAAGACAACTATGTTGAATGTCAATTGTGTTTGAAAAGTTTTGATTACGACAGTGCAGCAATTATTGGTAAGAACTATATACAAACAATCATGAAACTTCAAAATAAACAATATGCCGATGCTTGATAATAAATTCATTTTTCAAATTATAGCAGGTAAAAGGATGCAAATTAAGGAGGTGAATAATGGAACGGATCGCTTCCAGAACCGTGAAAGTAAGAGGCGGTGAGATTATCATACAGGAGGACACCTGGCCATATTATGCCTATATTTTGAAAGAAGGCAGGGCCAAGGTGCTAAAAAACGTTGATGGTAAGCAAGTGTTAATTGGTTTATTAGCTGAAGGGGATATATTTGGAGAAATTGCCTTCCTTGGGAAGACGAAAAGGGCCGCATCGGTAACAGCAGACGGTGACGTGATCGTGGAAATGATTGCAAGGGATACCATTATGGATTTTATTGATAAATTACCCCGGAATGTACAAACAAGGCTGTGCACAATGGCCAGTGATCTCACGAGCATGTCCGAGATTTACAGTCGTTTGGCAGTTTTATTACAAAACAGGAACGCTGAAACAAAAATAGTTACTATGAAAACCTTTGAAACCGAAATCGAAAAGATTCCGGAATTCATGCGTCGTGTAGTTATTACGATGGAAAGACGCCACAGTGTAGTAGTAGAGGGGCTCAATATACTTTCGTCCCAACTCGAAAAGAAGCAGACAAGGCTGTTGAATAATTAGAGTTTCACCATCTGGTAAAAAACAATGTCCTGAAAATTCCGCCACCCCGGCGTAATTTTCAGGATTTCCGCTAATGACTTTATTCCATTCAAGATCACCTTTCGGATTGTGAACACAAGGACTAAAATTTAACTAAAAATTAACAGAATCTTCACAATAAATTAACAACTTGTGAATATTATACCCTTATACTAATACAAAAAATGAATGAAATGAAAGGAGGTGCGGGGGAGGCACAAGGAAATCAGATTTGAATGAAATGGAGGCGGACTGAAAGCAAGGTCTGTTTAAAAATAGTAAGTAACAATAACTGAATGAAGGAGAATATAAAGATGAGAAAGACAGTATTAGGGGTCATGGTGGCCCTTTTCATGGCCGGCACTGCCAGTGCGGCCACGGTGAAGGTAGAGAAAAATATTACCGCTTCCACGACGTGGACTGCGGACAACGTGTACAGGCTGGAGAAGCAGATATACGTTCTGTCAGGCGCTACCTTGACCATCGAGGCAGGCACGGTTGTCGCGAGTACTACCGATGCCGGTGGTAGTCTGGCTGTGGCACGCGGCGCCAAAATCTTCGTGAACGGCACCAAAGACAACCCGGTCATTATGACCTCCACCAGCGATGTGGCTACCTGGACGTCCGACTCCAGCCACCCCAGCGGCGGCAACCCCAAAACCGGGACGTGGCATGAGGGCGCCAATGAGTGGGGCAATCTGACGATCATGGGTAAAGGATTGATTTCCGCTTCTCATTACGGTGGCCTTCAGGTGGGTGACAACACGAAGGATCCTTCGGGTTTAAATGAGAAGCAGATGGAAGGTTTGACTGATGCTGATTACTCTATATACGGCGGCGCAGATGACAATGACGACAGCGGTTCGATCAGCTATCTTTCAATACGTTACGCCGGCAAAGTGATCGGACTCGGCAACGAGCTCAACGGTCTGTCGCTGGGCGGTATCGGTCGCGAAACCGATATCGATCACGTCGAGATCATGAACAATGTGGATGATGGTGTTGAAATCTGGGGCGGCACGGTCAACCTGAAATATATCAGTATCTGGAACGTCGGCGACGACAACTTTGACGTTGACGAAGGCTGGCGCGGCAAAGCCCAGTTCATGTTTCTCGTTCAGGGCTACAGCATCGATGCCAAACAGGGTTCCGGCGTGGGTGATAACTGTTTCGAAACTGACGGCGCGGAAGATTCTGACGCGCAGCCGGTAACCACGTCCACGATCTATAACGCTACCGTCATTGGCAATCCGATTGACGGGGACGGCGGAACAGTCTGGCGTGACAACGCCCGTGTCCAGTATCGCAACTGCATCTTTATGGATCTGGGTGAAAAACTTGTCAGACCTGACGGCGACGACGGGGACGGCGCCAATGGTTACGGCTACAACGGCACACTGTCGTTTGCGGATACATGGACAACAGATTACACGGTTACTTCGGATGTTAATGCTTGCATCGGGTGCTCTGCTGGCGACTTCAACTCCCCTGAAATGCTTTACACGGTTCAGACTTCCGGCAAACTCGCGGAAATCAAGGACAGTGTGTTATTCAGCAACCTTAACGATGACGCCTACACCGATTCAGATACGTATGGCGTAACTGTCAGTGGCGGCAGCAATTCTGAAAAGAACAATGTGGTAATTTCAGGCTCTGACTCGGCAGATGCTCCGATTGTGAGCATTACTCGCGGCTCGCTGTTTACTTCTACGGAAGGCAAGGGTGTCCTTCCTGTTGAATCAATAGATCCGCGTCCTGCCAACGAGGCTCTTGTCAGCACAGCTACGGCCCCTGATGACGGATTTTTCACACCGGCAGCGTATCGCGGCGCTTTCAGCGCCAACGAAAACTGGCTGGAAGGCTGGACGGCGGCTGATGCCTACGGCATGATTGTTGCCGCTCCAGTAGCGAGTCCTACTCCAACCCCAAGTCCATCGCCAACGGTAACGCCTTCGCCGACGTTGCCGCCGATACCTACACCATCAGTATCGCCTGCCCCAACGGTATGCGAGGCTAAATCAATCTCGGTATCTCTGTCTAAGTTAACGCTCAGGGAGAAGAAGAGCGGTGAGGTGACTGTGACAGTAACAGGTGAGGATGGATGCGCAGTTGAAGGTGAAGCGATTACGGTAGAGTTAAACAAGAAGAGTAAAAAAAGCATACATGTCTCTTCGGAGAGTGAGGTAACGGACGAGAATGGTGAGACAGTATTTACCGTTACAGCAAAGAAAAAGGGTAACGCAACAATAACTTTCAAGGCCAATGGCTTGAGCACAAAGCTGAAGGTTAAGGTGGCGAAATAATTATTTTCTTACAGTATGATAGCAGCGGCGCTACGCCGCTGCTGTTTGGGAACGCAATGGTTGAGAAGCTCTGTTTCTAGAAACCGAACGATAGAGCTTATGGCAATTGATCGGGTATCCAAGAAACAGAGTTTCATAGTAACACGGTGTTCCCAAACAGAGTTTGGGAACAAGTAGTTAAAAGTTGACACCCTGATAGCAGCGGTGCGACGCCGCTGCTATCAATCATTTTAATCAAAACGGTGAGTATAAAATGACAGTAAAATTAAGATTATTCCTCTTGTTGTCCGGTTCCACACTGTTTTTGTTCACTGCCGGTTGCGGCAAACAGGACAGAACAGATGATGTTGCACAAAACCAGTCCGGCGTGGTTGTGTCCCTAACGGATACGCCGCTTGCGGTTTATCAGAACGAATTGCTCGGCCACGCTTTTGAAACAGCCGCGGCGATTCCGGTTAAACCGCACATCAAAGACCGATCGCGGGCGCAGGAGAAGGTCGTTGAGACATCTCTTGAACTGGATCAGCCGCTGTGGGCGCTTAGTCTTATTGAAAGGATTGACAACTGGCGTCGTGGCTCAGGTTACTGCGACCTTGCTTTTTATTGTGCAAGGCACGGCTACACAGGCGAGGTGCAACAATACTTGAATCTCGCCGTTGAGGTTTCTGAGTCTGCCGAAGACTGGCGCAGAGATCAAATCAGAGTAAAAATTGCCAATACGTACGTCTGGCTGGGACAGACCGTACAGACCGATCAGTTTGAATCGGGTGTAGTAGATTCTGAATCAGGTAAAGTAGCCGGGGTGAAGGCACTGATTGCCGGCGAAGATCATTTTGACGAGCAAATGAATGCACTGGACGCATTAATTGCGCCGGGTAATTTCGACATCGTGGAAAATGCGCTGAAGGCGTGCGCCAATCTCTTTAACCGTTTTTATGACGATGCAGGACGGCGTTTACTGGCGGAAGAGAAAATTAAAACTTCATGGGGCAAATTGCCGATTTTTAAGCGAGTTGAACTGCTAACAGAACTAGCCGGGTTTGCGCTGGATCATGCGGACCAGGCCAAGGCGCTTGAGTTGGTTAACGAAGCACAACTCTTTATGGACAGCGCCCAATGGCGTCCGGAACACCGCATTCCTATGATATCGGAATTGGTCAAGCTGCGCTTCCGGGCGGGTAACAGACAAAAGGCGCGAACCGACGCGGATGCCCTGCTCGCTCTCTTTGATTCGCAAAGAGATAAGATTGTAAACATCTATCGGGCGGGAGCGCTTCGCCCCCTTGCGGAGGCGTATCAGTCGATGGGCGACACGGCAGTCGCACTGGCGGTTTATAAGCGGGCCGTTGAAGAAGGTGTTGAAAACCCCAATTCCAGACCGCGCGCCGAAGATTTGTCTGCCACCTGCTGCTCGATGGCATTGCACGGGGTAGAGCCTGACGCTGAACTATGGATCAGAGTTCGCCAGATTAACGATGGGTTGGGAGACCCGTGGTAAATTAGGCATTCGGCGACTTTTAACAGCGTAGTGGCAAGGCGCGCCTTGCCACTACAAGATCGGTTTGAAATTCCTACACATTAAATTATGAAAAATATACCACTTATTCTCTACACACTTGTAGTCCTCCTGTTCGCTTCAACAAAAGGATGGTGTGCTGATGTTCAGAAGGGTTGGGATGCGTTCAATAACGGAGACTATTCAGTAGCTTTTCTAGAATGGAAACCGCTTGCCGAACAAGGGGATGCCAAAGCCCAGTTCCTTGTGGGCATGATGTATTCAGATGGGACAGGTGTTCCTCAGGATCAGAAAGAAGCGATTCCGTGGTACCGTCTTGCTGCCGAACAGGCATACGCCTTGGCCCAGAATAATCTGGGGTTGATGTACTACGAAGGACAAGGGGTAATTCAGGACTACACTCTGGCAAGGAAGTGGTTACAGCTTTCTGCCGGGCAGGGAGTTCCAGAAGCCCAGTTCCTTCTGGGCTGGATGCATTACAAAGGACAAGGTGTTCCTCATAATTACAAGGAAGCTGCTACGTGGTTACGGCTTGCTGCAGATCAGGGACTTGCCGTTGCGCAGACCAACCTGGGACTGATGTATCTTCGAGGACAAGGCATTCATCAAGACCATAAGGAAGCGTTCAAGTGGTTCAGGCATGCTGCCGAACAGGGGGAAGGTATTGCGCAGATCAATCTGGGTTTGATGTACTTCAAAGGACGCGGCGTTCCTCAAGACCATACGGAAGCTGCCAATTGGTACTGGTTTGCTGCCGATCAGGGGATACCATCTGCACAGGCCAAACTGGGTATGATGTATGAATACGGACGCGGGGTCTTTCAGGATTATGTCTCTGCCTATATGTGGTACAGCCTTGGAGCGTCACAAGGGGATAAGATTGCAAGGAAGTATCGCGACATCCTTAGGAAAAAAATGCCCCCTTCTCAAATTGAAAAAGCGCAACAACTCGCCAGAGAATGGCTGGTGAAACACAGGGGTTGAGACTTCTTTCAAATACCAGAAAAACACTCTGGACAGGTTTCGTAAAATGGGACATGCGTTGCTCCTTTAGGTTCATTGTATAGGAATTTCAATTACAGTTTCCCCTCTAGAAAGAGGGGATTAAGGGGTGTGTAAACATGCCTTTAACACACCCCCTGCCCCTCTTTTTAGAGGGGAGATTAAAAAAGTCGCTGCCAAAGGCAGCCTAATTTGAGTGATGAAATAGGGAATGTGATTAAGGCGGAAATTAAAATATTTTCTAACCAGGTACTGTGCTTTTATTAATAAAATACATGATCATATTTGAGCTTTTGATAATCTATGTTAGGGCTTATGGCTATAGCCGTTAAGAGGTATAGCTGTATATTTCTCGTTATGATGCTTTTCTTTACAAAGATGGCTTTGGCGCAGCAAGCGGGTTCTATTCGCGGCATTGTGTATGACAAGGATTTTGACGTGCCTCTGGCCGCCGCACAGGTCTCTATTGCTGAAACGGGCGATAAAATAACCGCCACGGATGAAGGCAACTTTGTTTTCGGTCAAGTGCCGCCGGGAAGCTACACGCTTGTTTTTTCGAAAGAAGGCTACACCCGGCAGGTGCAGGCCAATGTGGTGGTTTCACCGGGAAAGATGACGGACGTGGATGCTTCGCTGTCCTGCGAGTTCACGGAGATGGAGGAGTTTGTTGTCCAGGATCTGCAGATCGGCGGAACGGAAGCCGGCCTGCTGATGCTTCGTGTCGAAAGCCCGGCGCTATTGGACTCTATCAGTTCTGAATGGTTAAGAAAGGCGGGGGCTACTGATGCAGCCAGCGCATTGAATCTGGTATCTGGCGCTACGGTGCAGGACGGCAAATACGCTGTGGTTCGCGGGCTACCTGACCGGTACGTTAATTCACAGATGAACGGCGTACGCCTGCCGAGCGCTGATCCTGATAAGCGCGCCGTGCAGCTCGACCAGTTTCCCACGGAGGTCATCGACAGCGTTCAGGTTAGCAAAACCTTTACGCCGGACCAGCAGGGCGATGCATCAGGCGGAGCCGTGAATGTGGCGCTCAAAGGCATTCCGGACGAGAAGGTGCTCAAATTTAAGAGCGGTGCTGAATATAACACGCAGGTGACGGGTAATGACCGTTTCCTCACCTATAAGGGGGGTGGAGTGAATTTTATGGGAACAGATGACGGCCTTCGGAATATTCCGTCGGATGGCAATTTTACCGGCCCCCTGGGCATTTCCCGTGATGATGCGCCGATTGATTATAACATGTCGCTGACCGGCGGCGGGAAACATGAACTCAAGAACGGAATCAAGGTCGGTGGCCTTTTTAGCACATATTACAAACGGGACAGCTCCTATTATGACAACGGAGTTGATGATTCCTTATGGATTGATAATAAGAATCCCAAAAAAGGGCTGACCCCTCAATACGGAAATCCAGACCAACCACCGGAACCGCCGGTACCGGCTGTAGGAGAAGATTTCAAAACGTCGCTTTTTGATGTCACCGAGGGGAGCGAAGAGATGCAATGGGGCGCGCTGACCGCGGTGGGCGCGGAAATCGAAGACCATTCGCTGAATGTACTCTATATGCATACCGGGGTTACGGAGGATAAGGCGATTCTTGCCGAAGATACCAGGGGCAAGGCATATTATTTTCCCGGCTACGACCCAAACGATCCGAAGGGCCTGGGCAATGCACACGACAATCAGAATGCGGCGCCCTACCTTAGGACAGAAACTCTGAAGTATACCGAGCGGACAACAGATACGCTGCAATTCAAAGGAGAACACACACTATCCATTTCTGAAATTGGACCAGAAGGTTTCTTCACGATTCTTTCTCCTAAAACCGACTGGACCATTGCCCTAAGCTCTTCCGGTTTAGATGAACCCGACAAACGGCAGTTCGGTTCGGCCTGGTATGCGGAATCTTATGACGAAGGATACCCCGACTATGGTATTCCGTCATCCACTGACCCGGCATACTATGGCCCATACACACCGGCCGCAAATTTTCTCCTGGGGAATGTTTCGCGAACATGGACAGAGATTTCAGAAGAAAGCGGGCAATATTTTGCGAACCTGAAGTTTCCCTTTGAACAATGGAGCGGTGATGAAGGGTATGTAAAACTCGGCGTATTTTATGATCAGGTAGACCGCATGTTTGATCAGGATTCTTTTGGTAACTACAGACAGACCGGAGAGGATGCCGCTCCCACGTATGAAGGCTCCTGGGAGGATTATTCTTATAGCGATGTATTTCTGGATCTAGACGGCCCTACAATAAAAGATGGACCACCTTTTGTGGACGTGGATTATGAGGGCGAACAGGATATTTCAGCCTGGTATTACATGGCGGACTTACCCCTATGGTCTTTCGTGAAGTTGATCGGGGGCGCCCGTTATGAAACCACCACACTCAGCATCATCAATGACCCTGAAAAGGATGCGAAATGGGTTACGACTGACGAGAATGGGAACCGTTTGTACACCGATCTGCTTCCCGGCGACGCCGATGTTTCGTTTGACCAGGCCGATGTGTTGCCTTCGCTCGGGTTCGTATTGACACCGATCAAGAAGATTTCGCTGCGTGGTTCCTACAGTGAAACCGTGGCCCGCCCGACCTTTAAAGAACTCACACCCATTCAGCAGCAGGAATTCCTCGGCGACGATATCTTTATAGGGAATTCCGAACTGCAGATGAGCGCCTTGCAAAATTACGACCTGCGCCTTGATTATACGCCCTATAACGGCGGATTGATATCAGTCTCCTGGTTCCACAAAGACATCAAGTATCCTATTGAATATGTGCAGGATCTGGTTAACGCATTTTCCTTTACGACGCCGCTGAATTTTCCGGAAGGCAAGTTGAGCGGTTTTGAAATCGAAACGCGGCATCACCTGGGGTATTTCTGGGATGCGATGAAGGGCTTTTCGACGGGGGGAAATGCAACGTTTATTGATTCAGAGGTGACGCTCCCTGAGAGTGAAAGGGAACACCTTGCCTATGCCGGGGTTGAGACGACTACCCGCGACATGATGAATGCACCCGAATACCTCTACAATATTTATATGATGTATGATTATGATCGCTTTGACACACAAATCGGACTTTTCTATACGGTGAAAGGCGATACCCTGGTGACTGGCGCAGGGAATAGAAATGGCAACTACGTGCCGGACGTCTATGCAACTGAGTATGGCACACTCAACCTAAGTGTATCCAAAAAACTCGGAAAACACTTTAATCTGACGTTTATGGCCAAGAACCTGACCAATCCGGAAATTGAGGAGGTCTACCGCCCCCCCGATTATCTTGGTGATGAAGAGGTGAGAACCTCTTATACAAAAGGCATCGATTTCTCGTTTTACATAACCGGAACATGGTAAGACCTTCCGGTAACGAACTTCTAAAAAAGGATAAGGTGAGTATGAAAAAAGAATCAGAAATCAAAAATCAGAAATTAAAGATCAGAGGCTGTAAATCGGATAACGTACGTCAGCGGTTAGCGTTCGGGACGTTTTTGCTGACCTCCGCCATCTGTCTGTTGTCATCTGGAGTCCTATCTGCCGAAATGAGCACCGGCGATGTAGATAAAATTTCCGCCCCGCCGACGCTCGAAGAGACCCGTCTGACAATGGACAAGTGGCTTGAAACCCAGCAAATCATTTCCAAGGAACGCAAAGACTGGCAGCAGGGCAAAGAGATACTGATCTGCCGGCTGGAACTGGTCAAAAAGGAGATCGCCACCCTCGAGGAAAAAACCAAGCAGGCCGAATCCAGCGTTACCGAGGCTAACAAGAAACGCAACGAATTGCTCGCTGAAAACGACCAGCTCACGGCCGCTGGCGCACAGTTGACCGTGGCCGTCGCCGGTATGGAAGGAGAAGTCCGCCAGATGTTCAAACAACTCCCGGAGCCGATCCAGACGAAACTTCAACCCCTGTATCAACGGATGCCGGAAGATCCGTCCAAGACCCGCGTCGCCGCCGCCGAACGGTTCCAAAACGTTCTCGGCATCCTTAACGAACTTAATAAGACCAACAACGAGATAACCGTCAGCTATGAAGTCCACAACCTCGCTAACGGCAGACCCTCCGAGGTCAAAGCCATTTATGTAGGTCTCGCGCAAGCCTACTATGTCAGCGCCCGCGGCGAAGCCGGCATCGGTCGCCCCACCGCAGACGGTTGGAAGTGGGAACCATCTAAGGCCGTCGCCCGTGACGTCCTGATGGCGCTTGAAATCCTCGAGGGTAAACAAAGCCCGGCCTTCGTGCCACTACCGGTGATACTCAAATGAAAACACTCTCGAAAACACTCAGCGTCACATTTTGCGTTTTCTTTCTGGCAATCTGCAGCTTTGCCGAACAGCCGGCCGCTAACGAGACGATGAAGCAACTGTCCTTCTCGGCGGGGCAGGAACTGGCCAAGAGCATTCAGGAACTCAATAAATTGCGCGAGCAGATCGCGACTGAAAAACTGCCGCTTGCGCAAGAACTCACGACCCTGGAGGAAAAACTCGCCCAGCTCCGGCGCGATCATGAAAGGGTTACGCGCCTGGTGGATGCCGGCAACCTTGAGATCATCACCATCAAGGCCGAGATGAAAGCCCGGCAGGATGAACTGACCTACACCGGCAATTTGCTCGATGAGTATGCGCGCACGTTCGAATCGAAGATCAACGTCAGCGAACTCCAGTATTGCGGCGAAGCCATCTTGACCGCCAAGCAGGCGACGGAAAACACCACGCTGTCCCTACCGGAGAAGTTCGCCCGGCAGACCGCCTTCGTCAATGTCTCGCTGAAGCGGTTGTTCGATGCCATCGGAGGAATGCGTTTCCCCGGTGTCGGCGTGGATTTTCAGGGTGCGGTGGCGGACGGTCAGTTCGCCATTATAGGTCCGGTAGCCTTGTTCTGCGCCAAGATCGGCGGTGCAGCCGGCCTTGCTATCCCGCAGTCTGGCTCGACCAAACCGTTGATTCGTCCGCTGGAAGGCAAGCTGCAATCGGGCATTGCGGACTTGGTGGAAACTGGCGAAGGACTAGTGCCGCTCGATCCGTCGCGTGGCGGCGCGCTCAAGGCTCTCGTGCAGAAGACCAGCCTGATCCACATCTTTAAGAAGGGCGGACCTATCATGTGGCCATTGTTACTCGCCGCGATCTTGGCGCTGGGCACGGTACTGGAGCGCGTTTTCTTCTTGATTAATGAGCAACGCAAACGAAATCCGCAAGAGATGGAGACATTCTTCGCGGCGGTCGGACAAGGTGATACAGAGCTCGCGATCCGTATTAGCAATGTGTCGAAATACCACGTCGTACGCACGTTGGGCTACGCGCTGACGCACAAAGAGAAATCGATCGAGAGTGCGCTGCTGTACGCGCAGGAGCAAGAATTGAAACGCTTCCGGCGCGGCATTCCAATTCTGGACACGGTGATCACGCTCGCGCCGTTGCTTGGGTTGCTCGGCACGGTTACCGGCATGATGGGGTCATTCTCGCTCATCGGCGGTGAACTCAACTCACCCGGCGCGATCACGGGCGGCATCGCCGAGGCGCTCATTGCCACGGCATTCGGGTTGGGCATCGCGATCACGTCGCTGATTCCGTTCAACTTTCTTAACACCAAGATGGAAGAGGCCCGCCTTGAGATCGAATTAGCGGCCACCCAGTTGGAGCTGATGATGCATCCACATGAGAGCCAAGTTGGTGCGGTCGCCCAGGTCACTCATCCTGGCCAACCCCTCATGGAGGAGCTATCTTGACGTTAAGGAATTTCAAACAGACCTTGTAGTGGCAAGGCGCGCCTTGCCACTACACTGTTTTCTTGTTCCCAAGCCCCAGCTTGGGAACGAGGTAAACTGGCGCCTAGTGGCGCTTATTAAATAGTATCAGAATAGAATCGGTTGATTTTTAACATAGGAGTAACCATGCACAGTTCATCTGGCGGCTACGGCAAAAAACGAGCGCGGATCGAAATCATACCGCTCATTGATATCATCTTTTTTCTGCTGGCGACGTTCATCATGGTGTCGCTCTCGATGACGAAAAACCAGGGCGTGCAGGTGGCGTTGCCGACAGCCGGCAGCGCCGCCTCGCTCGGCGACCAGCAAGAGACGGAAAAAGCCGTCACGCTCAGCGTCACCGCCAAAGGTGACTTGTTTTACAATAAGGAGAAAATTACCATCGCTCAGTTGCCGTTGAAACTCCAGACGCTCAAGTCTACTGTTAAGGATCCGAAGGTCATTATCAACAGTGATGGCGGCGCCGATTTTAAACACGTGGTCGCTGTCCTCGATGAGGTCCGCAAGATCGGCATCAGTAAGGTCGGCATCAACACGGACAAAAAATGAAAATCAATCTGTCCTTCGGTATCGTCTGCGCCATCGTGCTGCACGTCGGCTTCATCTTGTTCGGCGGATTGCTGTTCATCAGCCACAAGAATGACCACGGCACGCTGCAACAGGTGGAGTTGTTGAGCAAGGAAGATATTGCTGCCGAAAAGGAAAAACCTAAGGAGCCAGAGACCGAAAAGACTGAAGAGATGGACAACGAAACCGAACAACCTCCGGACGCCGCTGAGATCATCCGCAACCTCGAACTGTCCTCCGCAGCCAACGCGCCCGAGCTGGAAGCCGCCAGCCTCAGCGCGATCGAGGCGGCGCTTAGTGGACAAGCTGGCGGTGGTGGTGATTTCGCCGAGGCGCTCAACTTTTCATCCGGTGGCCGCATCGGCGGCATGGGCAAAGCCGGTGCGCTGGATGATAGTCTCGAAAAGGCGTTTAGTCTGGCCGAGATCGACCAG
>Ga0209324_10001549_pt1 | contig 15877 bp, 17 predicted proteins | sample Rifsed19ft3_FD_184015 | JGI IMG/M metagenome (GOLD analysis project Ga0209324, IMG submission 184015) | Soil microbial communities from Rifle, Colorado, USA - sediment 19ft 3 (version 2) | ecosystem: Environmental > Terrestrial > Deep subsurface > Rock core/Sediment | place: Rifle, Colorado...
AGATTCGTTGTTCACGAACTCTACCGTCGGTGCCATCACCGTCGGCCAGACTGCTCACGCGGGCGACGTTATTGCCGTATCCGAAGTCAGCGGTCGAACGGTGCCGAGGAGGCCCGCGGTCGCCGACGTCAGATCGCGGCCGGCGGTGCCTCCAGGCACCATCGCCGAGGGGATGCCTCTTGACGCTGCGGCCCACTCGCGCACAAGTCGCGTCCCGGAACTGGAGTGAGCTTCGATGCGCAGAACCCGTGTGGGCGCAGCCGCGGTCGCCGCGCTGCTCGTCGTCATGGTGGCGGTCCCGGGATCGGCCGGGGCCGACAGCCGGATCCCGGTCAGCTCGGTCGACGACGCGACGAGCCCGGTGGCCAACCGGATCGCCGCGGTGACGAACATCATCAGCGCGACGAATGCCCGGCTGGCCCGGGTCATCACCGCCTACCCGCCCAACTCGTGCACCGAGTTCTGCCCGGTCGCCGACGGCTTCATCGCTGCCCTGTCCGCGTACAACGCGCTCGGCGAGAGCGTCGCCGAGGCCTGCGCTTCGGAAGGGGGTCCCAGCGACGGTCTCGGCGCGAGCGTCATCGCCGATGCCGACGCCTTTGCCGCCGACACGAGCGCGACCGGCATCGCCAACCAGCTGGCCTCGATCGCCACCGTGCTGGGCAACGCCGACGACCGCCTGGGCGGCATTCGTGTTCCGGATTCCGGCCCGCCAGAGTCACCGGAGGCGGCCGCCCTCAACGCCCTCTCGGTCGTCGTCTCGGAGGGCGGCAACGCGGCCGGCGGCTGGCTCGGGGCCAGCTTCGACTACCCGCCCAACCCCTGCGCCGTCGACGGCTGATCCGTCGGACCGAATCACGAGGCCCCTCCGGAGATTCCCGGAGGGGCCATTTCGTGCGTGGATCGTTGGTCGGGGCGACTGGATTCGAACCAGCGACCTCTTGAACCCCATTCAAGTGCGCTACCAGGCTGCGCTACGCCCCGACGCGGCCCAGTCTAGCAAAGGCACGGAGCGGGGCCTTGCGTCCGACCCTGCCGCGGACGGTGCGCTCAGCCCGTGGCACGACGGGAGTTGCGGCGGTGCTCTGCGAGGAGGCGATCTTCGGCCGTGACCATGGCCGTCTCGAGGTCGTCGTCGGGGCCGGGGCTGGCCCAGCCGAGCGAGAGGTTGAGGGCGACGGCGCCGGCCTCGAGCCAGAGGTCGCAGGCCTGGCGAACGCGCTCGATGTAGTTGATGGCGCGGACCTCGTCGGTCTCGGGAAGCAGGATGTGGAAGCGGGCGTGGCCGACGCGCGCCACCCGGTCGGGGGCCCGGCCGTAGCGCGTGAGCGCCTCGGCGATGGCCGGCACGAGCTTGTCGGCGGCCTCGCGTCCGACGAGGTCGGCGAGAGCATCGAGCCCATACAGCTCGGCGATGACCAGGGAGACCGGTCGGCCGTAGCGGCGCTTGCGGGCGTTCTCCTCGCGCAGCAGCCGATCCCAGGCCAGGCGGTTGTCCAGCCCGGTCAGCGGGTCGGTCAGGATGCTCACGACACCGCCCTCGTAGGCGGGCTCAGGCTCCGGTCGCATCGGTTCGACCTCCTCGGTGTCGAGGGCGGGCTCCCCGACGCTCACGGCGGTCTCGCGCTCCGGTCTGGACGCGACCATGGGCGCGGCGATCGCCCGGGGCGCGCGTCCCCGGCGCACGAGGGCCACGAGGAGGCCGACCGTGATCACCAGGTTGGCGACGATGGCGACGATGAGGATGGCGACGATGACGTCGACCGACAAGTCCATTACTCCGATAACCAGAGCGGACCGCGAGTCTAGGACGGCGGATGCCCCATGACGAGTACCGGAGGGCACCCCGGACCACTTTCCGGTGCGGGCGCACAACGCCCGGGGCGGTCCGGTGCGGTCGGGTGCGGACCCCGCCGATGATGCCACATCGGGCGTCCCGTCCTGCCCGTCGAGTCAGGGGCGAGCGCGCTCCATGACCCACCCCTCGAGCCCGGCCAGCTCGTCCTTCGACTCGCGCGAGAGCAGGTCGATGAGGCAGCGCTGGACACTCTTGCCCTCGAAGAGCGCGTTGTGGACCTCGCGGGCGATGGGCATCTCCACGCCGTACCTCGCCGCCAGGGCGAGTGCCGCGTCCACGGTGTAGGCACCCTCGGCGACGCCCGGCAGGGTGCCCTCGATCTCGGCCCAGCGGCGCCCCCGGGCCAGCTCCTCGCCCAGGCGATGGTTGCGCGAGAGGCTGGAGGCGCAGGTGGCGATCACGTCGCCGAGGCCGGCCAGCCCGGCGAAGGTCAGGGGGTTGGCCCCCGCGGCGATGCCCAGCCGGGTCATCTCGGCCAGGCCGCGCGTGATCAGCCCGGCCTTGCCGTTGTCGCCGAAGCCGAGCCGATCCGCCGCGCCGGCGGCGATGGCCACGATGTTCTTCAGGGCGCCGCACAGCTCGACGCCGACGATGTCGCGGTTCGTGTACAGCCGGAACGAGCGCGAGGCGATGCTGTCGAGGGCGCGCTGGGCGATGGCCTCGTCGTCGGCCGCCACGACCGAGCTGGCCGGCAGCCCGCGGGCGATCTCGAGCGCAAGGTTGGGTCCGGACATGGCAGCGATACGGTCGCTCGCGGCGGGAACCTCCTCGGCCAGCACCTGGCTCATGCGCAGGAGCGAGCCGCGCTCGAGCCCCTTGGTGACCGAGAGCAGGACGGCGCCGGGGGGGAGGTGGGGGCCGATGCGTGCCGCCTCCGAGCGCAGGCCGGCCGAGGGCACGGCCATGATGACCAGCTCCGAGGCCGCGGTCAGCGCCGCGGGGTCGGCCCCGATCTCGACCTCGACCGGCAGGCGGAAGCCGGGCAGGTGGCGCGCGTTCTCGCGCGTCTCGACCATCGCCCGGGCCGCCTCCTCGTCCCGCGCGAGGAGCGTGACGGGGCCTTTCCGGGCCAGGTGCAGCGCGAGCGTGGTCCCCCAGGCGCCCGCACCGACGACCGCTCGCGCGGGCAGGGTCATGTCGCCCGCTTGGTCGTGCGGCCCGCCGCCCTGCGCGGAGGCCCGCCCTTCGTCGTGCGCTGGGTCGGCGTGCGCTTCTTCGGCCGCTTCTCCAACTCGACGCGGCTGCGGTCGCGAAAGACGAAGCGGACGGGCGTGCCGTCGAAGCCGAACGCCTCGCGCACCTGGTTCTCGAGGTAGCGCCGGTAGCTGAAGTGGACGCTCGCCGCGTCGCTGGTGAAGACGACGAACGTGGGCGGCGCCACGGCCGCCTGAGTGGCGTAGAAGATCTTCGGCCGTCGCCCCTTCACCGGCGGCGGCGTCTGGCGGAAGGTGGCCTCGCCGATGACCCGGTTCAGCTCGCCGGTGGAGATCCGGCGGCGCCGCTCGCCGGCGATCTCGAAAGCCGCCTCGAGCACGCGCCCCACGCGCTGGCCGGTCTTGGCGCTGATGGACACGACCGGCGCGAAGTCGAGGAAGGGGCACTGGGCGCGGATACGGCTGGCGAACTCGTCGAAGGTGCGCTCGGTCTTCTCGACGAGATCCCACTTGTTGACCGCCACGACGAGGCCCTTGCCCTCCTCGACGACGTAGCCGGCGACGTGCGCGTCCTGCGCGGTCAGTCCGTCCGGGGCGTCGATGATGAGCACGGCCACGTCGGCGCGGCTGATCGCCTTCAGCGAGCGGAGGGCGGAGAAGCGTTCCGCGGCGGCGCCGCCGGCGACCTTGCCGCGGCGGCGGATGCCGGCCGTATCGATGAGGCGCAGGGCCCGCCCGTTCCAATCGAGCGCCGTGTCGATGGCGTCCCGCGTCGTGCCCGGGATCTCGCTGACGATGGCCCGCTCCTCGCCCAGCAGGGCGTTGAGCAGCGAGCTCTTGCCGACGTTGGGCCGGCCCACGATGGCGATGCGCACCGGCTGTGCGTTCACCGCCTGGTCGGCCGCGACCTGGGCGTCCCAGGCGGCCGTGCGCTCGTCGTCCGCCGGCCCGCCCCCGGGCTCACGCTGCCACGCCAGCGCCTCCTCGCCGAAGGCTTCGAGGTCGGCCTCCAGCTCGGCCTCCCGGCGCTTGCGCTCGAGCTCGGCCTCCGACTCGACGGGCAGCGCCCAGACGAGCGCGTCGAGCAGGTCGCCCGTGCCGCGGCCGTGGGCGGCGCTGATGGCGTAGGTCTCGTCCCAGCCGAGGCGGTGGAACTCGGCGCCCTCGAGTTCGCGTTTCGCGTTGTCGGCCTTGTTGACGACGAGGATCACCGGCGTCGCCGACGTGCGCAGCAGCTCGTTGGCCTCGAGATCGCCCGGCGTCAGGCCGGCCTCGGCGTCGACCACGAAGAGGATCACGTCCGCCTCGGTGAGGGCCTGGCGGGCCTGCTCCTGGACCTTCTCCTCGATGAGGTCGCCGGGGCGCCGCTCCAGGCCCCCGGTGTCCACGACGATGAAGCGCCGGCCGTTCCACTCGGCCGCGCCGTAGAGGCGGTCGCGCGTGGTGCGGGCGCGGTCCTCGACGATGGCCGTGCGCTCGCCGACGATGCGGTTGAAGAGCGTGCTCTTGCCGACGTTGGCGCGGCCCACGATGGCCACCACGGGCAGGCCCTCGAGGGGGGTCGAAACGTCGAGGGGACCGGCGGTGGAGCGCCTGCCCTGGCGGGGCGACACGCTCAGGCGACGCCGGCGCCCGAGCCGGCGGCGACGGCTTCGCGACCACCGCGGCGGCCGATCGAGGTGCTGCGGTAGGCCGGCTCGGCGACGGAGGCGAGCGCCTCGCGGGCGAGCTCGCGGGCGTGGAGGCGGCGTGCCTGTGTGCCGGCCAGCTCGTAGATCCGGGCGGCGACGGTCTCGAGGTCCTCGATCGGGGTCGACGTGCCGCCGGTGACGCCCACCACCCGGGCGGCACCGAAGAGCGCTGAATCGACCAGGTCGCGGACCGCCTCGATCTGCACGACCGGCCGGCCGGCGATGCGGCAGAGCCGCGTCAGCTCGGCGGTGTTGGCGCTGCTGCGCCCGCCCACGACGATCATCATGTCCACTTGCTCGGCCAGCTCCATCGTGTCCTGCTGGCGGCGGATGGTGACCGGGCAGACCGTGTTGACGATCTTCAGCTCGTGACAGCGCGAGACGAGGAAGGCGGCCAGCTTCTCGAACTTCCAGGGCGGCTGCGTGCTCTGGCTGATGAGCGCCATGCGCTTGCGGCGCGGGATGCGCTCCCACTCCGGCTCCTCGTCCACGACGATGGCGTCCGGGGCGCGCCCGAGGAGGCCGATCGTCTCGGGGTGCTTCGGGGTGCCGAGGAGGACGATGGTGTAGCCCTCCTCGACGAGCCTGACGATCTCGCGATGCTCCTGGAGCACCCAGGTGCAGGTGCCGTCGATGACCTCCAGGCCGCGCTCCTCGGCGCGGGCGATGACGTCCGGCGTGACGCCGTGGGCGCGGATGACGACGGCCGCGCCCCCGTCCACCTCGTCGAGCGTGCCCACGGTGCGGATGCCCTGCGCCTGCAGGTCGGCGATGACGCCCTCGTTGTGGACGACCTGGCCGAGCGTGTGCGTGCGCTTGCCCTCGGCGGCCGCGACCTTGGCGTAGTCGATCGCCTCGCGCACGCCGTAGCAGAACCCCGTGCGGCGAGCGATGACGACCTCTTCGACGCTTCCCATCTCAGCGGGGAGTATGGCACGGGGTCCCGTTCGGAGCCCTCAGACGTGCGTCTCCCAGGGACCCGAGACCTCCAGCCGGCGGGCCATCTCCCGCAGCACTGCCGCCTGGTAGCGCCACGCGGCCTGCGCCTCGGCGACCGAGGCGGTCACGAAGCGCAACTCCGCGCCCGGTCGAGCCTGGGCGACGCGCGGCAGGTCGGCGCGGGCGACGACACCGGCGACCGGGTAGCCGCCCACGGTCGGGCCATCGGCGAGCAGGATGATCGGCCCGCCGGGCGGCAGTTGCATGGTGCCCGGTACCACGCCGCGAGAAACGAGGTCTGCCGCCTCCGGGGCCGCCGTGATGGCCGGGCCGGAGAGGCGCACGCCGACGCGGTCGCTCTCGGTCGAGACGATCCAGGGCGAGTCGACGATCGCGGCCAGGGCGCCCGGCGCCAGGCCGGCGGGATCCGCCGCGGGGATCAGCCGCAGCGGCGCGCCGTCGAGCGGATCCGGGCCGCCGGCGGGCCAGCGGCGACCGGCCTCCCCCGCCGTCGGGCCTCGCACCGGGAGGAGCTGGTCTCCGGCACGCAGGGCCCGGCCGTCGATCCCCCCGAAGCCACCCAGCAGGCACGTGGAGGCCGAGTCGAGGACCGACGCCGCGGCGATCCCGCCGGGCAGGGCGAGGTAGGCGCGCAGCCCCGATCGCACGCCCTCGAAGCGGAGGTGCGTGCCCGCGGTCACGCGGTGCGAGGAGCCCGGAGCAAGCCGCCGACCCTCCTCGGGGACCTCGCCGCCCAGGTCGGCACCGGCGATGGCGATGACGCCGGTCTGGCACACGGCGAGCACCGGCCCGGCGAGGGTGATCTCGAGGGCCGGCGCATCGGGCGGGTTGTCCAGCAACAGGTTCGCCACCGCCAGCGACCAGGTATCGCAGGCCCCCGAGACCGGCACGCCCAGGTCGAGGTGGCCGGGCCGGCCGCCGTCCTGCACGGTCGAGAGCGCGCCCGGATCGACGACCTCGAACATCGCTCAGCCGCCCACCGGCACGAAGCGCACGTGCGCGCCGGGCCGCAGCAGCGCCGGCGGGTCGCGCCGGGCGTCCCAGAGCACCGCCTCGGTCCGCCCGATGAGGTTCCAGCCGCCTGGCATCACCACCGGGTAGACGCCCGTCTGGAGACCGGCGATGCCGACCGAGCCGGCCGGCACGCGCGTCCGCGGCGTCGCCCTCCGGGGCGTCACGATCTCCGCCGGGACGGACGCCAGGTAGGAGAAGCCCGGCGCGAAACCGAGATGGAAGACGCGGTAGACCGTGCCGGAATGGATCGCGATCACTCGCGCCGGGGTCGACCCATGCAGCGCGGCGACCTCTTCGAGGTCGGGGCCGTCCGCGCCGCCGTAGCGCACGGGGATCTTGATGAACGGCCCCTCCTCGTGGTCCGCGTCCTCGACGGGGGCGCCGACGCCGGCAAGGACGCCGGTCAGTCGGTCGGCGGCCGCCGCGACGTCGACCTCCAGGGGGTCGTACGGGACGAGGACACTGTCGTAGGCCGGCACCGGGCAGCCCCACGGGCCGGCCGCGTCGGAGCGCACGGCCGCGGCCATCGCGTGCGCCAGCCGGTTGGCGCCGATGTCGATGCCGCCGCCCAGCTCGACGAGGAGCGCCGCGTCCCCGAAGGGCACGATCCGCGGTCCGGGCCGGCTCACCGTGCGCTCCCTCCGCCCGGCACCTCGTGGCCGGCCGCCACGAGCGCCTCGCGCACGGCACGGGCGATCTCCGGCGCGCCCGGCGTGTCACCGTGCACGCAGAGCGTCTCGAAGCGCCCCGACGCGGCCAGGTCGAGCGCCTGCGCCGCGGCCGCGGCCGGATCCTCGATCAGGGCACCGGCCAGGCGCCGCGAGCGCAGGGCGCCATCCGGTTCGTAGGCCCGGTCGGCGAAACCTTCGGCCTGTGTCGCCAAGCCCGCGGCATCGGCGGCGGCGAGCAGAGCCGAGCCGGGCGGCCCGACGACGATGAGCGCCGGAGAGCAACGGCGCACGGCCCGCGCGATCGGCTCCGCGAGGCCGGGGTCGCGGGCGGCCGCGTTGTAGAGCGCCCCGTGCACCTTCACGTGCCGCAACTCCGCTCCGGCGGCCCGGGCCATGCCCGCCATGGCCGACACCTGGAAGACGATCGAGGCTTCCAGCTCCTGGGCGCTCATGGCCAGGTCGCGCCGCCCGAAGCCCTCGCGGTCGGGATAGCCCGGATGGGCCCCGATGGCCGCGCCGACGACCACGGCAAGGGCGATCGTGCGCTCGATCGTCAGCGGATCCCCCGCGTGCGCGCCGCAGGCGACGTTCACGGCGCTCACGAGGGGGATGAGCTCCTCGTCACGGCCCATGCGCCAGGGCCCGAAGCTCTCCCCCGCGTCGCAGTTCAGCTCGATGCGCACGTCACGGCTTCGCGTTCCGGAAGGACTGTGTCATGGGCGCCTCGTCGAGGCGGTAGAGGTAGCAGACGAGCTCGTGGTCGCCGGTCTTCCAGCCTTCGGCGACCGGGTAGAACCACCCCATCCCGAGCGACAGTGCGTCCTCGAAGGTCGATCCCGTGTACTCGGCGAAGGCCGTCACGCAGGCATCGTCGACGTACGCCTGGAAGGACTCCAGCGACGGATAGGGGGCGCCGGCGGAGGAAGGATATTCGCCCACGAAGACGACCTCACCGGTGTGCGATTCGGTGCAGGGGTGATGTTGGACGTCGGTGACGTCCTGCGTCTGGGCCGATGGCTGGTCGAAGCAGTCACCCACCTGGAGATCGCTGGCCGCACCACTCAGGTAGTTGCGCAGCAGGAAGGCAGCGCCGGCGATGACCGCGATGATGATGATCCGGCCGATCACCGACGACACGAAGGAACGCACGAGGGCGCCCCGAGTGCGGGGTGGCGGTGCCGTCGGGCCCGTCGCGGGGGCCATGCTCGACAGCTGATTCGGAATCGGATCGCTCATCGGACTTCCCTCCATGCGTTCACCAGCAGAACGTCCGACCGAGCATGACGTTACCGAACCCGTCAACCGTACCGACCGCGCTGGTCGGGGGCGATGAGCGCGGCGATGTGGCGCATGATCTCGTCCGATGCGATTGTGGTCGCGTCACGCCGCTCCTGGGCGGGATCCGGCGTGACGGTGAACGGCTCCCCGACGCGGATGACGAGGCGCGTCCCGAACGAGGGCAGCCGGGCGTGGCGACCCAGGAAGCGCTGACCGCCGGACACCCCCACGGGCAGCACGGCCGCGCCACTGCGGAGAGCCAGCAGGGCGGCGCCGGGGTGGGTCTCGCCGAGGCGTCCATCCGGGCTGCGCGTGCCCTCGGGAAAGACGCCCAGCACGCCGCCGCCGCGCAGGACCGTCAGGCCCGCCCGGTACGCCTCCACGTCGGAGCCGCCGGCCCGCACGAGGATCGCCCCGTACCGCCGCAGTAGGGGCAGGAAGAACGGCACGAAGAGCTGCTCCTTGGCCATGTATTGGATCGGCCGGCCCAGAGCCGGCTGCAGCCACGCGGCGATGAGCGGCGGGTCGGCGTTCGTGGTGTGGTTGGCCACGAGCAGCACGGGGCCGCTGCGCGGGGCGTTCTCGAGGCCCTCGACGCGGATCCGGGCCACGGCCCGGAACAGGAAGCGGAACACGGCCGCGAGCACGCGCATGAACGGAGTCGTGCGCGTGAGCACCACGATCGGCTCGGGCGCGCGCGGCGGCGGCGCGTCGCCGCTCACGCCTGCGCCTCGCGCGCCCGGATGGCCGCCACCATGGCCCCGATGGTCTCCTCCAGTCGCCGACCGTCACTTTGGATGACGACCGCGTCCGGCGGCACGCGCAGCGGGGCCGTGGCCCTCGTCGCGTCGATCTCGTCGCGGTGTCGGAGGTCGGCCAGGATGGCCGTCGCGGCCGGCGAATCCGCCGCCACCCCGCGCTCCGCGGCACGGCGGCGGGCCCGCTCCTCGACCGAGACCTCGAGCCACAGCTTGAGGTCCGCGTCGGGCAGCACGACGGTCCCGATGTCCCGCCCGGCCATGATGATGCGGCCGGCCGTGGCGATCTCGCGCTGGCGCGGCAGCAGCGCGGCGCGGACCTCGGGCTGGCGCGCGACGACGCTGACGTGCCGGTCCACGCGCCCCGCGTGCACCCCGTCGGTGACGTCCCTGCGCCCGACGCGCACGCGCGTGAGGCGGCCGTCGGCGTCGGCGACGAGCGTCAGCTCGGCCACGAGCCCCGCCAGCGCCGCGCCGTCCTCGAGCGCCACCTCGCGCTCCAGGGCCAGCCACGTCAGCGCCCGGTAGAGCAGCCCGGTGTCGCAGAAGCGGTAGCCGAGCTCTGTCGCGGCCGCCGCGCCCACGGTGCTCTTGCCGCTCGAGCCCGGGCCATCGAGGCTGACCACGAGCCCACGCCGGGCCGGGGTCGCCTCCCCTGCCGGAGTGGGGGCCGAACCCTCGCGCCCGAGATCGCCCAGCCGGTCGCGCTCCCGGGCGGTGAGCTCGCGCACCTCGCCGGCGCGCAGGCCGTCGATACGCAGCGTCCCGATGCGTACGCGGACCAGCCGCGAGACCGGGGCGCCGACGGCCACGAACATCCGCCGCAGCTGGCGCCGCCAGCCCTGCGCGATCGTGGCGCGATACCAGCGCAGGCCCTCCGGGCCGGGCTCGATCGCGGCGGCCATCTTGGCCAGCTCCGGCCCGGTCGCCGGCCGCAGCCCGCGCAGCGTGGCCAGACCCTCGTCGAGCGGGACGCCCTCGCGGAGTGGCCGGGCCTGCTCCGGCGTGAGCGGTCGGGCGAGGCCGACGGCGTACTCGCGCTCGACCCCATACCGCGGGTGCTGGAGTCGCTGCGCCCAGTCGCCGTCGTTGGTCAGCAGCAGCAGCCCCTCCGAGTCACGGTCCAGGCGGCCCACCGGGTAGAGACGACCGGCGCGGCGCCGGAGCGCCTCCGGCACCAGCTCCAGCACGGTCCGCTCGGCGTGCCGGTCGGCGACCGTCGAGGTGACGCCGGCCGGCTTGTCGAGGACGAGGTAGAGGTGCCGGCCGGCGGCGTCGATGGACCGCCCACCGACGGCGATCCGCTGCACGGCCGGGTCCACGCGCTGTCCGACCGTGGCCGGCACGCCGTCCACGGTCACGCGGCCGGCCGCCACGAGCGCCTCCGCGGCCCGGCGTGAGGCGACCCCGGCGTCGGCGAGCACCTTCTGGATGCGCGCCTCAGGCATCGTCGGGACCGGCCGGCGCCGAAGCACCGTCCACCAGGCGCGCCGCCGTCTCGGCATCGAGCGCGGGCAGGTCGTCGAGCGTCGTGAGCCCGAAGCGCTCGAGGAACTCGAAGCTCGTGCCGAAAAGGATCGGCCGGCCCGGCGTGTCGGCGCGACCCAGCTCGGCGATGAGGCGGCGATGCAACAGGCTGCGCACGACGTAATCGGAGTCCACGCCGCGGATGCGCTCGATGACGCCGCGCGTGACCGGCTGGCGGTAGGCCACGATGGCCAGCGTCTCGAGTGCCGCCGGCGACAGCTTCACGCCCTCCGCGCCCACGTAGCGAGCGATGAGCGAGCCCGCCTCGGGGGCGGTCGCGAGCTCCACGCGGTCGCCGGCCGCGAGGAGGCGGACGCCCCGTCCACGGAGCGCCACCTCGAGGTCGCCCAGGCGCGCATCCACGGTCTCGAAGTCGACGCCGGCCAGCGCCGCGATCTCGCGCCGGGTGAGCGGCCGCTCGGCGACGAAGAGCAGCGCCTCGAGCTGAGCCACGGTCAGCTCGGCGGCGCCGGGGCCCGGCGTGGCACCGGCCAGGCGGTCGAGGACCGCGTCGTCGTCGGGCTCGTCCATCGGCTCAGGCGAAGTCCGCGAGGGTTTCGTCGATCGGCACGTCGGTGGCGACCCCGGCGGCGATGCGCTCCGCGGTCGTCGTCGCCCGGCAGCGGATGGGACCCCAGGGCGCGTCCTGCTCGACCACCAGCTCGCGACGCTTGACCAGTTCGAGCATGGCCAGGAACGTGACCACTACGAGCACTCGGTCGCGGATCCCGGCCACGAGCTCCTGGAGCACGACGAGCGGGGCGCCGCGCAGGGCCGCGCGGATGGCTTCGGCGCATTCGGCGAGCGTGATCGTGCGGGCCACCAGCTCCGGCGGCGGCGCCGGCGGCGGGGCGAGCTGCGCGGTCCGGACCAGGGCGGCCGCCAGCAGCGCCGGATCGAGCGGCGCCTCGTCGGCCGGCCGAGCGCCGGCCACGCCGGCGGCGTACGCCGCGGCCGGCTCGCGATGGAAGAGCGCGACCCCGGACTCGAGGCGTGCTCGGAGCGCGAGGCCCGCGTCGCGGTAGACCCGGTAGAGGACCAGCCGGCGGCGCAGCTCCTCCTCGGGGTCGGGACCCTCCTCGGCGGCTGCCTCGGCCAGCGCGGACGAGCGCGGCAGCAGGGCCCGGGACTTGATGAGGATGAGCTGCGAGGCCACGCCGACGAACGTGCTCAGGTGCGGCAGCCGGTCGCCGGGCAGGAGGGCCAGCGCCTCGAGGTAGGCCGCGGCGAGGTCGCCCAGGCGGACCGTGAGCACGTCGAGCTGGCGCTGCTCGATGAGCGCGAGCAGGAGGGCCAGCGGCCCCTCGAACGCCTCGAGGCGAACCTGCGTGGCTGTCTCCGGCCGTCGGTCGAAGGTGAAGGAGATCGCGGGCGTCTCCCGGGGGGCCATGACCGGGACGGGCAGCCGGTCCATCAGGTCGGGGTCAGCTGGCCAGGTCGGCCAGCCGCAGGGCCTCGCCGGCGGTCGGGTCCACCGGTGTCGCCTGGTGCCGGATCAGGTCGGCCACACGCTCGCCGCAGCCGGCCGCCAGCACCAGCTCGGCCGAGCGCTCGGGGTGCTCGCGGATGCGGGCGAAGGCCTGCCTGAAGCCGGGGAAGCCTGCCGTGAGACCCAGGACCCCGTCGCCGTAGCGCTCGCCAAGGGACCACGCGACGCGCTGCCAGATGCCCACCGTGGGGCCCTTCGAGGCGTCGTGGAACAGGCCCGCGAGCAGGAGATCCGGGTCGCTGTGCCCGGCGGCGCGCAGGACGGCCACGACGTCGAGGCCGTGGCGCCGGTCGGCCGGGTGCATCGCCTCGAAGAGCGCCATCTGCGCCGGCGTCAGCCAGCGGGCCAGCGCGACCCGTTCCGCCGCGGAGACGCGGCTGGTGAGGTGGCGGACGAACTGGCGGGCCTTGCCCGCCCACCACGAACTCATGCCAGGGGCCGGCCTGCCAGGAGCTCGAAGATCGCGCCGGCGATCGGCACGATGATCCGGCCGCCGCCGAAGAAGAGGATCCCCAGCAGCAGGAAGATGCCGTACTGCTCGACCCGGCGTAGTCGGTACGCGGTGTATGGGCTGACCAGCCCCTTGAGCACCGTCCAGCCGTCGAGCGGCGGGATGGGCAGCAGGTTGAACACGAAGAGGAAGATGTTGATCAGGACGAAGAAGAGCAGCACGCGGAACGCCAGCACGAGCAGGTCGCTGCTCGCGATCACGTCCTGCATGGCCGGCGAAGCGTCGATGACGCGGATGGAGATCGCCGCGGCGGCGGCCATGATCAGGTTGGAGGCGGGGCCGGCGAGCGCCACGATCGCTTCGCCGCGATGGCCGCGCGAGAGGTTGGTCGGGTTGACCGGCGTCGGCTTGGCCCAGCCGACCGGCAGGCCGGCGCCGACCGTGGTGACCAGCAGGATCAACCCGCCGAGGGGATCGAAATGGCGCCGGGGATCGAGGCTCAATCGTCCCAACCAGCGCGCCGTGCGGTCGCCGAGCCGGTCGGCGGCGAAGGCGTGGCTGAACTCGTGGATCGGAAAGCCGACCAGCAGGATGATCGCAGCCGCCGCGAGGCGCGGCAGGAGCAGGTCGTCCACGCCGGCTACAGCCGACCGAGAAGCTCGCGCTTCTTGGCCTCGTACTCCTCGGCAGTGATGGCGCCACGGTCGCGAAGGTCGGCGAGCTGCGACAGGGTGCGGGCGACCGCGTCCGGGTCGCCGGCGGGCTCGCGGGGTGGCGCGGCTGCGGGCGCGGCAGCCGGGGGTAGCGTGGGTTCGGCGCGCAGCGGCGGGCTCGGCGGATGGTAGCCCCCCAGCTCGGTGTCGAGGGCGTGCTTCTGGTTGAGCATCTCGCGCTTGAAGCCGGGGGCATCCGCCAGCATGCGGTAGCGGTCGATGGCCGTGTCGGCGGCGGTGAGGATGTCGAGATCTCCGTAGCCGAGCAGGCGGCCGACGATGTTCTGATCCAGCACGGCGTCGTTGATCTTCTCCAGCGAGCTGTCGGCGGAGCGCTTGTTGAAGACGCCCTCGACCTTGAGGATGCGCCGGTTGGTGACGAGGTAGTCCTGTGCCCACCAGCGCCAGGCATGGACGAAGAAGAGGACGATGCCCACCCCGAGGGCTCCGAGAGCGACCCAGGAGGTGGCGTCCCGAAGCACGCCCTCGGGATCGAACAGGACGACGAGGGCAAGGGCGACGATGGCGACCAGGAAGGCGGCCAGCGCCCAGCGCGCCTCGATGAGCAGGGCCAGCCAGTGCTGGCGGGCTCGCCGGGTTATGACCTCCCCGTCGGCGAGCAGCGTGTCGGCGTAGCGCATCGCGTCTCCCTCCGGCAGCCTACGCCCGCGGATGGGCCCGCGCGTAGACCTGCTTGATCCGTTCGCCCGTCAGGTGGGTGTACAGCTGGGTGGTCGTAATACTCGCATGCCCGAGCAGTTCCTGGACGACCCGCAGGTCCGCGCCGCCCTCGAGCAGGTGCGTGGCGAACGAGTGGCGCAGCGTGTGTGGCGTGACGTGCTCATCCAGGCCCGCCCGCCGCGCCGCGTCCTGGATGGCCCGCCAGGCGGCCATGCGCCCCAGACGCCGGCCACGGCGCGAAACGAAGAGCGGTCCGCCGTGGGCGAGCCCCACGTCCGTCCCGCCGACCCAGGCCGGCCGGACATCGACCAGGTAGCGGCTGACCGCATCCAGTGCCGGTTCGCCGACGGGGACGATCCGCTCGCGGTCTCCCTTACCGACGACGCGCACGAAGCCGCCCTCGATCGAGAGCCCCTCGCGGTCGAGCCCGAGCGCCTCCGAGATGCGCAGGCCCGCGGCATAGAGCAGCTCCATGAGGGCGCGGTCGCGCAGGCCGGTCGGCGTCGACGGGTCCGGCGCGGCGAGGAGCGCCTCCACGCGCGCGACGTCGAGGGTGTCCGGCAGGCGGCGCGCCTGGCGGGGGAGGTCGAGGACGCCGGCGACGTCCACGCCGATCAGCTCCTCGCTGTAGGCGAATCGGTAGAAGGCGCGGATCGAGGCCGCCTTGCGCCGGTGCGTCGAGGGACGGAGCGGCCGGGGCGGGCGCCCGAGAGCAGCCAGGTAGTCGCGCGCCGGCTCCGCGCCGCGGTCCCAGCCGGCGATGCCCGGCGCGCGCTCGGCGAACAGGCGCAGGTCCGAGGCGTAGGCCCGGAGCGTGTTGCGGGCCAGGCCGCGCTCGACCCGCAGGTGGTCGAGGTACGCCTCCACGGCGCCCCCGAACGCTGCCGGAGCCGGACTCACGAGGGCAGCAGCTCGGCCTTCTGCCGCAGCAGGTCCCAGAAGGGCAGCGCACCGCGCGGCTCGACGAAGCGGATGGGCTGCTCGCGCGGCCTGACCATGACCGAATCGCCCACCGCGAGCGGCGTGTCCTGCCGCCCGTCGATGCTCATGAGCACGTCGTGGGCCGACTCCACGTGCACGGTGACGGTATGCCGCGGGCTGACCACGATGGAGCGGATGCCGGCCAGATAGGCGGCCACGGGGGTGACCACGATGTTGCGGCTGGTGGGGTCGAGGATGGGGCCGCCGGCGCTGAAGGAGTAGCCGGTCGAGCCGGTCGGGGTAGCCACCACGAGCCCATCGGCGATGTACGTGGCGAGGTGCGAGTCGTCCACGGTGACTTTGAGCCGCACGACCCGGGCCTGCGAGCCGCGCACGATGGCGGCCTCGTTGAGGGCCACGATGGGCGCGTTCGACGAGCGGCGGCCGCCGGGCAGGACGGTCGCCTCGAGCACCATGCGCGCCTCCAGCTCGTACGAGCCCTCGACGAGGAGCCCGAGCACCGACTCCATCTGCACCGCCTCGGCCTTGGAGAGGAAGCCGATCTTGCCGGAGTTGATGCCGACGATGGGCACGTCCACCTGGGCCACGGCGCGCGCGCCGCGCAGGAACGTGCCATCGCCGCCGAGCACGACGAGGACGTCGGTCCCGGCCAGCCCGTCCACCAGCCGGTCTGTCTCCTCCGCCTCCGAC
>Ga0209324_10001550_pt1 | contig 15871 bp, 13 predicted proteins | sample Rifsed19ft3_FD_184015 | JGI IMG/M metagenome (GOLD analysis project Ga0209324, IMG submission 184015) | Soil microbial communities from Rifle, Colorado, USA - sediment 19ft 3 (version 2) | ecosystem: Environmental > Terrestrial > Deep subsurface > Rock core/Sediment | place: Rifle, Colorado...
CATCGTCCGCGCGCTAACATTTTTGTTTTCACGGATAATCTAACGCTGCTTACTACGCTGAGTTTGGTCTGGGGAGTACGTGGATTTTATTACAACAAATACGACAGCACCGATAAAACCATGACGGATTTGAAAGACTTTTTGAAGAAAGAAGGATTGGTAAAAACCGATGACCTCATCATCAACACCGCGAGCATGCCTCTTATAGAAAAAGGAAGAACGAATATGCTTCGCTTGAGTCACGTAGAATGAAAGCCCATCCTAAATCCTTCCCTTCGGGAAGGGTCGGGGATGGGTTTCTGTAAAAAAAGCCGCCCGATCCCTCGGACGGCTTATCCCCATGAAAAACCCCCATCCCGCCCTTGGCGGAAAGGAATTTATTTTTATCAGAGTTTTACCTCGTGAATTCTGTGTATAGGTATTACGATACCATGTTTTAAGATTAAGCGCTTATCTGTCAATCCCCAGATGTGCGTTTCAATCTGCTTCATGCCATCACTATCTTCAAAAAGAATTCTTGTTTTTCCTTTAAAGGTATTTCCAAGAACCACTGATCGTTCGAGCAGAGTTTTTCTATGTTCTATTACTTCTTGTCCAACCAGAACTTCCCCGTGCGGAAAGTGGAGATGGCTGATGTCTTCTTTTTTGATGGACACAATTACAGAAGTAGATGATGGTGTCATGATCATAAGTTTTGATTTCTATTTTTAACGGTAATAGTTTCATTTTGTTTTGGGAATTTAGACGAATGGCATAAAAGTAAAGACGAAATGCATGAAATTTTCGTTTTGTGTCAGGCAACCGATGCAACCTTTAGGATTTTTTTTGTGTCGGGGAGTACTTTAAAACGGTCATCAATCCGATAATTGATTACCCAAACGATTTTTTGTTCCGATTCCAGCACAAAAACGTTTTCTTTTTCAGTTATTGGAATTTTCTGGTCAATAAAGAAGTCGCTGAGTTTCTTTTTTCCGTTCATGCCAAGAGGAAAAAAGAAATCGCCCTGTCTCCACTTCCTTATTATCAGCGGAAATACAAGAGAGGAATAATCAAGATACGCAACAGAACTACTTTTGTTTTTTACTTTGGATAAATTTCCATTTATTATTTCCGTTTTCAGATTCAGGTTTTTATTCTGAAACTCATTTTGATTTTCTTTCAGAAGAAATTCTTTTTCCTGCTCATCAGCATGTTTTGGAGTGAGAATCAAAAAATCCCTGTCTTTAATCAAACGATACGTAGGGGAGAGAAATTTTTTTCCGGCAGTGGCGTACATCCGCTGCGCGATGAGCTCGGTAGTTTCCGGAGTGAAATCATACGCACGGAGCAATTCGTGAAGAATTGTTTCCGCGTGTCCGCTGTCTTTGAGTTTTTTTATGTTGAGCAAAATGTTTTTCCCTTCTTCCACTACGATTTCCTTTTTCTTTTCTTCCACAAACTTTTTAAAAATTTCTCCCGCTTCTTTGAAGTAGGATAATTCCTTCGTAATTGTTTTTTCAAACCCCGCATTCAGTTTTTTAAGAGAGGGGATCAGGTGATGGCGAATATTATTGCGCAGGTATTTATCAGTGAAATTACTGCTGTCTTCCCGCCACTTGAGATTATTTTCTTCTGCGTAATCACGAATCATTTTTTTGCTGGCAAACAACAAGGGGCGGATAATACTTCCCTGCTTTATGGGAACTCCCTGCAGCCCTGAAATTCCAGTTCCGCGCAGGATGTTTATGAAAAAAGTTTCAATGGAATCATCCAAATGATGAGCGGTGGCAATGAAGTCGTATTTTTTTTCTTTTGCGAGACGTTTCAGCCATTCATAGCGCAAATCCCGCGCAGCCATCTGAATGGAAATCTTTTTGGTGGAAGAATAGTTTTTTGTATGGAACGATTTTTTGTGAAAGGGAACGTGGTATTTATCCGCCAGCGATTTCACAAATTGCTCGTCCCCATCGGATTCCTTTTCTCTGAGTTTAAAATTGCAATGAGCAATGCCGAATGAAAATCCTGCCTTGTGAAACAAATCACACATCACCACCGAGTCAACTCCACCGCTTACGGTGAGAAGAATTCGAGACCCCTCCCCAACCCTCTCCGAAGGAGAGGAGGCAAATAACTTTTCTTTTTGTATAAATTGTCTTAATAAATCTAACATAGAACTGAACCTATGAGAAAGCAATTTCCGAAGGTAGAATTTTTTCTCCCTTCCCTTGGGGAATGGGCGGGAATGGTCTACTTAGCGCTTCAAACATTCCCTTCGCCTTGAGCAGACATTCCTCATATTCATTTTCAGGAACGGAATTATCCGTAATGGCGCTTCCAACCTGGAAGGATAAATAGCCGGAAAAAGTGCTATAAAGAATACTTCGAATCACCACATTGAAATCAAAATCACCATCGGGAGTAATGTAGCCTACCGCTCCCGAATACAATCCGCGTTTTGTTTTTTCATACTGCTCAATGAGCTCCATCGCACGAATTTTTGGCGCGCCCGTCATGGAGCCCATCGGGAAGGAATTTTTTATCACATCCACAAAATGCACATCCTTGCGCAACTCTCCGCTCACGGTAGAAATCATCTGGTGCCATTGTTTGAACGTGTAAACGCCAAACAGCTCGTCCACTTTCACGTTGTCGCAGGTTCTTGATAAATCATTCCGCACCAAATCCACAATCATCACGTTTTCGCTTTTCTCTTTTTCATTTTGAAAAAGCAATTCTTTCAGTTCCATGTCTTCTGAAATAGTTGCTCCTCTTCGCGCAGTTCCTTTTATCGGCTGAGAAATTATTTTTCTTCCGTCTTTTTTCAAAAACCGCTCGGGACTCGTGCAGAGCAAATAGTTGTCATTCATTCGGTAAAAGGCAGAGAAAGGCGCTTGTGAAGTTTCATTCAGTTTCAGAAAAACTTCCGTGGGATTTATTTCCGCGTTCTCAGAAAAAAACTTCATGCAGTAATTTATTTCGTAAATATCTCCGCGGTGGATGTGATTCTTGATTCTCTTAATGATGCTGATATATTCCTGCTCAGAAATTCTTGAGGAGATTGATAGTTGATAGTTGATGGTTGATGGTTGATGGTTGATGGATACTATTTCATGAAACAGATTTTTAATTTCCTCTTCCGAAGAAACTTCCGGTAGAAAATGAATTTTCAGCAGGAAATTGTTCCCCTCTCCTTGAGGAGAGGGGTTAGGGGTGAGGCAGAAAACATATTTCGGCTGGAAGAAATGCATGAGCGGAAACCCAACCTGACCCTTTTCTTCCCTCTCCTTAAGGAGAGGGACTGAGGGTGAGGATGGCTCAATTTCATTTCTCAAATCGTACGACAGGAATCCAAACAACCAGTCGTTTTTTTCTTTATGAAACTTTTTCAGCGCCTCAAAAGCATTTTGTATCCCTGAGTCATGGTGGTGCGAAACGCGCCACTCATCAGAAGGAATTATTTCATCAACCGCATCAATTCCAGCAATACAGTTATAGTTGTTTCCTGAAAATTCTGAACTATTGCTGCTATCCAACACACAAAATCGTTTAACGTTTTTTGTGTAATGCAGCAATTTTTCTTTGAAAGAAATCACATCATCAATTGCAAATGAAACCTGTTTTCTCATCCCGCAAAAATAATTTTATCTTTGTCAGAACATGATATAAATGAAAATATCTTAATTTGCAGGTAATTTGGACTATGAAATTCATCATTTCGTCTACAAAAAACAACACTCTGTCGAAAAGATGACTCAAAGTATTGACATATGAAGTATGAGTAGTATACTTGTTCCCGATATTAATCGCCCTAACCATACGCCAATGAAACTAAAACTACGTTCACTCTTATTGTCAACTTTTGTTTTGCTGATGTTTTCGGCAGAACAAAATTATTTGTTTGCGCAGGCGCAGCTGATTTTTGGAGCCACTCCCACTTACATGCGAATGAGCGGAGGTCCCATCTACATGGTTCTTGGCAATTCAGCGAGCAGCGCCATTGTGCATACCGGTACAGGGGGGATTATTTCAGAAGGAGAATTTAATTATGTGAAATGGAATGTCGGCAGCACCACAGGCGCTAATTATAAAATTCCATGGAGAGACGAAACAACACCTGCTACAGAAGACGTTTCAGTTAAGTTTGATGTTACGGCAGGCGGAACAGCAACAGGATTTTTTCTGGCTTCAACGTACGATGGAGTAACAGATAATCTTACCTACAAGCCCACTCCCGTAACCAATATGACAAGCACTACTCCGCCTAATATAAATGCTTCGCAATGGGTTGTTGATAGATTCTGGTCATTGATAGATGCCGCCAGTTATCCGGCAAAACCCGCTCTGGCTAATTTAATCTTCACCTATCCGGAGAATGAATGGAATCTTAATACGGGTCCGATTACTGAAGCCAATCTTGGAGCGCAGCGCTGGAAAACAACTGACTGGGATGGTATAGCATTTCCTCCTCAGGGAACGGATGCTCCTGCATCAAATACTGTTTCTCTTGGGGCAGTAGCAGCAGCCGATATGTTTCGCTGGTGGGTGTTGGTTGACAAAACTGTTCCTCTGCCTGTAGAATGGCTCTCTCTTTCCGCAGTATGTAATTTGGGAGACGTAACCATCAACTGGAGCACCGCCTCAGAACAAAACGCAGATTACTTTACGGTGGAGCGAAGTTTAGACGGAACAAACTTTACTGCTATTGCAACAAAACCGGCAGGGGGAAACACCAGCACGGTTCAGCATTATTCAGCAGTTGACACAGACCCTTACAGCGGAACTTCATATTACCGCGTAAAAGAAACTGATTTTAACGGAGCGTATATGTATTCAGGCACTATCACCGTAAGCGGCTGTTTGGGTGACGATATAATTATTTACGGTGACGATGGCGGTGCGGCAATTAATATCAACGCATTGGAGGACGGGCAATACAACATCGAAATGTTTGATGTGCTGGGGCAAAAAATAACCGGGCAAATTGCAAACGTTACAACAGGAAGCAATCACATAAAACTTTCTCCCAGCAATGTTGCTTCTGCAATTTATGTGGTAAAGGTTTACAACAGCAATAATGCAGTTGCTAAAAAAGTATTTATCCGTTCAGATTACTAAGCATGAGTTATACAGCGCCCATAGAAAAAAGAAAACAAACCTACGCGGACTATGCCAGAGAAACTCCCGAGGGCTGGGGCTATGAACTTTTTGACGGAAACATCAGGGACATGGCTCCCGCGCCTTACACCAACCATCAAAGCATTGCGCTTAACCTGAGCACAGAACTTAAATTGTTTGCCGAAAAAAATAATCTCGGAAAAATTTACATCGCCCCCACCGATGTGTATTTTGACGAGCACAACTGCGTGCAGCCCGATATTTTATTCATTGCAAAAGAACATCTGCACATCATCACCGAAAAAAACATACAGGGCGCGCCCGATTTAGTGATAGAAATTGTTTCGCCACATCACATCCAGTACGATACGGTGGAAAAAAAGAATCTCTACGAGCGCTTTGGCGTAAATGAATTCTGGCTCGTTTTTCCCGAAGAAGAGAGAGTGGTAATTTTCTCTCTCAAAAACGCAGCGTACCATTTGCTGGCAACTTACACCAAAGCAGATGTGCTGCATTCTCAACTATTCAGCGCCCTTAAAATAGAACTGACAAAAATATTTATCCCCATAAACCAACAATAAATATGCAACGCCAAATGAAAAAAGCACAGCATAGCCAAAGCCGAACACAGCATAGCCAGAGCCGAACACAGCATAGCCAGAGCCGAACACAGCATAGCCAGAGCCGAACACAGCATAGCCAAAGCCGAACACAGCATAGCCAAAGCCGAACACAGCATAGCCAAAGCCGAACACAGCATAGCCAAAGCCGAACATAGCATAGCCAGAGCCGAACACAGCATAGCCAAAGCCGAACATAGAAAAACACTAAAAAGCAATTAAACATGAAAATCAAAAGAAAATTCAGATGCCGCATCGAAGAAGTCACCGTAATAGGCGGCTTCGTTTACGATAGTTTCCTCCTCGATAAGAAAGATTTTACCGACTATTCAGAGTCCGAATTCTCAGGCAGCTTTGCTGACGACTATAAAAAAGAAATGAAAGAAATAGACGAACTCATAGCGCCCAAAAACATCACGCGCAAAATGAAAGTAGTTACCAGTCATCTTTACAAAACCATCAGTGACTTTCGCAAGCCCCTCAACGCGCTGGAGGGCTATGTGAACATGGCGGCAAAAAAATCATCCTCCTCCGCTCCCGGAGCCAGTTCGCTTACCGTGCTGCCCAAAGATTTTGGAATACAAACCATGCGCCAAGCCCTCGCTAATCACGACACCGAAGAAATCCTCGGCTCCTTTAAAACACTTTTGCAAAACATAAACGATAACCGCGACCTGCTCAAAACAAAGGGCTATAAAGACGCCCTGCACAACCAACTCCTCTCCCTGCGCGATGCCCTCAATGAAGATAACAATCAGCAAAACATCCTCACCGATGAGCGCGATAAAAAAGTAGAAGACAATATGGGGGCGATCAATAATTTTTGGACAGAAAGAATCACACTCACCGCCAACACCGGGCGCAACATCTTATATAAAGACACCGCCAAAGCCGATGAATACACCATCACCTCGCTCATCAACCGCATCAGGCAAGAGCGCAAAAAACAAAAAACCACGCAACCAAAATAAAAAATGAAAAAAATCATCCTGCTCTCCGCGTTTGTTCTCCCTTTAGGGCAGGGGTTTGCCCAGCAGCAAAAAGCCATGCCCGCGCAGCAAAATAATGTGGTGAGCGAGCAGCAGAAAAAAACTGCCGCCACCAGTGAGAATAAAAACGGTTTGATAACTATTGCAGGCGACCCGCATCCTCAGCAAAACCTTCAGCAAAAGGAAAATCCTGTTCAAAACGATAATAAGCAAATCAAAGAGGAAACAAAAAAACAATCTTCTGAAGGAGCAAAACCTGCACCAGTCAATACCGATGAAGAAAAGATATTGCCGGAAGAAGAAAACATACGGGGGAAGGCAGTGCGCCAGCCATCAAAATCACCGTTGCCTGCTCCATTAACACCCCAGCCATGTTCAGTAGTAATACCTCCAGATGCCAATGTGATTTATATGGGCGTTCCCGATGGCATGTTTAAGCAATTGCCGAATCCTAATGGCGGTAATACAAATAAAACAGACCCGCCCGCACCGCTGGCAGCCACTGTGGTAATGAGCGAATATTTTGATAGTTATGCAGGATATAATACAAACGGAACAGTACCCCCTGCGCCCTGGTCACGCAATCCTAACGCTGCATGCAATTCTGCTACCTGGGGAAATGATTATCTCAATAACTGGTATGCACCGCCTACAGCGCCCAATTGTATGTGGTGCAATGGCAAGTGTTATAATTCTTCAACCAATTATTATAATGCCAATATGAATACCTGGCTGATTTATGGTCCCTTTGATTTAACCGGCACTACAGATGCTGATCTGGATTTTATGAAATTATATGATGCTGAAACCAACTATGATTACTGTCAATGGCTTGCTTCCCGCGATGGAGTTACTTATAATGGCTCCCAGGTAACAGGCACCAACACAAGTTGGGTTGCTACAAATTTTGATTTGACCACGGTGCCGGTAGACGGAAATTTATGCGGTGATGCCAGTGTTTGGATTGCATTTCGATTTACAAGCGATGGTAGTGTTCAGTGGGATGGATATTTTATTGACAATGTAGTCCTCACAACAACATCCTGCGCTGCCCCTGCTGCTCCCACCGCAAATGCCGCCAGCGGCATCACTTCCTCCAGTTTCAATGCCAACTGGAATGCCGTGGGAGGCGCCACCACTTATTATTTAGATGTAAATACCAATAACACATTTACCGGCACCTGGATACTCAATAACTTCAATGTGGGCAATGTTGTAACCTACCCCGTTACCGGGCTCACCTGCAACACCAACTATTATTACCGGGTGAGATCCTCCAACGCCTGCGGAACCAGCGCCAGTTCAAATGTTATCACAGTTACCACTACTAATCCCGGTGCTCCTGCTGCCCCGGTAGCCACTGCGGCTACCAATGTTTCATCCTCAAGTTTTTCCTCCAACTGGACTGCTTCTGCAGGCGCAACCACTTATTATCTGGATGTAAATACAAATAATACTTTTACCGGCACATGGATACTTAACAACTTCAATGTGGGCAATGTAACCACTTATCCTGTTACAGGACTCACACCCAGCACCACTTATTATTACAGAGTGAGAGCCGCCAATGCCTGCGGCACCAGCGGCAATTCAGGCACCATTACAGTAACTACTATTGCCTGCACAGGAGGCGTCTTTTTGCACCCTACTGTCGGGATTGCAAGTGAATATGTCGGCTCCTGTGAAGTAGCCACCTGCTCAGGCACCTATTACGATAACGGAGGCGCGGCAGGAAATTATTCAGATAATATTGGATTTGATGGGTGTTGGCCTTTCTGGTGCCCTCTCGGAATATATAGAATATTCTGTCCTAATTCAGTAGGTCAGTGCCTCACTGCAACATTTTCCTCATTTGACACCGAATCGGGTTGGGACGAAATGACCATTACCAATGGCTCAACACAAAACAGCCCTGTTCTCTGGCAAGGTTCCGGAGCAGGCGCTATTGGTCCCTTTACCGGAACGATAAACGGTTGTTTGGGTTTCAGGTTTGCTTCAGACGGAAGTGGTACAAGGCCCGGCTGGGCAGCCACCTTCAGCAGCGCTGCCTGTGCAGGAGGTCCCAACGGAACTGATAACAATGATTGTCTCCGCCTCACGCAACTTTGTGCCAGCGCAGCGGTTGCAGCCAACAGCACTGGTCCCGGCACTGTTGCCGAAGCATGCGGTGGTGGCGGATGCCCAGCGGGAGGAGAAAATTACAGCAACTGGTTTTCAGTTTCATTTAACACAGCCGGAACATGGAATTTTACCATTGTGCCCACTGTTGGCGCTGATGATTATGATTATGCTGTGTATGGTCCTGTTGCAGGCGGAAGCGCCTGCTCATCTCTTGGTGCCGCAATCCGATGCAGCGATGCCGCGCTCACAGGCAATACCGGTATTGGCAACGGTGCAGTGGATGCATCTGAAGACGTTACGGGTGACAAATGGACCGCTCAGATGAATGTGCTTGCGGGGGATATATATTTCATTATGATAGATGAATGGACACCCACTGGTGCCGGATATAATTTAAACTTTGGCGGAACTGCGGTAATGAGTTGCGTTCCCATTCCGTTTCCGGTAGAGTTTCTTTCATTTGATGCAAAGTATGATGCTGAAAATAGAGCGGTAAACTTATCATGGTCTACTGCCACAGAAACCAACAACGATTATTTTGCAGTGGAGCGTTCAACGGATGGAAACGTATTTGAACAAATTGCTCTTGTTAAAGGAGCGGCAGGAGGAAACAGTTCAACGCAACTTTCATACACATCAGTTGATGCAGACCCCTATCCCGGAGAAATAAATTATTACCGCCTCAGGCAGGTTGATTTTAATGGCGCGTTTGACTATTCAAACGTTGCAGCCGTAGCCATTAATGACCCCATTTCGCAGTTCAGCGTTTACCCTAATCCATCAGATGAAACAGCGAACATTGCCTTTAACATTGCCTATGAAAACGATTGCGTGCTGAACATTTACGATTGCACAGCCAGGCGTATGCTTTCATACAGGTTCATTTCTGTGAAGGGAAAAAATGTTATTCCGCTTGATTTAACCAGCTTTCACAAGGGAGTGTATTTTGTAACCCTTTCCGATAAAGTGGATATGCTGAAAACATCTTTCGTTAAGGAATAATTTAATGCCCCCGCTGTTCTGGATTTGCGAGCCCCCCCGCACGCGCTAAGTTGTGCGTAGTGCGGCACTAAAAAAATTAAACCCCTGCACAAGATAAGCGCGGGGTTTTTGTTTTTTAGCAACTGAAAAATAGTTTTACCTTTGTAGTATGATAGTTTCAGAAATAGAATTATTTGAAGTGCTTGCCAAAGAACTTGGCAGAGAGAAGGCCAAGTCATTGGTTGAATATGTAGAGCATAAAGTTGACAAGCGGCTGGAAGAAAAAACAAATGTATTTGCCACCAAGGAAGATATTGCTCAACTGGAAGTAAAAATTGCACAGTCAGAAGCCCGTTTAACTTTACGAATGTTTTATTTTTGGCTGGGGCAGGTTGCCGTAATTGCGGGCTTGCTTGCTTACTTTTTTAACAGGCATTGACGCAGTACGCTAAGTTTTGCTTACTATGGAATTAATAATATTATATTCAATTTTAATTGTTGTGGGTGCGGCAGCAATTATTTATGGATTGCTGACCAACCACAAGCACAGAGATGCTCAAAAGCATTAAGTCCCCGTACGCGCTAAGCTCCGCTTAGTGCGGCACTAAAAAAATTAAACCCCTGCACAAGATAAGCGCGGGGTTTTTGGTTTTTAGAGAGAAGAATTTTTTTAGTAACTTTGTAATATAAAAGAAAAACTAAATTATGTCAGCACTAGAACTTCAGGTTTATGAAATTCTTAAAGCCAAACTCGGTGAGCAAGAGGCATCAAAAGTAATTGAATACTTTGATGCAAAAGCCGAAGAAAAAATAAACAGTAAAAAAGATATTTTTCTTACCAAGGATGATAAAGTGGATTTAATCAAATGGATGTTTGTTTTTTGGGTGGGAACTATTGGTGTGCTATCAGGCATTATGTTTGTCTTGCTTCACGCGTATCTGAAATAAAATTCCCCTCCCCGCACGCGCTAAGCTCCGCTTAGTGCGGCACTAAAAAAAATAAAACCCTGCGCAAAATAACGTGCGGGGTTTTTGTTTTTTAACAAATGAGAAATTGTTTTACCTTTGTAATATGATAGTATCAGAAATAGAATTATTCAGTTTGCTAAAAACAAAACTGGGAGAACAAGAAGCAAAAGCATTGGTGGAGTTTGTAGAAGCCAAAGCAGAAAGTAAAGCAAAAGAAGTTAACGATGCAAATTTAAAAACTATTGCCACCAAAGCAGACATTATACAACTTGAAGTAAAAATTGCCGAAACAAAAGTGGAATTAATTAAATGGATGGTGGCATTGATAGTCGGCTTATTCCTTGCATTGATTGGTTCGCTGACTGCAATAATCAAAATTATTGTTCATTAGAAAATCTTTCTCCGTACGCGCTAAGCTCTGCTTAGTGCGGCACTAAAAAAATATAAAACCCTGCACAAGATAAGCGCGGGGTTTTTTGGTTTTGAGATAGAAGGAAAAAAAATAGTTACCTTTGTAAAGTAAAGAACTAAACACATGACCACGGTAACAATCACACTTAATAATGAGCATCTCTAAAGACCAAGTAGAGAGTAGCAAGTAGCAAGTAGAGAGAAGAAAAATCGGCTGTTTTTTCTCTCTGCTCTTTACTCTCTGCTTGCTACTTCGAGTTTTTCGAGGCTGCCTAATGATAAAGAGGCGAATTTTCTAATTACTCTCGCCAAAAAATTTCTTTCCGTAAAATCCATCAAATCAGAGGGCAGGAATCTGGCAGTAAAAGGCGAACCGATGGATCTGAAAGAGTTTCGTACCATGATTAAAAAATCTGAAAAGAGCGGATTTATTTCAGTAGAGCAACTGGAAGCGAATATCAAGCAATGGTAAAAGAGAAATTGTTTTCTGTTCACTGGTCACGCTTTGCACAAGGAAATCTCAAAGACATTCACGATTACATAAAGCAAGACAGCCCTAAAAATGCTGTCACTGTTGTTGCAGGCATAATAGAACTTTCAAAATCACTTATTCAATTCCCTTTCAAGTACGAAGAGTGTGCTGAACTCCCGACAAAAAGCAAAAGACAAGTTGAAATAATTGCTTACCCATCCGCGCCAGACTTCTTTCCAACTCAAACACCGAGAGGAGTAATTCAGCGTTCATCTATATTAATTCACAGTTCCGCTTAAGGTAGCGGGAGTTGCAATTACTCCTGTAGAAGTTGCAATTACTCCTGTAGAAGTTGCAATTACTTCTGTAGAAGCTGCAATTACTCCTGTGGAGGATGCAATTACTCCTGTGGAAGTTATAATTACTCCTGTGAAAGTTGCAATTACTCCCGTGGAGGTTGTAATTACTCCTGTGGAGGTTGTAATTACTCCTGTGAGAGTTCCGCTGACCTTATTCATCGCTTAATTTGCTTAACTCATCGAATCAACCGCTTAAATTAAGCGAAAGAGGCATACATTAATTCCGATTTTAATCTTCAGGGTGTTTTTATATCATCCAGCGAAGAATTCCAATACTTCATCTGATAATATCTTTAACCGGTCTAATTTCCCTATGAAACTTATGAAACTGGCACGAGATTTGTATCTCTATTAAACAATAAAACAAAAACAAAAAATATTCATCCTGTAGATTACGCCCTGTTATGCAGGATGAATAAAAAATCAAAATAGTAAACAGGACAAAAAAAAACAAAATGAAAAAACCGGATTATCTCCCAGGAACAGACGAGGACTTTGATTCAATGCAGACGAACTTTATGCTTGTTCTTTTGCTCAACTATGTGGCGTGGACAATTCCCGCAGCAGCAGTAAATATTCTGCAAGCGCTGCAAACCACATGGGTAAATGCTTTTGCCGTGGGTGGAATTGGTAAGAAAACCACCCGCACCAGCCAGCAGACAAAAGCAAAAACCACTGCGGGCAAAAGTTACAAAAAAGGCTTGCGCGGTTTTGTGCAGATGTGGATTTCGCACAATCCGCTGGTGCAGGATTCTGACAAGCAGGCATTGCGCGTAACCATTAAAGACACCACGCGCACCAAGCCCGCCATTCCAAACTCAAAGCCCGTTTGCAACAGGAATAGTTCACCCCAGCATTTGCAGGCGGTAATTGATGTGCGCGATGAATTAACTACCAGCAGCCGTAAAAAGCAAGGCGATTCTGTGGGCTACCAGCTTTTCGGAATGTTGATTTCACCTGCACAAAATACACCTGTGCCTGTGCCTATGCCTGTGCCTTCACCTGCTCAGCCCGATCCTTCTGCTTTTGTGTTTATGGGCTTATTCACCAAACACAATGCAACCATAACGTTCACCAATGCCAATGAAGGAAAGAAATTTTATTTCCGCATGCGCTGGATAAATTCACACAGTGAAGCCGGTCCTTGGAGCGATGTGTTTAGTGTGATTATCACATAAACAGATTCACCTAATTGCATCCCGTGTCCTCGGGATTCATGTTCCGCCACCCTGCTCCGAAGTATAGTAAGAGCGGGGTGGTTTTTTTTATAGAGTATAAATAATAGGTATTTTTCATCTTCATTTATTATCATTTCGTCTATAAAATCCTGCCACTCGTCTAAAACTTGGCTTATTCCTGTGTTTACACTAAGGATATGAATACCTTTAGCCCGATTTATATTGGGTAAATTCTGCTATGAAAAAAAATTCTTTCGTATCCTTCGTATTTCTCTCTTCTTTTGTGGCGTTAACCAGTATTTTAATAATTAATCATACACTGTCAGCCCAAACTATCCGATGTTATACCGTGCAGAATGATTCCATCCTCAGAGCAAACAATCCCAAGATGCCGTCCCTCCAGCAGTATGAACGCTGGATGGACAGCATCAAAACCCAGTACCCCAACAATCGCATTATTGGCGGAGTATATATCATTCCTGTTATAGTTCATGTTATTCATTCGGGCGAAGCCATTGGCGTTGGAAAAAATTTATCTCAGGCAGTTATTCAATCTCAAATGGATGTGATGAATGAGGACTTCAGAAAAAAAGCAGGTTCTCTCGGATGGAATACTCACCCTGATGGAGCGGATACCGAAATAGAATTCTGCCTTGCCAGGCGCAGACCGGATGGCACTGCCTTTGCTGTTGGACAAGAGGGAGTGAACAGGATCAACAGCGTAACGCAAGGTTGGGGAGCCGGACCCTTTTCAATGGCTACCATAAATGCAACTATTAAGGTATGGACCTATAATGCAGGCGCGCCAACGGCCACCAGAGGGTGGATACCAGGTAACTACATGAATTTTTGGACATGTGATATTTCCGGAGGCATATTAGGATATGCCCAGTTTCCGCAAACCCCTTTAAACGGCATGGGTTGCGGAGCAATTAATTTAGCCACCGATGGCGTGGTAATGTTATACAATTCTATTGGTAAAAGTTCAGTAACCGGCTACCCTCCGCCCTATGCCGAAGGAAGAACCGCCACACATGAAGTAGGGCACTGGCTCGGATTGAGGCATATATGGGGAGATGCACAGCCATTTTGCGGAGATGATTACTGTGGCGATACCCCTCAGGCAGCCAATCCAAATTTCGGTTGCCCTGTAGTAAATTCATGTGCTGCTCCCGGAAACGACCAAGTTGAAAACTACATGGACTATTCCGATGATTTATGCATGAACATGTTCACTTACGATCAGAAAATGCGAATGAGAATTGTGCTTGAAAATACCCCCATAAGAATAAGTTTAATTAATTCCAATGCCTGCGATCCGCCCAATCCAAATGATGCATCGGTTATTAATATTCTAAATCCCGTAGGGGATAATTGTGCGGGAGCCATCACCCCTCAGGTAACTTTGCGAAACAGAGGATCCAGCGTTCTTACTTCAGCAGTTATTAATTACAAGGTTGATACTGATCCCGTAGTTACTTTTGCTTTTGCGGGAGCCATTGCTGCAGGGGCATCACTTAATGTATCTCTGCCAGCATTTACAACCACATTAGGCAATCATACACTTACATCCTATTCCACTTTACCCAATACAGTTGCAGACCCATCGCCACTCTACGATACAACCGTAATTAATTTTGCAGTATCAAATGGCTACATGGGCCCTTACGTTCAGGATTTTAATGCAAACAATTTTCCGCCAGATATAAGATGGATGGGAGAATCTGCCGTTTCAAGCACAGGAGTTATTTCAAACAATGCTGCCATGATGAGGTTCTATGATTATAATACCCTCGGAAGATTTGATTATCTCTACACTCCTATTTTTATTTTACCCTGCAACGCAACAGTAGCCAATATCAGGTTTGATGTGGCGTATAGAAGGTATGATGCAACTACAAACGACCGCCTGCAGGTAGAAATTTCCACCGATTGCGGAGCCACATGGAACCCTGTATCCATCTATGATAAAGCAGGTCTTGTTCTTGCAACACTGGCGGATAATGTAGCCCCTTTTATTCCAAGTGCCGCAGGTAACTGGAGAAATGAAACAGTCAATTTAATGTCTTTTGTAACAGGCGCATCGGCAAGTGTAAAATTCCGGTTTAAGGGAACAACCGCCTACGGCAATAACCTATGGGTAGATAATTTTCAATTCAACACCACCACTCCTGGCGAAATTAGATTAAATCAATCAGCAGCCGAAATTCTGGACGCAGGCGCTTATAATGTTGGAACAACTACAGTAGCAGTTCCACTTAATACAACATTTACAATAACCAATACCGGAACTACCAATCTGGTATTGACACCGCCTATTACAATTACCGGAACTGCCTTTACCGTAGGTGCCTCTTTTGCAGCAACCATAATAGCCGCAGGAGGCACAACTACTTTTACACTAACATTTAATCCCGCTGCAACAGGAGCTTATAGCGAAACAGTTTCATTTGCAACAAACGACTGCGATGAAAACCCATTTAATTTCAGAATAACTGGCACAGGAGACGTTGCTATGCCTGTTGAATTGTTAAGTTTTACCGCTGAATGTTCAGAAGCTAAAGTAAACTTAGAATGGGCTACTGCTACAGAAAACAACAACGATTATTTTGTTGTTGAAAAAAGTGCCGATGCAAAAACTTTTTATGAGGTGGCGCAGGTGAAAGGTGCCGGCAAC
>Ga0209324_10001551_pt1 | contig 15870 bp, 13 predicted proteins | sample Rifsed19ft3_FD_184015 | JGI IMG/M metagenome (GOLD analysis project Ga0209324, IMG submission 184015) | Soil microbial communities from Rifle, Colorado, USA - sediment 19ft 3 (version 2) | ecosystem: Environmental > Terrestrial > Deep subsurface > Rock core/Sediment | place: Rifle, Colorado...
TTATTGCAGAGGACCATGCGGCAACAAGAAAGTGCCTGAAGGACCAGCTTGAGTCCATTGGGTTTGATGTGGTTGCGGCAGCAGCCACAGGAGAAGAGGCCATCGCCCTTTACAAAGAACTCAAGCCGGATCTTGTCGTAATGGATATCAAGATGCCAAAGGTTGACGGCATACAGGCTGCAAAGGCGATTACCAGCGAGAGGCCAGTCCCCATAATACTTATAACAGGCCATTCCACAAAGACGTTGGTTGACAAGGCAATAGAGAGCGGCGTATTTTCCTACCTCATGAAGCCAGTGGCAAAGAAAGAACTCCTTCCCGCCATAAAACTCGCCGTTGCCAGGTACAGCGAATTTCAGGCTCTGAAGACAGAGGTAAGAGACCTGAAGGAGGCCATCGAGACCCGTAAACTTGTTGAGAGGGCAAAGGGCATACTCATGAAGCGTATGAACATCCATGAGGACGACGCCTTCAAACTCCTCCAGACCCAGTCCCAGAAGGAAAACAAGAAGCTGAAAGAAATAGCGGAGATGGTGGTGACAGCGAGTAAATTAATTTAGGGTATGGCGTAGATGGGCTGCCGGGCTGCCCCTGTGTTTTCCTGCCATTATTGAGCTATGCATAATTAATGTTCTACACGAAGCAGTCTAAACCCTCTCCTCTCCCCCTTTTACAAAGCTGGAGAGGATAAAGGTGTGTGGGTTTTAGTGGAAATTTTCTGCCACTTGACAAGATGACTTTCCATATAGTAATTTTAAAAAGAGGTTTTGGAGTGTGGAAAATTTATTTAAAACGGTTTGTTGTGATATTTGTACTAATAGGGATGCCATTGGTGGCTGGATGCGGCATAGATAGAATTGTGGACAGCCTATCTCTTGAACCGCAGAAAACCACTAAACCGCTTACCATGCGGGAGGAAGAGGACTTGTATGAAAAGTTTTACAAGATAGTTATTGAGACAGGGCACGTGAGGGATGTTAAGGGGGGGCCGCCTGCGTTACGGCATCTGCCAAGGGATGCATTTGGAGAGGTTAACTGGACAACTGCGGTTATGGATGGCTTTTTGGCACCGAAGGGTTCATTAGACCCCGATGCAGAAGAGGAAAAGCCTCTGAATCTAAACATCTTTATAGAGGCAAAGGTGCCGCTTATGGCAAATGTGGTCTTTCCTCACTCTATTCACACATACTGGTTAAACTGCAATAACTGCCACCCTAAAATATTTATACCGGAGGCAGGGGCAAATCCCATCACCATGGATGAGATATTTGAGGGGAAGTGGTGCGGTCGGTGCCACGGTAAGGTGGCCTTTAAGTTCTGGCCGGAGGCAAATTGCAGGAGATGCCATATGGTGCCCAAGAAAATGTCGGGCCAAAAAGAGAATTTTTAGGAGGGAACACACTATAATGTCAAAAATATTTTTAAAGGTTTTTTCATTCATGATTCTGGCGCTGTTTTTTACAGGTTGCGCGCCAAAAAAACTGCCCGATTTAGTCTGGCCGTCGCCACCGGACATGCCGCGGGTAAGATTTGATAAAAGCTTTAACGGGGCAAAGGCATTTTACGGGACCTCTGCATTAGATGTTATCCTCGGAGAAAATATCCTATCCAGTTTTTCCAAACCTAATGGTGTTCACGCAGACAGGGAAGGGCGGATATATGTTACGGATACCGGTTTTGGCATGGTTATAGTATTTGACCCCAATGAAAAGGCCCCTGTAATATTAGAGGCAGGCGGAAGGTCGGTTTTTATAAAGCCTGTGGGTGTAACCACAGACCCCGTGGGCAACATATATGTATCTGATACTGCCAGCGACAAGGTATTGGTCTTTGATAAAGAGAGGAATTTCGTGAAGGGCTTAGGCATGAAGGGCGAATTCAAACAGCCGGCAGGCATTACAGTTGACCCGGCCGGTAAGAGGCTATATGTTGTAGACACCCATAAAAACCAGATAGCTGTCCTGGATTTGGAGAGCGGAGAAGTTGTTATGACCATAGGCAAGCGCGGCAGAGAAGAAGGCGAATTTAACTTCCCCTCCCATATAACGGTTGACCCCAAGGGCAATCTCTATGTTGTTGACACCATGAACGGCCGGGTGCAGATATTTGACCAGTCAGGCAGGTTTATACGGTCGTTTGGCAAGCTCGGCGATGGTCCCGGCATGTTCGCCAGGCCAAAAGGCATCGCACTGGACAGCGAGGGCCATATATATGTAATTGACTCGGCATTCAACAATGTGCAGATATTTGACAGCGAAGGGCAGATACTTATGGCATTCGGCGCGTTTGGAGAAGGCCGGGGGCAGCAGATATTGCCTGCAGGGCTTGCCATAGACAGCGAAGATAAAATATATGTGATTGACCAGTGGAATGCGCGGGTGAATGTCTATGAATACATGGGCGAGAGGTATAAGGCAAGAAAAGGGAAAAAATAGCAATCTTTTTTATAAAATCCAAACTTCAAAGCTCAAATGTCAAACAAAATCCAAAATCCCAATGACAAAATGTTGGATTTGGCATTTGGATTTGTTTTGAACTTTGAACTTTGAGCTTTATTTGAAATTTGGATTTTGTCATTTGGATTTGATTTTAAAGGGGGTTTATCAGCAATAATGAGTGGTATTGCCATTGCAATAGTGCTGTTTTTGGGTTTTGGCCTGTCCCTTTCCTGGGTTGTAGGGCATGAAGAAAAGGTGGAACTGACAGGAAAGTTGGCTGAAAAGACCGTTGTGGGAAAAAAGCTTAAGACAGACCTGGAAAAGGCGCAGACCGAGGCTGAAAAAAGCAAAAACGTGTTAAAGGAAACAGAGGAAAGGCTCGCCTTAGAGGCCGAGGAGCGGAAAAAGGCTGAAGAGGCAAGGCTCCTTACAGAAAACAGGCTGCAACTAACTGAGGAGGAAAAAAAGAAGATAGAAGAAGAGGCGCAAAGCGAGATAGATGAACTTAAGGCTGTAGTGATGGCCACAGAGGAAGGCAGGAAAAGGCTTGAGGTTGAACAACGGCTAAAGGCTGAGGTTGAGGCGAGAAAGAAGGCAGAGGAGAAATGGCTGGAGGCAGAAACAGCGCGCTCTATCGCGGAGAAGGAGGCAAGAGAGAGGTTAAAGATAGAATACAGCCTGAAGACCGAGGCAGAGATAAACGAGGAGATTGAGAGGCTGCGCAAAGAGATGACCGTGGCAAAACAGGAGGAGGCCAAGCTGTCAGCCGAGGCTGAACAGCTTAAGACTGATATTAAAAAGGCCGCTCTGGAAAAAACAGCAATTGAAGAAGAGCTGGCACAAAAAAGGCAGGTTGTAAATCAGGCTGAAGGAATCCTGTCCAATGTGGGGCTCGGTGACAAGTTGAGGAAAGAATTGAGCGAGGCCCAGAAGGCGCCCGGGGAGGAGGTTACCCCTGATAAGTCGCCTTATGAGTTAAAGAGCGGGGATGGCTGGTGGACAGAGGAGGTTATACGATACAGGATTAAGCAGGGCGACACGCTTTCAAATATTGCTGCCAATGACTTTATCTATAATGATTGGAGGCTTTGGGTAGTAATCTATAAACACAACATGCACAGGATTGGGGACCCCCACCTTATTTACCCCGGTCAGATCCTTCTTGTCCCAAAGATTACAACGCTCGGCAAAAGCGAGATAAAGAAGATATTGCAGGAATACAATAAGGGCATTCATTAAAATTCTATTAAAATTATCTTGACATGAATTAATAATTCTGATATATTTGCAATCAAATGGAATCTAACCCGCTGATGGCGGCGGGTAAAAAAGATTTGAGGTGATGGCGCCTCTGGGTCGTAGGGAAGCGTCTATCACCTTTTTTTTTGGTAGACCCAACCCAAAAACTTCAGGGCCTTAAGGTCCTGAGACACAAGCTTAAAAATAGTTAAGAGAAAGAAAAAATTCAGGAGGAAAAAATGAAGAGAATATTTCTAACACTCGCTCTGGTAATAGCCATGAGCGTCCCTGCATTCGCAGCCACAGACATTGCGGGGTGGAGTACAGCACTAACTGACTATCCAGGCTCATCTACTTCAAGTGCTGCAGGCGATGCAACAGGCGGCATTGTATGGTCAAGACACAACCTTTCATCCTACGGCGAGCACTATCAGGCAACCACATCGGTGAGCGGCACATCAACAGCTACAGGAATTGACCCCCTCACCGTCATCACCACAGAGGTATGCATATTTTGTCATACACCTCACTTCGGCAGAACAGATACTGCTCCGTTGTGGAACAGGGGTAGTTCAGCAACAGGCTATGTTCCTTACGGGACAACCGTTGCCGGGACAAGCATCACCAGCGTTGGCGGTTCAAGCCTTGCATGTCTTTCCTGCCATGATGGTGTAACAACACTTGATAACCTTATTAACAAGCCAGGCAAAGGCTCCAGGACAAACGGAACCGGCGCAGACATGGGCTGGTATTTCGGTGAAATCGGAACAGGCGATACAATAGGTGACACAGCATCAGGTGGAGATACACCAGGAGGCGCTGTAAAGGCTGCAAGCAGGCTCAATATCGGTGCTAACAATGCAGGAAGCAGGAATGCTGCTGCAGTTGACCTTTCTAATGACCATCCGATCAGCGTAGCCTACAACGGCGGCACAGCAGCATCACTCAGGGATGCCAGCACAACCATAAGCAGCATTACAATCTATAATGCAAGGGACCTTGCTGACGACAATCCAGACGATGGCGGCTCCACCTCAGGCATCTATGGCAGAAGCGACAACCTGTGGTCTGTAAAGGGCTTCGTCAGCGATTCAGCAACAATTAATGACGTTTTAAGGGACAGCGGACAGGTGCAGTGCGCATCATGTCATGACCCGCATTATAAGAACCAGACAAATGATGATCCGACAGTCGTGGCTAATTCTGGCGGCGACATTGAAAGCGTCGAGAATGATGGTCTGTTCTTAAGAAGGGTTGGCGGCAACTCCAACTCAGGCGTGTGCAGAACATGCCACAATAAGTAAGAGATTCAAGAGGCAAGAAGTAAGAAGAGAGGCGGGTGAGTTTTCACCCGCCTCTTTATAAAAAAAGTAGATAGCTGGGATGATGATTTCAGGTGACATATAAATATAAAATACGTGACCTGAGATTAGGATCAATAGGCAAGCAAAATCAAAAACCCACTTAGGAGGCGACAGCATGCCGACAGATAAGCGCATTGTTTGTTTCAGGGCAGCAATCTATTTTGTGTTATTATTAATGTGCGCATCACCTTCCTTTGCTGCAACGACACTCGCTGGCTGGGATACTGCAAAAACAGACTATCCGGGTTCAACAGCAGGCAATACAGGCGATCCAACAGGAGGCATTGTCTGGTCAAGGCATAATCTGTCATCGTATGGATGGCCTTTACAGGCAGTAACTATAACCTCAATCTTTCCTACCCCCCCCTATATTGCTGTCAACGTTGCAACCACAGAGATATGTGTTTTCTGCCATACCCCGCACTTTGGTAAAACAGACACTGCACCCCTCTGGAACAGGGGCTCATCTGCAACAGGCTATGTAGCTTACGGCACTACTCTTGCCGGGACAGCAATTACCAGCGTCGGTGGTTCAAGCCTTGCATGTCTTTCATGCCACGACGGCGTTACAACATTTGATAATCTGATTAATAAACCAGGCAAGGGCAGCCGCACCAATGGGACAGGTGCAGACCTGGGGTGGGGGTTTTATATGGCTATGGCAGCAGGTACGCCAATAACACTTGAGCACTTTGCTACAACAGGTTGCGATTCTTGCCACTCCCAGGGGGAATCAGACAGGCTGAATATCGGTTTGAACTCTGCCGGTACAGTATCCCCGTCAACAGTTGACCTGTCTAATGACCATCCGATAAATGTGGCCTACAACGGCGGCACAGCAGCATCACTCAGGGATGCAAGCACAACCATAAGCAGCATTACAATCTATAATGCAAGGGACCTTGGTGACGCCAATCCAGACGATGGCGGCTCCATTACAGGCGTCTATGGCAGAAGCGACAACCTGTGGTCTGTAAAGGGCTTCATCAGCGATTCAGCAACAATTAATGACCTTTTAAGGGATAGCGGCAAGGTGCAGTGCACATCCTGCCATGACCCGCATTATAAGAATCAGACAAATGATGACCCGTCGGTTGTCGATAGCTACAGCAGGACCACAGCAGGTGGGTGGCCTTTAGCCTCAGTCAACATAGTATCAGGTCCAGAGGATGGCTTGATTGACGGACTATTTTTAAGAAGGGTTGGCGGCAACTCCAACTCAGGCGTGTGCAGGACATGCCATAACAAGTAAAAATAGGGACAGATACCATTTATCTCTGTAAAAATAGTGGTGTAACAAGGGATATCAATTGTTCATCCAAATTCAAGATAAATAGTATCTGTCCCTATTTTCCTATTTTTCCTTCAGTCCTTTAATCTTTTCTATAAGAGGCTCCCATCCTGGGTTTAGTTTTAGCGCCATCTTATAGTATTCTATCGCCTCTTCCTTTAACCCTTTTCTTTCGTAAGAGATACCTAAAAGTGAGAAGGCCATTGCATTTTTAGGTTCAAGCACAAGCACAATATTTGCTATATCAATTACCTTGTTGATCTCTCCTGTCTTTGCCAAAAAGGATGCCAGCTTAACCAACGGTTCCGGGTTTGATGGTTCAAGATTTACCGCTGTCTGCAATTCCATTATTGCCTCATTCATGAGTCCATCCTGATTATATGCATTTCCGAGATGCATATAAAACAGATAGTACCGGGGCCTAAGACGAATTGCCTCTTTATAATATTTTATGGCTGATGTCAGATCGCCCTTTTTCTCATATATTAGCCCCATATTGTTGTATCCAATTGCGTCATCTGGAAAACGTTTTAAAAAATCATTATAAAGCGACTCTGCCTTTTCCATGTCGCCGGCCTCAAAATATGCAAATGCCCTGTTGCCCAACACCCTTGCCTTGTTTGGCGCCTTTATAGCAGCATCTTCCCAGAGCGTAATCTCATTTTTCCATACAAAATTTGCCTTTATGGTTATGCCAATTAGCAGGATAGGGACAAGGTACGGGATGAATCTCATATTAGAAGGGAGCAGTGCTTTAAGCTTAAGAAGAAAATACGAGGATAGAAGTGCAAAACCTATAGACGGCAGATACACATGGCGCTCTACAGCTACATCAGCAATTGGAAAGATGCTGGAAGTGGGAATTAATGTGATGAAATACCAGAGAATGGCAAATGAGACAATGGGTTTGCTTTTCACCCCGTTAGAAAGAAGCCGTGTCCATAAGGGTGGGGACGAAATCTTGCTATACTTTCTAAGGGGGTTCACAGAGCGTATTGAAAGGTATATAAGGCCTAAAATTATGAGAGATGCAGATATTGTTGATATGTCCATGAAGGATGTTTCAGGAGGTATATCAGGGTCTGTGTGCGGGCCGTCAATAGGCATGAAAAGCCACTTAAGGTAATAAAACACCACCACATTCAGTTCTGTAAGCAGGTATTGATAAGGGGGGAGAATCTCACCTGGCCCAAATCTTGTATCTACAGGTATCACATACTGCACAGATGCATACTTAACCAATGCATACACAGGCAGTGTCAATAACCACAGACCGCATACAATAACATCATCTCTATTAAAACTTTTACCCTGAACTGTAATTAGATATAAAGATAGGAGCGCTATTATGAATGGTACTGTAAGAATTATCTCCTTAACGGCTATTCCAAGGGAAAAACTGAAAAATGCTCCGAAATAAAGATATATCTTCCGTAGCCCTTCTTTTTCAAAACCTATTATAAAGAGGATGATGGCAAGTGTATAAAACAGTGTAGCAAGCACAGCAGACCTGCTGGCTATATATGTGACAGAACCGGTTTGAAGGGGATGCAATGCAAATATAAGCGCGGACATCAATGAAAAAGAGACCGAATCCCGTTCAGCACTGACAAATCTTTTAAACAAAAGCCGTGATAGGAAATACACACATATACTGACAGTTATATGAAGGAGAAGATTTGTAAGATGATAGCCAAAGACATCAACCCCCCCAAAGTAATAGTTCAGGGCAAATGTAACTCTTGTAAGAGGTCTGCTGAATATATCTTTAAGAATAGTAGGAATATTGTTAACATCCTTGATTGTCCGGTCCTCAAAGATTGCATATCTGTCATCAAAATGAAAGGAGTTAGAAAATGTGTTGGAGTATGAAAGCGCAGTCAGGAGTATGATGATGAATATATGAGCTAAATACGGGGGCAACCCCCATATTATTTTGCCCATCTTACCTTCCTTAAAAATATAGGGACAACAACCCCCGTATTAAACCTCATAGTAGTTTAAGTCCAAAGTTCAAAGCTCAAATGTCAAATAAAATCCAAAGCCCAAATTCAAAATAAAGTCCCAATTTTATTGTCATTTGGATTTTCTTGCCCCTATTTATCCCTTATCCCATATCTCACATCCCACATCCCTCATTTTACACACCTGAACCCCACATCATTAAATCTGCCATCCGGTGGGGCAGTATTTCTATGGGATGTCCTTAAATAGACCTGCAGGCTGTAATGTCCCATTCCACCCCATCCCCCTCCCCTTACAACCTTGAATTTTTCACCATAGTCCTTGTCTTTAAAATCATTGCCGGGATAAGGCTTATACCAGTCCTCCACCCATTCCTGGACATTTCCAGCCATATCATAGGCACCGTAAGGGCTTTTGCCGTCTTCAAGCCTGCCTGCAGGCATAAGTCCGCCGTATGCACCGAGCGCATTTGCCTTTTTGATATCAAATTCATTGCCCCATGGGAAATTCCTGCTGTCTTGACCCCTTGCTGCCTTTTCCCACTCAGCCTCTGAAGGGAGTCTTTTGCCCTTCCATTCGCAGTATGCCTTTGCGTCATGCCAGTCAACCATTACCACAGGAATATTATCTGTGTTTGGCGGATAATTGCCTGCCTGATAGTAATCAGGCTGTCTGTGCTTTGTAGCATTTATAAATTCCATATACCGGGCATTGGTTACCTCAAATCTGTCAATATAAAATTTTTTTAGATTTACCCTTCTCTCAGGCCTCTCATTCGCATACCAGGGCCTCTTATCGCCATACTGGAGGGCCTTTACCTCTGTATCAACCTCATTGCTGCCCATTATAAACTCGCCTGCCGGCACAAGGACCATATCCTCTGGAGGTTTGGCGCAGCCGCCGAGAAGCAAGAAGCAGATGATGAGAGATGTGAGATGTGGGATGTTGGATATGCGATGTGTGATGTGTGAAATATTACGGATCATCTACGATGTCCCTCCTTTACAGCTGCAATAAAACTATTAAGCTTTCTTCCAAGCAAATCATATTTATTGAAAAAATAATCAAATCTCTTTTTTTAAAGACCCGGTATCATATAATATCTCTAAATGCTCTATAGTCTCACTACAAGATGCATGAGCAATTGTTAAAAATCTTATAAAATCATCCTTATACCTTTTTCTTCCAAACCCCTCAACAATATTTGTTGGAATAGACTTTGAAGATTTTCTAATCTGTTCACCTTCCTCATATTGTTCAAATTTGGGCAGATCCTCTACGGTCATCCTATGAATCTCAACAGATAGTTTATGGGCCAATGTATAAATCTCAAGGTCCTTATAACTCTTGGCTATATTCTCTTGTTTTTGTCACAGATCTTATATCTCACATCTCATATCCCACATCCCCTATCAGTCATTTTGCGCATCTGAACCCGAAGTTATTATTGCGGGTATTGGGATTAAAGAATATGCGGTTATATGATGGAGCGCTTATACCGCACCTGTAGTAAGTGCAGTCATACCATGAACCGCCTCTGACTACCCTGTATTTTTCTCCGTAGTTTTCGTCAGGATGGGTATTCATAGGATATGGTTTAAACCAGTCTGCTGTCCATTCCCATACATTTCCAGCCATGTCATACACACCATAAGGGCTCTTGCCATTCTCAAAGCTTCCTACAGGCATTGTATCCTCTTTTCCATACTGGGGGGTGTTTGCCCTGTCTCTGCTGAATTTATCGCCCCAGGGGAATGTCCTTTTGTCAGCGCCTCTTGCAGCCTTTTCCCATTCTGTCTCAGTGGGAAGCCTTTTACCTTCCCATCTGCAATAGGCATCAGCATCAAACCAGCTAACATATACAACAGGGTGGTTTACTTTTCCATTCGGGATTTTGTTGTTTTCCCAGTTGTCCGGCGGGTTGTATCCTGTTGCATCAACGAATGCCTTATATTTCCTGTTAGTTACCTCATATTTGTCAATATAAAAGGCATCCAGATTTCTTTTATGTTCAGGTCCACTCTTTGGCCACCACTCATTAGAACCCATAGTAAATTCGCCTGCGGGTATTAAAACCATATCTTTTGGCATATCTTGTTTCTTACTTCTTGCTTCTTGCCCCTCGTTTCTTGTTTCCGCCAGATAAGGATGTCTTTCGCTCTTTACTTCTAACACCTGCCCCCTGCCCCCTGCCCCCTCCCTTTCCACCTCTTTATACCTGATATCTATTGCAGTATATCTTTCACTTAAGAAAGGGCCATGACATTCTCCGCAGCTTTCCTCTCGCATATAATCAATGGAATATTTCCTGTCAGGGGTGTGACAAATAAGGCAATTAGGCTCGCCTGTTACAGGATGGTAATCGTTTGTGGAGGCATAGGCTATATGAGCAAGAAGCAAGAAGCAAGATGTTAGATGCAAGAAAAGCTTGCCTCTTGCTTTTTGCCTTTTGTATCTCGTTCCTTTCATCTTGCCTCTTGCCTCTTGCCTCTTGATAACTGCCGGATATATGCGAGCACGTTCCGCAGGTCTTCTTCGTTAAGTATATCCTTCCATCTTGGCATTGCCATCTCCTCGCTCCCGATATCCCTGTGTATACCTTCGGAGATGGATTTAATCAGCTCATTATCGGATTTTGCCATCCTCTTTTTATCTCCGACAAAATCAGCCGGGTGGGGGGATACAGCTATGCTGATTGCCCCGTCCCCCCTGCCTTCTCTGCCATGGCAGTAGAAGCAGTATTTTTCATATATAGTCTTTCCCTTTTCAGGGTCGCCCATTTTGGTCAGAACAGCCGTTTTTCCTGCAGAAGCCGGCACAGTGGTTTTTTGGCTGTTACTGTCCTGGCTGCATGCTGGTGGCAGTAAGATAATAACGAGCAAGAGGCTGGCATTTATGTATCTTTTAACGGGTAGAACAGTTCTATTCACTTTATTTTCAGCTTTTTCTGGATTCTCTAATTTTTTTTATCTTTATTATCTGCTTTTTTCTCTGCCTCTTCCATCATCTTTTTGTCCTCTTCGTTCAGGTATTCTATCTTTGCTTCTTTCTTCAACTCCTCAACCCATTGTATCTTCATTTTTTTGAATTCAGCCTCTTCGCGCTCTTTTTTGAGATTTTCCTTTACCTCATTAAATGTCCTCTGAATCGGCGGAGCCTTATCTTCCAGTTTAATGATATGGTATCCGTATATTGACCAGATAGGTCCTGCTACCTCACCTACTTGTAGTTTATCTGCCACCATCTCTATCTCAGGTATAATACTTCCTTTATGGCCGAATCCCATATCACCTCCTTTGGAGGCATATATGTCCTGTGAAAACTCCTTTGCAAGTTTTGCAAAGTCCTTTCCTTCCTTAATCTCTTTCAGAATCTCCTCTGAGCGGGCCCTTGCCTCATCCCAGACCTTCTGTCCACCGCTTGGGTCTGCCCGGATGAGTATCTCTCTAAGTCGTGTACGTTCCGGTTCTTTGAATTTTTCCTTATTATTATTATAGTATTCCTCTAAATAGGCCTCTGTCATCTTTTCAGCTGCCTTTACCTTTGTTTCTTTATTCTTATTATCATTAATCTTATTTACAGCGAGATTCTTTTCTATCTCCCTTTCCAGTTCCTCCATAGTAAGTCTACTCTTTTTTAATGTATCCTCAAGGGTTGTTTTGTTCTTTTTCAAGCGTTTTTTTAATTCCTTTATCTCCTTTTCTATTTCCTTCTTTTTAATCTTTATGCCCTGTTTTTTTGCCTCCTGAAACAAGAGTTCAGCAGTAATAAGCCGCTCAATGGCACTTTTCCGTATCTCTCTCTGTTTCTTTGTTGATACTGAACCGTGCACAACGGCTCCGGGAATCAATGTGTTGACCATACCAAGCATAGCAAGTTCATCAATCTCTACACCATTTACCCTTATTACAACCTTTGGTGGCTCTTTTTTTTCTTCAGCAGGTAGGTTTGCACCTGTCCCGCCTTGTGCCGTTGGCTGCACAGCTTCTTTACAATAACCATTCCATGTGCAGATAAAAATGATACCTATAACCGGAATGAGAATTTTTTTAAAACCCATAAATTGTATTTAACCTCCTTCTGAATAAAATCCAAATGTCAAATTAAGCTCAAAGTTCAAATGCCAAAATCCAAATTTGGATTAGAAATCAGGAATTAGAAATCTCCTTTCCTGTTTTCTGTTCCCTCTTCCCTGTTTCTTTTTGAGTTTTGGATTTTTGTGACCTGCTTGGCTTCCAAGCTTTTTGGGAAAGAATATGTTTTATATTATTATATCCCTGCCATACCTGTCAAGGCCTCCTTTTTTATCTAATGAATGGAATATGCCTATTTCCACTCATGCTGTCCTTTATCTATGTCAGAAGCTCTAAGTTTTGCTTTCACCTGTTCAATAATGTCCTGATATTTTGGAGACGCCCTTCTTATAAATTCTCTATAATGAGATATTGCCTCCTCTGCATCTCCGAGTCTTTCCAGTGCCAGAGCAATATTATAATGGGATTCAGCATTCTCCGGCCTCCCTTGTATCGCAATCTTATATCTGTGAACTGCCTCAGGATAATTGCCCTGCATTAGCGCAACATTTGCAAGGCTGTTATTTGCCTCGGGGTGAAGGGGATAAAGCTGTATTGCCGCCTGCCACTCTTTTATTGCATCATCCATATTCCCTGCCTTTCTATATGTCTCGCCCAGGTTGTGATGCGCATAGGTGTTTTGAGGGGCATCCTCCACCATTTTTGCGAAGTATGTTGCCTCATCTTTCCATAATCTATTCCGTTGAAAGGTAATGGCTGAAAGGATGATAAGTGACAAAAATATCAAGACATTCAGATAAGGCGATAATGAGGATCTCGCCTGATATATCCTGTAAAAGACGAGGCCTCCGAGCAGGCATATGCTAACAGATGGTATATAGAGATACCGTTCTGCCATCATTGTTGGCCTGAGCGGCACTATATTTGAAACAGGCAATATCGTGATAAAAAACCACGCGGCGGCAAAAAATACCATTTGGTCTTTCCTGTATGTTAAGAGGGTTGCAATAAAAACAGCACAAAGGAGGAGTAGGGAAGAGATACCCTGCAAGTCAAAAATAGATTCTCTGAGAGGGACATCATACAGCAGTTTCAGATTAACAGGCAACACCATGATGCGGATATAGTCTAATATAACCCCAAAAGATGTATATATCCGCTTTTCAAGTGGCGGTGATGCTGAGAACTCTCCTATTGCCTCCCCGAGTACCAGAGCCCTCATATAAAGGTATACAAGTGAAATTATCAGATAAGCTCCTATAATCTTTAAGTATTTTATTCTATAGTATTTTGGTTCAGCCTGAGGCTTAAATGAAAGTTCATATACAAGGAGCATCAGTGGCAGGGTGATGCCTATCTCTTTAGACAGAAGAGAAAAGAGATATATGGCGAGAGAAAATACCAGCATTACAAAACCCTTTCCATCCTTAAAGAGCATGTAAAGATAGAAGGAAAGGAGAAAAAAGAGAGCGGCCATTGGGTCGGTCCTGCCTGATATCCATGCTACGGATTCCACATGGACCGGGTGAACGGCAAAGAGCATACTGCCCAAAAAGGCAGGCGTACTATTTAGAAACAGCCTCCTGCCAATCTGATAAATCAGGAAGGAGGCAAGCGCATGTAATGCAAGATTGGTTATATGATAACCAAAAGGGTTTAATTCCCACAGACTATAGTCCACAGCCAATGACAAGAGAAAAAACGGCCTGTAGTAATATGAACCTATTGTAGGATTGCTGATAAGCCTCCAGAGGTCTGAGGTAAAAAAGGATGGAATATTGCCGATGTCTTTTATGGCAGGATTTTCTACAATCTGCTCTATATCATCCCAGATAAAATCACCGCTTAATGAGTTTATATAAATGGCAAGGCTTGAAAATATAACAAAAAGGCTCAATACAGCAGGTTTTTTATACCATTCTTTAACTGCCACAGCTCGCCATAAGCCCTGCCTTGTAGGCAGGGTTGAGGTGAGCATATGGAAATTAAAGTTTTGTCTTCCTTTGCAGTCAAGAAGCCACGCCCTGTGGGCTGGGTTCTTCACTATCCTTTCCCCGATAGAAACATTCGGGGACATGTTTTCATATTTCATAAGCCTTCTTCCAACCCCGGATTCGAATCCTGAGCAGGTCAGTTAGCATCTGCAAAGGATGAATAAAAGCATTGACCTTTGAATCAGCCCTGTTTAACCATCGGACAGGAACCTCTTTGATAGTATAACCAAGCATTCTTGCAATATAGAGAACTTCTACATCAAAGCTGAAGCCATTAATAGTCTGCAATTGGAAAATCTTTCTGGTAGCCTCTTTTTTAAAACCCTTGAAGCCGCACTGGGTGTCTTTTATACCCTTAATGGCAATGGCCTGCACAAATAGGTTAAATGTCTTGCCCATAATTTCTCTATACCATGCCTGATGGATCCGTATATCCGATTCTTTAAGCGCCCTTGAGCCTATAACAATATCATAGCCTTTCTCCAGCCATTTCAGGAGCTTTTCAATTTCATCTATTGGCGTGGAAAGGTCTGCGTCTGTAAAGATGATATAGTCACCTTTTGCCTCAAGACAGCCCTGCCTTACAGAAAATCCCTTTCCCATGTTGACAGTTCTCCCTACAACTTTTATGTTGTCTCTTCCCATTGCAAAACCCTCAGCTATAGTAGCAGTGCTGTCCTTACACCCATCACATACCACAATTATTTCATAGTGGAGACTATTTCCCTCAAGATACTCAGTAACCTTTCTCAGGGTTTCCTCTATTATCGCCTCTTCATTATAGGCAGGGATGACAATTGAGATATAGGGTTCCTTATATTTTTTATTCAACTCCTGCACCGGCTTTCATCCTTTTTCATAACGGAAAATAGGTTTTAGTATATCATAAAAATTACTTGCCGTTACAGGATTAAAATAGTGCTGTTTATTAGGACCATTTACATAGAATGCACGCCGTAAGCCCCACTTTTAAGGCTATCCGTGGTATATAAAAGCTTGACTATAACAAGTAAATTCTGATAGCCTTTCTATTAACGAGCTTTGTTTACCCCCACACCAAAATCTTTGGTGTGGGGTTTTATATCCTCTTCAGAATATAACTGCCACAGCCCGCCGTATGCCCCGTCCTGTGGACGGGGATGAAGGTGGGCGCATGGAAATTGAGATTTATCTTCCTATGCAGTCAATAAGCCCCGCCCTGTGGGCGGGGTTATTAACTTTAAGGAGAATATTATGAAATTTGGCCAAGATGAAAGAGGGCAGTCCAAAAGTACACGGCTTTTGTTGTTAATTGCTATCATAGGCACGACTGTTGCCATAGCAGGCAGTGTATATTACGTCAAGATAAAAAAAGATGGTTCCAAAACAGATATTGCCAGTATGGGGGATACCACGCAGGTTGGTACCCCTCAAAACCAGACAAAGGCAAATGAGCACTTTGAAAAGGGGGTTAATTATTCCTTAAAAAAGGAATATGATAAGGCAATTGCAGAATATTTAGAATCATTAAAGTATAATCCAAATGCGGCTGTTGTGCATAGCAAT
>Ga0209324_10001555_pt1 | contig 15855 bp, 18 predicted proteins | sample Rifsed19ft3_FD_184015 | JGI IMG/M metagenome (GOLD analysis project Ga0209324, IMG submission 184015) | Soil microbial communities from Rifle, Colorado, USA - sediment 19ft 3 (version 2) | ecosystem: Environmental > Terrestrial > Deep subsurface > Rock core/Sediment | place: Rifle, Colorado...
AAACCGGCTCCTTCCGCAAGGCCGAGCGCATCATGGCCGAACGCTACGCCGATCGCCCTCCCTCCCGTCAGTTAGTCTCCCGCTGGGCGCACTAGGCCGAGCCCGAGAAAGTTGCGGCCCTCGGCCTGGAAAAGGAAAGATGCCTTCCCCGCCGGCATCATGGAGATGTCCCTCAAGGCCGTCGAGAGACTGTCTGACACCCTGGACGACCTCGAACCCAATCAAGTCCCGATCCCCCGCCGGGATCGCCATCGACAAGGGGCTCCGCCTCTTGGAGATGGACCGCCTGCACCCCTCCGTCACCGTCGCCAACGCATACGTCTTTGTGTAGCAGGCGGCGGCTGACCGCGATAGGATACTGCGAGAACGCGGGCAAGAAACCCCAGCAATTGAGTCCGAGTACCGCAGTGCAGACCCACTACCCTGACGAGATCGTCGCCACAGCCGTGGCGCTCGGCGTCCGTGGCTATAGCCTCCGTCGCATCGAGAGTGAACTAAGGCAGTGCTTCCCCAATGAACGCACGCCGGACCACAGCACCATTAGCGATTGGCTCAACAACAGCGACCTGACGACTGCCCTTGAACCCCAGGAGCAGCGCATCGCCCACAGAACCGGTCGCATCCTCGAAGACCAACTCGACGCCGTCGAACGCGGTGACAAGGACATCAGCCTCACCCAGGCAGGCGTCCTCTATGGCATCAGCAGAGACAAGATGTTCAGGCGCAACGAGCTCAAACAACCTGTGGCACTCATGGTCGTCCACCTCAGGTGGCCACCCTCCCATATGCCGAGATATCCTCGCTACCGCTATCGACCAACGCACCCAAGAACTATGCGCAGCCCCAAGCGACGATCACCAACGCAAGGAAACAGAGCCCGGTGACTAAGGCTCACGTTGGGAAATGGAGTTAACCCGCACGCAGCGGGGCCCCTAAGAAGGCCGCCAGGAGTGGCGGGAAATGGCGTGCGAACAATAGTTTTCAGCGGAGAATGATCCCTGAGAACCTCTAAGCATCTCGTCCCGAGACCCCCGTTGGGGTTTGCAGCTGGCTTGCAGCAAGGGTGAATTTGTACGTGACTGGCGGACATAGAGTCCGATGAAACGCGCCCTGTCCAGGGGCTTCCCCCTGAATCAATCTGAGTACAGCAACACCCAACCTGTATCTAACTCCCTACTTTCGCCGCCGTGGAGTGGTTACGAAATAAACGAAATAAGTCCAGAGGTCAGAGAGAGGGGGGGTATGCCTAGGGCCGGGCGTTGTTGGTAGGGGGGGCCTGAGGGATCACGCTCTGTCTCTGTCGTGTAGTTGTGTTGTTTGCAGGCTCCGGGCAGGTGGGCGCTGACGGGTTCCCAGATTGACCCCGCGTGTGTAGAGGTACGTGCGGTCGGGGCCTCTGGAGACAGAGGGCTAAACAGCCCGAAATCCGCGATTTCGGGCATCGCCAGATACGAATCGCGAAACCTAATGTTCCCAAGCAGAGGGTCGCGGGTTCGAGCTCCGTCTCCCGCTCCAGATACGATTTCTTGACTCGCAGACCGCCGAACGGCGGTCTTTTTCGTGGAGGCTTAGGGCCCTGTTGCAGAGCGCAAGGACACACGACGAGCGGCTCAGTTGGCCCTCGATCTCTTCTTCGACCACCAGCGGCTTCCTGCGGATCAGCCGGAATGCCCCGTGCTCCTAGACGGCGACTGCGATCAGGTAGCCGGCAAAGAGGAGCAGCCCGGTGACGAGGTGGAGCTGGACGTTCTTCCCCATAGTTGCCATGAGTTCGTAGGGCGAGTTGTAGAACTTCTGAATTCCCGAGTAGACCTGGAACACGAGCGGCACTGCGAGGAGAGCGATCAGGGTGGGAAGGGGCAGTGCGCCACCGATGACGCCACCGACTATGACGGCGAAGGCGGCGAGCGCGGCGATCAGGAAGGCCTGAGTCACCGCCTCGCGACTCCAGCGGACGGGCAGGGTGCGCTTGCCGACGGCGGCATCGCCGGGGCGGTCGGGGATCTCGTTCACGTAAAGGATCAGGGCGATGAGAATCGCCACAGGGATGGAGGCGACGAACGGCTCCCATGCCAGCTCACCGGTCTGGACGGCGTAGGCGCCGAGGACCATGATCGGCCCGAAGCCGAGTGCGGTCGTCAGTTCGCCGAGGCCGCGATGAACGAGACGGAGTGGGGGCGCGGTGTAGAAGACGCTGAGGAACACACCTGCCAGTCCGAGCGCGAGGAGTTCCCATGAACCGGTCTCGATGACGAGGTAGATGCCAAGGGCGGAACCGACAAGATAGCCGGTGGCGGAGATCGCGACCATTCGGGAGAGGGGCACGATGCCGCGCTGGATGACCCGCGAACCGCCACTGTACTGGGTGGGTCTGAAGTTAGCTTCGTCCGCGCCGGACAAACCGTCAAAGACATCGTTGGCTACGTTGAGGCCGATGTGAATGGCCGCACCCGCGACGAAGGTCACGAACGCGAACCAGAGATTGAATTGGCCATCGTAACCGGCGACGGCGATTCCGAGGAGGATCGAGACGAGGGTCGCGGTTAAGAAGGGAAGGCGGGTGGCCAGGAGGAACGTCCAGAACGCGGATAGCCGGGGTTTGATCTCGACGCCGCGCTCACGGGAGAGTTCATCCAGATAGTGCTTGGCCTGGGGGTTCGAGCGCTCGACGTACTCGGGGAATGGGGTGATCTCCTCGTCCCAGCCCCAGTGCCGCTGGACGTTGACAATGAATCCATCGGCTTCGGGTGCGAGAGTGCCCCAGACCGACAGGTAGCGCCGCTGGTCGTACCCGTATCCCGGCTGCGGACGGATGTGGCTGGCGATGATGTTGACTGTCCGGTCCGTGGGCAGGACGAGCCCGGTCCGGCGGATGCGAAGGTTCTCGCCGTCAATATGAAAATTCGCCGGAGTCTGCACGGGGTAACCGTCGTCGCCGATCCATGAGACTACCAGGTGGGTGTAGGTGGATAGTTGCTGGAGGAGGGCAGATTCACTCATGACGACACCTCTTCGGTGGACGCCGCACGCGGCTCTGACTCCGGCCGGCCGTCCTCCCACCAGGTCACTTTTCTTGGGGTGATCTCGATGATCGAGCGCTCGAAGAAGAGGGGGAAGGCGAAGCGTTTGCTGACGAAGAGGTCGATCGCCGGTTCCTTGGCTCGCCACAGGGGCAGGACCTGTTCCCACGTGGTGTGCGGGTCGTCCTCGATGATTCGCGCGTCTCCCCGAATGGAGCAGCGGCCGGGAAGGCTGTCGCAGGCGACAGGATCGGTGATGGCGACGGCAACCCGGGGGTTCTGCTTGATGAACTCGAGCTTGCGGGAGAAGAGGACCGCGGACGTCATGTAGATGAGCTCGCCGTCCCACAGGGGGATCAGGGGGTGGGTGGTGGGCTCACCCTTGTAGTTGATGACCGTCAGCTCGGAGACTAGGGCCTTGTCCAAGAGCTCCGTGACGGGGGCGGGGATCCAGCTCATCATGTACCTCCTGTTCACAGGATATGCCATCTGTGTTATTTGTGAATACGAAACGATATCGATAGCCATTGAGGTAAATGCTTGTAGCGCGCGAGGTAACGGGTCACGTCGAGTTTTCGTGTAGCAGCGGAGCACGACATCCCCTCGCGCGGAGTGTCACTCCGCAGGTGGAAGTAACTTGACAGGTTAAATTCGTTTGGTAGTTTTGGGGTTGTGGGATTACGCGAAAATTCTAGAATATTTCTGCGCCTTTACTGAGCTGGATAGACAGGCCGAGACCCACACCATGAGCTGGCCCTTCTTCGAACTGTACGCCGGAAGGACCTTGACGGCATCGCGAGAAAGTGCGTCCACGAGGAGAGTGTAGGGCGGCCCTTTCTCGCCCCGGTTGAACAACGGGTAGACCGCCACGGCGCCGGCTTCAACTGGTTCTCGCACGTCGAGACCATCCACAAACTCAGACAAGGAAACTTCCAACTGACATTACCTGCTGCTCTTCAGTTCGCCGGCGAAGCGGCAAAGGTAACGCCAAGACCACTGACTTCGGATTGCGCGCGGCACGTTCCGACACCCTGGTGGGAATGTGGCGGAGCCGCAGTTACAGTGTCGCTAGAGCAGGCTTGAATTGGAGGGTCGTCAGATGACGAGAATGATCCCAGAGACCTTCCCTACACCGGTGAAAGCAACGCAGAGCGCCGGGTGTACGACATAGCATGGCTCGGCCGTGGTGAGCACAGCCGCCGCTTGAACGCTTCAGATCACTTCGAAAACCTTGAGATCGTCAAGGAACTCCGATGCTGGGGCCACACTCGTGACGAGCAGGTGATCCCTGGCGCGGGTGCAGGCAACGTCTCGCTCATTGAGCGTCGGCACACAAAGTCGAATGGTAACTATCCCTTGACAGCACGTAGCCGCTACGTGCCCTCCGGGTATACTTACCAGCCGAATTTGTTATCCTGAATGTCCACAGAGCTTCAAATCCGTCAACCGCCACGGCGTGATCTGGACACGCGGACTTGCGAGACGCTGGGGCGGGCCGGGGCAGGGCACGATGATGACTGAGCAGCGCTTGGGAATACTAGTGGGGGGCGGACCAGCTCCAGGAATCAACAGCGCCTTGAGCGCTGCGACGATCGAAGCCATGAAGACAGGCGCCCGGGTTATGGGCATCTACGACGGCTTCGAGCATCTTATCAACGGCCGGACGGAAATGGTTCGCCAACTTGAATACTCGGATGTCTCCCGAATCCACTTTCAGGGTGGCTCGATCATTCGGACCTCACGAGGAAACCCGACTCGCAGCGAGGCCGATTTACAACGGACAGTTGACAGCCTTAAAGAGTTGCGCTTGAGTCACCTTATCACTATCGGTGGCGAGGATACCGCTTCGTCGGCCGCACGAATATGCCAGCAGGGCAAGGCAGGCATACGGATCGCGCACATACCCAAGACGATCGACAACGACCTTCCCCTGCCTGGGAATGCGCCGACCTTCGGCTTCGAGACCGCACGACACCTCGGTACTCAGTGGGTGCTCAATCTAATGGAGGAGTCGCGCACCACCAACCGCTGGTGTCTGGTCATTGTTATGGGTCGCAAGGCAGGGCACCTGGCCCTCGGTATCGGCAAGGCAGCAGGGGCAATCGTTACTGTTATTCCGGAAGACTTTGCCCCTTCACAGATCTCACTGGGCGACCTCTGCCTAGTTCTCGAAGGCGCCATCCTAAAAAGGCGTTCGCTCGGGCGTCAGGACGGCACTGCGGTCATCGCGGAGGGCGTCGCGGCCAAGATGGACCCGGTCGAACTGGCGAGAGTCTCTGGAGTCGAGGTCGGATACGACGCGCACGGCAACATTCGCCTGGAAAAGCTGCCGTTGGCATCCATTATCGAGCGCGAGATGGTGCGCCGCTTCGCGGAGCGCGGTGAATCGCTACCGCTGGTCAGCGTGACCCTCGGTTATGAACTGAGATCCGCCGCCCCTACTCCCTTCGACATAGACTACACACGGACTCTCGGGTACGGTGCCGTCCGGTTCCTTCTCGGGCAGGATGGGACGGAGAGTACACAGGCAGGAGGGGTGGTTTGCCTGGACAACGGCCGCCTTCGAGTGTTGCCCTTTGAGGAACTCCAACAGCCGGATACTGGGCGCATTCGCACGCGCATGGTCGACACGAACTCCGAGCACTATATGGTCGCACGTGAGTACATGATCCGGTTAGGCTGGCGGGACCTCGCAGACCAAGATACTGCGTGCAAACTTGCCGAAACGGCCGGGATGAAGGTTGAGGAGTTCGTGGAGCGATTCACGCCGGCTTTGGAGTCTGATATACAGGGAGGTCCCGCGTTGAGGCTCCACAGGTGAACGGGTTCGTGTGAGAGCACCCCCCCTGTTGGGGCTTTAGGACAAACGAGTGAATCAGGGAAGCGGGTATGACGGCTGAAGAAAGCCTGAAGGCGACCGCCCGGGCGATGGTGGCGCCGGGCAAGGGCATCCTGGCCATCGACGAAACCGTATCGACGTGCACGAAGCGCTTCGCTGAGCTTGGGATCGAGAGCACGGAGGATAGCCGCCGAGCATATCGGCAGATGCTCGTGACGACGCCCGGCGTAGGTGAGTTCATAAGCGGAGCGATACTGTTCGACGAGACGATTCGTCAGGTCACGTCTGATGGCAAGCCGTTCGTTTACGCGCTGGAGGCCGCCGGCATGATTCCGGGGATAAAGGTGGACAGGGGTGCCAGGCCACTGGCGAAAGCACCGGGGGAAAGTGTGACCGAGGGTCTCGATGGACTGAGGGAGCGACTGAACGAGTACAGGGAGCTCGGGGCGCGATTTAGTAAGTGGAGAGCGGTTATCCGGATCGGTTCGGGGTTGCCGAGCCGCTACTGCATCCAGATGAACGCCCATGCCCTGGGGCGCTATGCAACGCTCGCTCAGGAGGCGGACTTGGTACCGATAGTTGAGCCGGAAGTGCTTATGGATGGCGAACACGATATGCAGCGCTGCCAGGATGTCACGGAACAGGTGCTGATGGCCGTTTTCGACGAGCTAGCGGCCCAGTTGTGCCTGCTGGAGGGGATGATTCTCAAACCTAACATGGTGACCGCGGGGAGTAGTTCCCGGGTTCGGCCCGAAGCCTCGGAGATTGCCGAGCACACCCTGACAGTTCTTCGTCGTTGTGTCCCCGCTGCTGTGCCGGGCATCGCCTTCCTATCCGGGGGCCAGAGCGGACAGGAAGCGTGCGCCAATCTTAATGCCATGGCTTGCTGCGGGCCAATGCCCTGGGAGCGGAGCTTTTCGTTCGGGCGAGCGCTCCAATACCCGGCTCTGGAGATCTGGGGTGGCGAGCCGGCCAACGTTCCTGCCGCACAAGAGGCCTTCATGCACCGGGCACGAATGAGCAGCCTCGCGAGGATCGGCGCGTATTCTCAGGATACCGACGAGCGCTGACCTAACGTCAGACACCCGATGAGCGAGCTCGTCGTGTTAAAGCCGCTCGGTAACTGCCTGCCTCCGTCGACAAGGTGTGTCGTTGCTTCGGGGCCCACTTACAAATCCGTTGGGCGTCATATCGTCCAAATCGGCACTATCAACTCTTAGCATTGAATCAGCACGGCGTTACGGGGACCATGGGCACAACGGGCCGCGGAACGCTATGGCGTCGCCGAGCATCGTTGGAACGCCCATGGCTCGGTGACTGATCGAATCCAGCGAATTGAAGGCGTCCGGCGCATGATCACTTGCGTCGCCTAGCTAGCCACGACCTACGCAAAACGAACAAGAGTGTCGTTAGTGTTCCTCAAGGTGGAAAGGTACAATGGAGCGGCCGATGGCCGCGCACTAATCCCGCCACCTAACCGCGGCCCGGCCAAAGCGATAGCGGGAGGTGATCTACGGCGCGGCGTCGAATAGTTCTGCAGCCATCCCCTGAGAGCACTGGGGGAGTTCGAGTCTTGATGGGCATCGTCTTCTACCCGCGAGGGGGCGCCGCGCAGGTGGTGCGTTATTTGACCCGAGCCCTGAGGGAGCGAGGACACGATGTCACCGTGGTGTCTGGCTCCTTGAAGGGTGCCGCGGCAGGGGCGGACGCCCGCAGCTTCTACTCGGGCCTCCCCCTGTTGGAGGTGGACTACACCGAGGCGGTCAAGGCTTTTGACGCCGGACGGGATCCGATGTTGTCGGAGCTGGCGGTTCCTATGCATCCCAGCTATGAGGACAAGCCCGGGGTGCCGGACCGCGCCTTTCACAAGGCGGGCCCGCAGCAACTCCGGGCTCTAGTCACTAGCTGGCGTGGCGTGCTCTCACAGGCGTCCGAGAGGTCCAGCTTCCAAGTTCTCCATCTGCACCATCTGAACCACCTTCACTCGGCAGCGCTTGGGCAGCCCTCCTTGAGGGATGCTGTTAAGATCGCCCACTTTCACGGGACCGAGCTCAAGATGCTGGACGAGATGGCGAGCGGCAACGCTGCCGGACCTTGGGCAGCGTTGTGGAGGGAGGAGATGAACCGTGCGGTGATCGGGATGGACCACTTCGTTGCTATCAGCCCTGACATCGAGCGTAGGGCGGTCGAGTTGTTTGGATTGCCCGAGAAGTCAGTCTCCTACATCCCCGATGGCGTGGACACCTCCATCTTCCGGCCGAACAGGTTGTCAGCGGAGGCGAGGATGCGCTTCCTAGATGATCTTCTGGTGAGATCGCCTAAGGGATGGGACGAGAGCGGAGTCGTAGGGTCCATCCGCTACGAGCGGGCGGACCTGCACCCCCTTGGTGAGCAGACAGACGAGCCAAAAGCTCTCTTGCTGTTCGCCGGGCGGTTCCTGGCCTTCAAGCGACTGCCCTTACTGCTGGAGGCGGTGGCAAAGTTGGTTGGCGCTTACCGGGGCCCGGGATGTGAGGATCCGCCGTTTAATCTGCTGGTGTGTGGCGGTGTCCCCGGGGAATGGGAGGGAGAGCATCCGCACACCACAGCCCGACGTCTCGGGCTGAAGAACGTCTTCTTCACCGGCTGGCTGGACCATGTGCAGCTTGCTAATGTCATCGGCCTAGCGGACGTGTTCGTAGCGCCTTCTCGCCACGAGCCCTTCGGACTGGTGTACCTGGAGGCAATGGCCACCGGGATTCCAGTCATTGCCACCCGGAGCGGAGGGCCGGTCCACTTTGTCACAGACGAGGGTCCGCTGGCCAATGGCTGGCTCTGCGAGGTGGACGATGTCGATTCCCTGGCCGCGGCGATTACGGACGCCATGGCCAATTCCCCTGAGCGAAAACGCCGAGGCCGGAACGCCTTGGAGCTCATCAAGGCCAAATATAGGTGGCCTGTGATCGCCGGACGGTTCGAGGAGCTGTACATGCAACTCATCTCAGGTCCGCGGGCGCCCGAACAAATCACGGGGCGAACGGGATGACTTTTGGGGCAGAGTATACTCGAAGCAGATTTGAAGGAGTTCCCCACATGGCCAAAGTGCCCGCGTTCTGCTCTGTCGACCAAGTCAAGAAGCCGCAAGCCCACCGTGTTTATCACAACAACGACCGGTGTTTCCCTGGCCGAGACATCTCGCTACACGACCGCTGCGCCGGCGACAAAGGGTATCGCCTCTGCGTTGAGTGCACCCGTCTCGGCGCGGTCGTCCTGGCGGCAACAGCCGAACTGAGCTGATCCCGCTAAAGGCCCCCTCGAACGTGCGCCTCAGTGATCGTCGCCGGCCTCATTATGTTACAGTCCGGTCGCTAGGCGGCGGCTGCCGTGTCAGTGTGTGTGCCGCAGAGCCGCTCGAGCCCGCCTTCTAGGTGGCCCGGACCCATGAGGACGGTACAAGCGCGGCAACGCGGATGGGGTGCCATCGCCCGCCGAAGGCAATTCCTGATCGCAAAGGACCAGTCGATTGCACCCAGCTGCCGCCGATTCAACTCGCCTGCGTGCGATCGTGGCACGACGAGGCGGATAAATGAGTCTAATGGATCAGCCTTGGCTTCAAGCGCTGCAACGCTCCGACATATCGCGCACTCTCTTTGGTAAGACTGTTCGTGGCTCATGAGCGTCTTTCCCCTCAGCTTAGGAAAACGCGGGCGCGACGATCACCGCCTAAACAGTATGTGGCCCAAGCATGCCTCGGTCAGATATTACGCGGACGTGGGGGCGTGGATTAATAGCCCCGCCTAAGCGATATTATTATACTCCCTCATCGGTCGCGTGGACGCACCGCCTTCCGGGTCGCGCTCGTGCTAGGTCCGCAAGTGAGCTTCCGATGGACATACTACGTTTCCCGCACCGCCCACACCCGCACCGCCTCCCCCACCCCCTTCAGCGACTGCTCGCCCCGGTCCTCGAACTGTACCCCCGCCGACGTCCGCGCCAGTGAGCGCACAGTGTCCGACACCAGCACCTCTCCGGCCGCCGACAGCCCGCTGATGCGGGAGGCGATGTTCACCGCGCCGCCGTAGACGTTGTTATCTTCGCGGATGACGTCGCCAGCGTGGAGGCCGAGGTGCAGCGGTAGCCCCCCTTCATCGCCTGCCCGGCCGCAGGCCAGCGCTGCCGCGATCGCCTGACGGGCGCTTGTGAACACGGCGAGGACGCCGTCCCCTAGCAGCTTGCCCTCGATCGGAGTGCCCTCGTTCTCGCGGATGACGGCGCGGAGAGCCCCATCGAGATCCCGCGCCTTGTCGCGGAAGGCGGCGTCGCCGAGCCGCTCGGTGAGGGCAGTGGAGTCGACGATGTCGGCGAAGAGGATGATCGCGGTGCCGGATGGAGTAGCGGCGGTGCTGTTAGAACGAGAGGACGATCGCTCGAGGGCCGGGTCCTGACCGGTCAATTCGGCTATCAGCCCCGGTAGACTCTGGTAGGCCATGTCGTTCAAGACCACGAACTGCGCGTCCGGTATACCGGCAGCCAACCGCTGCCCAGCTCGGACGGACACCCATGCATTGTTCTGGTTGTGCGCAACGAGGGTTGGCGTGCTCACGTCACTGAGCAAGTTGGTGACGTCATATCCCTCGTTGCCATTTGCAGAGAAGGCCTCACGGCAAGCCTCAGGATCAACACAGGTCCGGATAAACTCAGCATATTTCGTGGCGAATGCGAGGTCATCGAACCCGATCAGTACCTTCGCGAGTGTTTCGGTGTACAGGATCCAGTCGCCATCACGAAGCGCCTCGTCCGCGTGAATCGCGGCCTTATCGTAGTCTTCAATGAAATTGGCCCACCCGTCGATGAGGATCAAATGAGACAACCGACCCGGATTCGCCGCTGCGTAAGCGACTGCAATAGGGACGGCATCATAGAGAGCCAGCAGGGTGAACTCTCCTGGAGATGCGCGGTCAGCCACTGCCTCTAGGTCCCTGACCATCGCGGCCATCGAAAAGTCGATCGCTCTTCGGTCCGACAGGCCCGATCCCCGGGAGTCGTACCACGTTAGGCGAAATGTTCGTGCCACCGGTTCCATCACGTACCCGAACATCTGCCATTGGAGTTGGACGTGGCACAGCGGCGGAGAGGGCGCGAGGATCAAGGGCGTGCCCTCACCCGCAGTGGCGTAGGCGATGCTCACGCCGTCGCTGGTCTTCGCGTACTGGATGCGCGGCTCCATGATGGCGCTATTCTACTCCTGTCGGCGTCAGGCCGAAGCTTGACCCCGGAGGGGCTCACGCCTACAGCACCGGCTCCCCACGACTCGTCCTGCACATGATCTACACCGTCCGAAACCACGCCTCCAACACTGAAGTCCGCACTAGCGATCGCACCGTCTCGAGACTGTGCCGTCCGCGGGTCGAAACGCCGGCCGGTCAGCCTGACGTCTTGCCGCCCAGCCATGATTGAAGAACCTCAATGCGATCGATATCCTGAGGTGGACTTTCAAGGGGGTTGCGACTGAGGACAGCAAGGTCGGCGTACTTCCCGACAGCGATACTGCCGATCTCGTCGTCTGCGAAGAGTTGCCAGGCTGCGTCGATCGTCACGGCTCGTAAAGCCTGCTCCGGCGTGATCGCTTCATCGGCGCCGAGTTGTTCACCTGTGCGGGTGCGGCGGGTCACGGCTGTTCGCATCAGGCTGAGGGGGGCCGCCGGATACATGGGAGAGTCCGCGTGCAGGCTGACGCGGTGACCGCTGCGGATAGCCGACCAAATTGGCATCGCAAGCGCAGCCCGGGCGGGACCAAGGATGGCCTCCCGGAGCTCCGGGCCGTAGTAATAGATGTGATTGACGTGAAAGCTCAATGCAACACCAATCTGTGCGGCTCGCTCTACGTCGGCGCGGCTGATTAAGGCGCAGTGCTCCAGCCGCCAGCGCCGGTCTCGGTCTCCATGGTTCCTCAGCACCCGCTGGTAGGCGTCCATCACTTCCCTTGTTGCGCGGTCGCCCTGGGCGTGCGTGAGCACCTGCCATCCGCGGTCGCGAAACGACTCCAATAAGCCCACAAACTCGCCGAACTCGATGTTGGCGTGGCCGACCGCCCCCGGGGAAATTCCCAGCGTTTGGCGGCAAAGCGGCGAATCGAGGTACGGTTCATCGAGCAGCATCGTGCCCGAATAGGGAGACCCGTCGTACCAGAGCTTGACACCCTGCACGCGCAGATGGTCGTAGGAGCGGTCCGCTTCGGAGATGAATCCCTCGGCAACTCGCTGGTGTAGATAAACGACGGCGCGAACGGCCTCTGCGCCGGGTGCCGGTTCGAACGGCGGCGTCAGTTCTGGGTGGAGGAAGTGCCCGGCCACGCCGATCGTCGTTATGCCCGCGCCGCGGTAGCGCTCGTACTGATGCGAAAGCCGCTGTTCGGTCGCGGTAGGTGATTGGTCAACGAAGCGAACGAACAAGTTGATCGCAGGTTGCTCCAGGACGACGCCGTTGAGACGTCCGTCAGCCCAGCGCAACAGACGGCCTCCCCCCGGCGGGTCCGGTGTTCCGTCGTCAACGCCGGCTGCCTGAAGGGCTTTGGAATTGACGATGAGAGTGTGCATGGATTGCAGCATGACCGCCAGCGGGTTAGAGGGCGCGATCTCGTCAAGGACTCCCTTGTCCCATGTACCAAGGTCGGCGGTGAGCATCGGGTCCAGGCCGAAGGCGAACACCCAGTCTCCAGCCTCCGCTTTATGCACCGCCTGTCGGAGTGCTTCCACGACCACGTGGCGGCTGCGGTGTGTGAACCCGCTCACGTCGACCCATGCGTAGCACTGAGCAGACAGGTCGGGGTGCGTGTGCGGCTCGACGAATCCGGGTACCAAGACGGCCCCGTTAAGGTCATGAATCTTGGTGTCGGGTCCCCGCCAATCGAGGACCTCGGCGTTGCTACCGACGGCGGCGATGCGTTCTCCGGCTATCGCTACGGCTTCCGCAGGTGGCGCGGTTACCGGTATTACCGTCCCACCCAGGATGATGGCGTCTGCGCCCTCTGCCATCTCCTACCAGCCGATCTTCACGCTCTCACATCTTCGGTGCTGGGATGCGCGGCTCCATGGCGCACCCATTCTACGCCAGCTGATGAGTGTCGGCGTCGGGATACTTCGGGGTTCGTGGATGGCTATCTCGAGGTGGTCGGTTAATTGTCACCAGACGCGCTGAGAGCCAAATCTGTGGGGGGGTCATGTCAGGATTCACGTGTGAAGGGCCGAAGCCGCCCCCTACCATTGCCATTTTCCCAGAAGGGTCTTGTCGTGGCTCACAGCGCGTCTGGTGAGGGGTAGGGTATGGGTCTCGGTCATCGTAGGTTACAGAAAGGTCGTGAGGGGCGCTGGCGGGCATTCACCTCCTCGGTACTTAGCGAACATCGTCCTTTACTGCGAATAACACCCGCTTGTGGCTCTGTCTGATGGTTTGTGGAGCGAAAGGCTGCAGACTCCTCACGAGAATGGTCGGTGAGGGGCGGGATAACGCCGCCGGCCAGCATCTGGCAGCCGCTCGTGCTCGCCTTGGGGATCTTGACCACGATCCGCACACGCTAAGGGGATCACGAGCTGGTCGCTTCTACCGTGACTCATCTTAGGGGGCACTATTTCGATTTTCCCCGCATAGTATTTCATCTGCGAACGAAATAGGGCGTCGACTTCCCCCGCGAGCAGCTTTTCGGCAAGCAAGAGCCGCCAGCGGCCGAGGCGATGACCAAGAAGCGGCTCCGACCCGAGAGCTGGGACGACCTCACGAGAAGGGCCGTCGTCCGCCCGCTGGTGACCGCCGCCAAGGGCAGGCAGGAGCAGCCGGACCATGTGCTTCTGTCGGGGCCGCCCCGCCTGGGAAAGACAGCTATGGCCTCCCTCATCCTGGCCGAGATCGGCGACGGCAAGCGGGCCTACGCCGGCCAGTCATCGGCCGAGATAACGGCTGAGCTCTACTCCCTGGACGGCGGCGAGGCGATCTTCGTCGACGAGCTGCACGCGCTAAGGCCCGAGGCGGCCGAGGTCGTCCAGCTGGCGATGGAGGGGGCCCCTATCGGCGGCCGCTTCGCCGACCCGGTGCCACCCTGGACGCTCATCGGGGCGACCACCAAGCTGGGCCAGAGCGAGGCACCCATCCGCGAGGGATTCGGCCTCCATCTTGCTTTGGGCTACTACTCAGTGGAGGACATCGCCCAGATAGCGCAGCGTTCAGCAATCAAGCTGGGCATTGAGTTGCAGCCGACGGCCGCGGCCGAGATCGCCAGCCGTTCTCGAGGCGTGCCGCGGATCGCCAACCGGCTGCTCAGGCGGGTGCGGGACGTCTACGACAACCCGACTCCCAAACAGGTGAACGAGGTCCCTCGTCGAGCTGGGCGTCGATAGCTGGGGTCTGGAGGGCTGCGACCGCGGCCTCTTGATGCTCATTTACGAGCGCTTCGAAGGGGGCCCCGTCGGCCTGCGGACAGGAAGACGACCTACCGCACAGTGAACCGTAGCCAACAAGCCTGAAGGATCCGGCCCCCGCCATGGTCGCCTCCGATATCGTCGATCCTCTGCTTGGGAAGAACCATGGTCGGGCTGATACCAGCGTCCAGTATCAAGTGTCAACCAGACCACCTGAATCCAAGTTCCCGCACCTTAATCGTCATCTCGGAGGCTTACCATCATTGGCGATTCAGGTGGTCTGGTTGACAAATTGTCAATCTTTTCTCGGATCGGCTGGTTATCGCGCTACTTCACCTTGAAGCGGACCGCCAGTTGGCAGACCGGGTCACCCCACTTCTTGTTCATGATCAAGTTTTCCTCGACGTCGATTCCGAGGGCGTCGTACCAGCCTCTGCGTCTGGCAAAGCAGCCACATGCAGTGAGGCCATGCCACCGCGGGTTGAGGAAATGGTCGTAGAGGGGGCAATGAGTTCCGTAGAGTCGCAACTCATCATCTTTGATGCGGCTGACCATCCTGCGTTCATCCGAACACAAGAAGACGTCGGCAGCGGCGATTACGAGATTCCTCGCCACGACCGTGTCGATTGGCCGGATGAGATGGAGGGCTGCCATTAGCGACTGCATTTCACGACGGCCGAAAGATCTCTGTGCGAAAGTTTGGAAGAGCAGGAGTGTCACGTGCTTGTCACCGTCGGCCCACGCCCAGGTCACGGCCGGAGCGCAGCTGCGTCACGCTACACCCCGACCCCGCGACCGCTCACGCGATCGTGGAGCATCTCTTGAGCTACCTTCGGTCGATTCCTCAGCGAGAAGAACGGTGACCCGCTATGGCGCCGCGCTGACTGAGCGGCTTTGTTCCATCCGCAGTGTGATCGTGGGAACCCTGCGAGGAGTGAAGGGCCTCGTTGGCAACGTCTGAGACCGTCTCGTGGGCAACGTCTGAGACCGTCTCGTGGGACAAAACCCCACAGCCTAACAGGCAGCGCCCGCGTTACGTCCCGGTCTCGCGACGGCAAGATCGTGGAAGGGCGTCTTAGAGGATCGTGGAGATGCTGGCGCTCTCCGGTCGTGTCTGCCCACTGGGAGGTGACAATGAGTAAGCGATCTAAAGCTGCAGACGCAGGTGGACACCCTTCCAGCAGTACGGCTCAGAGATACCGCGAAAGGTGGAACTGGGACAAGACGGCGTGGGCCAGCCATTGCATCAACTGCTACCCGGGGAACTGCCAGTACCGCGCATACGTGAAGGACGGGAAGATTATTCGCGAGGAGCAGGCGGGCATGTACAAGCCTGTCGAGGCCGGCGTCCCGGATATGAACCCCATGGGTTGCCAGAAGGGCAACGCCTGGAGCCAGATGTTGGGCAGCCCGGAGCGAGTGCTGTACCCGCTGAAGCGCGCCGGCGAGCGCGGCGAGGGCAACTGGATCCGCGTCTCCTTGGACGAAGCGCTCTCAGAGGTCGCGGATGCCACCCTCGACGCCATTCAAGAGTCTGGCCCGGAGTCCATATTGCAGGTCTCTACGCCGAACGAAGGTGGGCTGATGGCGGGGATGCTGTTCGGAA
>Ga0209324_10001557_pt1 | contig 15845 bp, 10 predicted proteins | sample Rifsed19ft3_FD_184015 | JGI IMG/M metagenome (GOLD analysis project Ga0209324, IMG submission 184015) | Soil microbial communities from Rifle, Colorado, USA - sediment 19ft 3 (version 2) | ecosystem: Environmental > Terrestrial > Deep subsurface > Rock core/Sediment | place: Rifle, Colorado...
CTCGTACAAGGTGAGCCGAGTCACGTCGCCCCCTTTCGGTAACCCTACTTTTGAGGCAACGCTTTTCGTTCGGTAACCGTTTAAGTGAGGCAGATCGCAACCTTCCGCCGCTCCCCAGCGTCCGCTACACTGGGATTCGCGATGGACACTCGCATCGAGCTCTACGACACCACCCTACGCGACGGCACGCAGATGGAGGGCATCTCGCTTTCCGTCGATGACAAGTTGAAGATCGCGCGGCGCATGGACGAACTGGGCGTCCATTACATAGAGGGCGGCTACCCGGGCTCGAACCCGAAGGACATCGAGTTCTTCGCTCGCGCCTCCGAGCTAAACCTGAAGAACGCCCGACTCACGGCGTTCGGGGCCACACGTAAGGCCGGCGGCCGGGCGGATACGGATCTGAATCTCAAGGCTCTCGTTGAAGCTAACACGCCCGTCGTCACGATTGTGGCGAAGGCTCACGATCGCCACGTCACGCACGTGCTGGAGACGACGCTCGAAGAGAACATGGCGATGATCGGGGACTCCGTGCGCTTCCTGAAGGCGCAAGGACGAACGGTCTTCCTGGACGCCGAGCACTTCTTCGATGGGTTCGAGTCCGATTCTCAGTACGCACTTCAATGCTTGAAGACAGCGGCCGGCGCGGGAGCCGATTGCGTGGTCCTTTGCGACACCAATGGCGGCACGATCACCTCGCGGCTGGCGGAGATCGTGCGTACCGTCGCCGCCGAGGTACCCTGCCAGGTGGGCATCCACACACACAACGGTGCCGACGTAGCCGTTGCCGGCACTCTCGCAGCCGTGGAAGTCGGCGCGACGCACGTCCAGGGCGCCGCCAACGGCTACGGCGACATGTGCGGGAACGCCAACCTTTTCAGCATCATCGCCAACCTTAAGCTCAAGATGGGCCTCGACGTCGTTTCGAACAAGCAGCTCGAGCGCCTGACCGAGGTTGCGCACTACGTCGCGGAGATCGCCAACCAGCCACCCAACATACGGCAGGCGTACGTTGGTTCTGCAGCATTCGTGCACAAGGCCGGCCTTCACGCCGCGGCCGTCGCGAAAGAGGAGTGGAGCTTCCAGCACATCGACCCCGCGCTCGTCGGGAACAAGAACCGGTTCCTGATCTCAGAACTGGCAGGCATCGGGACCGTCGTCAAGAAGCTGAAGGACCGGGGCATTGACGTATCGCACGAGCAGGCCCGCTCGATACGCGACCATATCAAGGTGAAGGAGGCGCTCGGCTGGCAATACGAGGGGGCGGAGGCGTCTTTCGAGATGCTGGTCCGGCGCATGCTCGGCGACTACAAGCCGCCTTTCGAGATTACCAGCCACAAGGTGACGATAGAGCCGGGCCGCCGGATCGACCCGCGCACGGGAGAGCGCGAGTACATCGCCGGCGTGCGCATGACCGTCATGGTCCGCAAGAACGACCGCGAGTGGAAGGGGCACGCGGACCACGAAGGCGTAGGCCCGGTGGATGCCCTCGACAAAGCGCTGCGGGCGGCTATCGTCGCGCAGTATCCGGGCATCGCCTCGCTGCGACTGACCGACTTCAAGGTACACATCATCGACAGCCACCACTCGACCGAAGCGATGACCCGCGTGCTGATCGAGTCCGCCGCGGGCGAGTTCACGTGGTGGACCGTCGGCACCTCCCCCAACATCATCGAGGCGAGTCTGATGGCGCTCGTCGATAGCTACGAGTACTGGTTCCTGCAGTTCCAGAAGTAGCCGCATCGCGCGCAGCGGCAGATCTCCGCCTCCGCCGCATCTGAGGAACGGTCGGCAACAGGCGCGGCTTCTCTGGCCTCGCCGTAGTCAAAACTTTCAGAAGGTGGCTGGATATTCTTGACTTTCCTGCTTGTCAATGGAAATCTACCGCTGCTATACTTGCGCGACAAGACAGCATCCTTCATGGGGGAGGTAAAGTGGTCGTGGTGAATAGCTTTCCGAAGTGTCAGAAATGCGATCTCGGTGATCTCGTCCCACTCTCGGACTTCGGCAGCCAGGGGGCTGCCATCTACTTCAAGGCCTGGGCGTGTACGAACCCTAGCTGTGGCTTCAATATCAAGATCCGCAACGGGGACCTCTACATAGACGAACCGATCTCCAGCGGCGCCATGCACACGCCGCGTGTCCGCGCTTAACGACCCTCGCCCGCAAGACCACCCGTAGCTTAGCCGCGGGGCAGAGCCCCGGCAGATGTGTTAGCCTGTCACAAGGCCACCACCAGGCGCGTCTCTAAATCGCCGGGCTCCTCAGTTACACATCCCAGCCTGAGGCGTTAATACTGTTATGCTCGCCATGCCCCGAATCCCGCACCGGTATTTCACCGCGCTTCCCGCGTTAGCACTCGTAGCGATCGTCGCTCTGCTGACGCTGGGTCCGGAGCGCACGGAAGCGCATCATCTGTGTGGGAACACCGGTAGCCCGTTCGGCCCCTTCGACCTCCAAACATACGAAGCCGCAGATTACCGGACCTCATACGCTCGTTCGATGGACCTCGCCGGCTTCAACCAGCTCTTTCCGGACCGGCCTTCGTTCGCTCTGCCCGCTCTCGAGGGCGTTCAGCCGTGGCCGTACATACCGCCGGTGCTCTTGAAGTCGATCGCTTGGATCGAGAGCGGCTGGTCGCAGGGCAGCTACGATCCGCTCGTAAAGTACGGCGAGGTCGGCCCGGTCTTGTCGTCACACGATTGCGGCTACGGGATCATGCAGGTCACCTCCGGCATGCAGAACGTGACCGGGGTACCGAGCCTTGACCAAGCGATGATCGGCGGACACTACGCCTTCAACATCGCCCGCGGCGCGCGCATCCTGGCCGACAAATGGAACCTTGCGCCTGAGTACCGGCCTTACGTAGGCAGTCGCAACACTCAGATCATCGAGGACTGGTACTACGCCCTCTGGGCGTACAACGGCTTCGCTTTCAAGAATCACCCACTGAACCCAGTGTTTAATCCCAATAGAGAAGCGTACCGATGCGACGGGGCTCAGCCTCGCTCGGCCTATCCGTACCAGGAACTCGTGCTCGGCTGCGTCGCCAATCCACCCTGGCGCGGCGGTAGTCCGCTCTGGCCCGCGCAGCCCGTGCACCTGCCGAACCTTAACGACCCTGCCTTCCGACAGCCCCTCGATCCCGCTAACTGGAACGCCTGCTCCCAGAGCTTCCAGTGCGCGCCGATGAACATCCCTACGCCGAACCCCTGGAACGTGGACCCGACAACGCCTGCTGCCAACCGCAGCCAGGTGATCGGCGACCCGGTGCTATCCGTGTCCCCAGACTCACTCACCCTCATAGCGCAGCCGGGAGGGCAAAGCCTCTCGGTCTCTGTCAGCGTGTCCAACGCTGGCACTGGCCTCCTTGGCTGGCGCGCCACGAGCTCGGCATCGTGGCTCAGGGCATCGCCCTACCAAGGCGTATCACTAGGCGCGGACATCGGCCCTATCATCCAAACACTGCATGTCCACGCCGACCCCGCGGGGCTTGCACCCGGAAACTACAGCGCCAACCTTGTGATTGAGTCCTTGTACGGACACGGGTCACCTTACACGTTACCGGTGTCACTGCAGGTCAGCCTCCAGGCCGGTACTACTGTATCTAGCGATTTCACCGGGGACGGCACGTCAGACATCATGTTCCTATGCTGTTCCGACTACGCTTCCCTCTGGCTATCCCAGGGAGGCGACAACTTCACTGCCCGAATCTTCCAACCATGGCCGGGATACAACATGCAAGCCGGTATCTGGCAGGCAGGCGATTTCAACCGGGATGGCCGCACGGACCTGGCGCATCTTTGCTGCCAGGACTTCGGGAACATCTGGCTATCGAACGGCGACGGCACTTTCCGCGTCCAAGCCTTCCGCCCCTGGCCTGGGTATGGGATCCAAGTCGGCTCATGGCGGACCGGCGATTTCAATGGTGACGGCCAGACAGACCTACTTCACCTCTGCTGCGGCGATCACGTAAACGCCTGGTTCTCCAATGGAGATGGCAGTTTCTCCATCGCCGCTTTCCGTCCTTGGCCGGACTATAGCGTGCAGGCCGGTTCCTGGCAGACGGCCGACGTCAATGGCGACGGAAGGACAGACGTTGTTCATCTCTGCTGCCGGGACTATGCCCATACTTGGATTTCTGGCGGCGATGGCAGTTTCGCCGTCGCGGTCTTCCGCCCCTGGCCGGAGTACGCCCTGCAGAACGGTTCTTGGGTAGTTGGTAACCTCAATGGTGACGGCAAAATGGACCTGGTCCACCTCTGCTGCCGGGACTACGCTCATACTTGGCTTTCCAGCGGCGATGGCAGTTTCGCCGTCACGGCTTTCCGTCCCTGGCAAGACTACGAGATGCAGCATGGTTCCTGGCAGGCCGGCGACCTAAACGGCGACGGTTGGATGGACTTGCTGCACCTCTGCTGCCGTGACTACGTTCATCCTTGGCTCTCCACGGGCGATGGCGGTTTCACCGTCGGCGTCTTCCGTCCTTGGCCCGATTATCTTGTTCAGTTGGGAAGCTGGCAGCCCGGGCTCTTTGACGGGGACGGCAGGCTAGACTTGCTTCACTTCTGCTGCCACTATGTTCACATATGGCGGTCCTCGGGCGGTGGCCAGTTCACCATCGGAACCTTCGTTCCCTGAGAACAACGGCTCGCTGGACTTCCCCCTTTGTCCGGAGGGTCAGGTGGACCTCAGCCCGGTTGCATCAGCCCGCTCTACATAGCTAACATTGGTGAAACTGGAGGTCCATCCTGGGCTCTGCCCACGTGAGAGCCGGGGAGCCTGACTTTCCGTCGCTTTGAATTCCTTGAGGGAGAGAGCATGGCCTCAGTTCTAGATTTACTGCAGGGTCACTCGATATTGGATGTGCTGCACCATGAGCGCGGTGAGTTGATCTCAGAAATGCCACCCGCGGAGGTCATCCTGAGCATTGGCTGCGCGGATGTCGCTTATTTCCAATGGTTTAACAGTAAGTATCCGCACAAAGTCGGGCGGCACATCGGAATCGACATCCTTCCTGCCCCAGAAGGCCTGCCTCCGGATGTTGAATGGCATCAGGGCAGTTTCTCGGATCTCTCAATCATACCGGACGGGAGCATAGACCTGATCTTTGCCGGACAGGCGGTCGAACATGTGCCTACCTATGAGTGTTTGACGTTTCTTGAGCACGCGCATCGGGTGCTGCAGCAAGGCAGTTGGCTGGTCATGGATAGCCCCAATTTCGATATCACGCATGTATGGCCATTCCCGAATCCCGAGCATGTCATCGAATATACGCCAAGGCAGATGTGCACGATCTTACAGGCAGCAGGCTTCCGAGTCGCGCGGCGCAAAGGGATATTGCTTGCCAAAGAGGACGGGAAGCTTATAGACGAGCCATATGACTACGAGCGGATCGACTACAGGCGTCTCAGGGAGGCCAAGGAGCGCCCGGACGAGTCCTTCATCTGGTGGATTGAAGCCACAAAGAGCGCCGAATTCGACCGCCGCCGTGTGGCGCGGCTTCTCGCGGAGGTCAATCGCTCCTACGAGCGAGAGCGAGTTCGCTCCACAAAGAGAGAACCGCGCATCGCCCAAACGGGCGCTGCACATGGGCCACTGCCGGTTGCAGCAGGTACCCCAACGCCGGCACAGGGCTCAGGCAGGCGGCGAATCTTTCGCCGGGTCGTGCCGAGGAGGATTCGCAGGCTGATGAGGGGTGTCTACCGGCTCGCAAGTGGCTGGTACCTACGCACCGTTGTTCAGCTGCTTGAGGACCTAAGGGGACAGAATGTTACTGAGGTGGCCCAGCTCGAGGCTCAGGGGGAGATCTTAGACCTAATACTTCGACGGTTGAGGCGCCTCGAAGACCAAGTTACTGCCGGCACAGCCTCTCTTCAGGACCATCTTCAGGACCAGTTGAATTTACTCGCCGAGCCGCTTCCGAACGAACTTACGCATCGGAGCGTACCATTGCTAAATTACGAGCGAAGCCACGTAGGCTTCCGCTCCCGATTCGGCTTGTGGGTCAATCACGCCGTCAATGTCGAATATAGTCCTGAAGAAGTCCGCTGGGCCTTGACGAACGAGCGCGTCGTGGAGGTGCCGTTTGTCTTTCAGTCGCTCTCGGCGTTAGCGCCGCCCGCGCGGATCATTGACGTTGGTTCTTGCGAGAGTTTAGTTGCCCTCGAACTAGCATCCCTCGGTTATCGAGTAACGGCGATCGACATTCGCCCGTATGCATACAGCCACCCCAACCTCGCTGCCGTCACCGCCAGCATTCTCGATTGGGAAGGGGATGACAAACCCTACGACTGTGCTATCGTCCTGTCCACGATTGAGCACCTTGGCCTTCCGGTATATGGCCAGACACGCGTTGAGGAGGACGCGGACCTTCGAGCGATGGAGCGGATCCGATCGTTGTTGCGCCCGGGTGGTCTACTGATAATGACATCACCGTTTGGCATGTCACACGTTGAGCCGACGCAAAGAGTCTACTCTCAACAGAACCTCAGTCGGCTCTTGGAGGGTTTTCGAGTAAACAGCTGTAGGGTCACCCGACGTCTTGACGGTAAGACCTGGACGATGGATGGCCAGGTTTCATTTGATGGACTGGCAGAGTTGGAGAAGGGCAACGGCACCGAGCAGGTTGTGTTGCTAACCGCGGAAAAGCAATGATCAGGAGTCCAATCAGGCGAACTCGGGATTAGTCTAGCCAACAATGACGAAGAAATCTCCCGGCGAACACCAGCGCGTGCTGCGGAGCTAGAATGACCGAAGCCCCGTCCCCACTGGTTCACATTAGCCTTCACGCCTGCCAAGGTCCGGAAGGCTATCTCTGGCACGGATTAGGCCGATATACACGGGACCTGACAGTCCCGCTCTTGCGACACCATCGTCAACTCATCGGTGGCCTTCACATGGATCCGCACTTACCGGTGCCAAGGACGTTAGGAGACTTCAGCGGATACGGTCTCCTGGAGGAGAATTCAGCAGAGCGATCAACCCCTGCCGGACAGGACGGACGTCCTCTCATATATCACGTTACCTCTCCGTTCTGGCCGCCGATCCCGGCGCATCGACTGATACCATCGCACCTCCGGCGCGCGGGCGCTCGGCTGATCGTTACCCTATTCGACCTCATTCCGCTGGTGTTCCCGGAGCAATACCTCAGCGATCGGTGGTTTCAACGCTGGTACCCAGAACGCCTACAGCTGCTGCACGAGGCTGACCACATCATCGCCATCTCAAAACATGCGCGCGACGACGGCGTTCGTTTGCTTGGTCTGAACCCCGAGCGGATCACCGTTACTTATCTTGGCGGGAGCCCATTCTTCCGTCGTTCGCATGAGCCGCTAGCAGCCATTCGCGAAAAGGTACGAGGAAGATTACCGGAGATCAGGGGCCGCTTCATGGTCTACCCCTTCGGGACCGCCAATTTCCGAAAGAATCTAGCCGGCGCCATCGATGCACTCGCCAGCCTGCCATTGGACTTACGCGAATCGATTCAACTGGTGGGAGTAGGATCCATTGGCGACCGCGAGCGACAGATGTTTCACGAACGGGCGCAGGCGAATGGTGTCTCAGGCGCACTCCTTCTACCCGGATTCATCCCGGACGAGCTTTTGCGCGAGCTCTATCAAACCTGCGACCTCTGCGTTTATCCGTCCCGATACGAAGGCTTTGGCCTTCCGATACTCGAAGCCATGCGCTGTGGAGCCCCCGTTGTCACCAGCGACGCAACATCCACCAAGGAACTGATTGAGATCCCCGAGGCGCGATTCGATCCGGAAGATGCGTCGGACATCGCTCAAGTAATAACAAGGGCTCTCACTGATCCGTCGCTCCGCCGGACGCTGATCGATTATGGCCTCCGGCGCTCCCGGGAGCTGACGTGGGAGCGCACGGCTCAGGCGACAGCCGACTGTTATCGAGAGGTCGCCGCTGCCCGTGCATCACGATCGACGGCGGGGCGGCCTATCGCACCACCTCCAGTAGCCGAACCTGCCCTTCCTCCTCCGACGCCACATCACGGCCACAACGGCAACGGCCGCTTGCCACGAGTCTATCTCGGCCTGCAGGCCCTTCAAGGCCCCTTGTCGACGAGGCGTCGCGGCTTCCCGCGATTCGTCGAGGACCATGTCCTGGCACTAATGCGCCATTGCCCGGAACTGATCGCGGGGTTGGTCCTGAACGACGACCTCGAGACGCCGAAGGACATCGCTCTCTTCGCCGGTTCCGACCTATTGAAGTACTACCCTCCTGTGGATAGTCGTGACCTGCCGGGTGAGGGCATCGGCGGCGCGTATCACATCTTGTCGCCGTCTTTCCCCGATGGCCCGATGAGCAGCGTGTTGCCGCCGCCGTTCAATCGCAACGGCACCAAGCTTTTCGTGACCCTTCATGACCTTATTCAGTTGGTCTTCCCTCAGATGTATCTTCCCACCCTTGCGCAGGAAACAACCCACAGAAGGCGGCTCAGACTCGTGCAAGAGGCCGATCACGTCCTCGCCGTCTCGCAGACGACGCGAGACGATGCGATCAAGCTTCTCGGCATCAGGCCGGAACAAATGACTGTTGTTTCCGAGGGCGTGTCGGACTTCTTTCGCCCGCCTGGAGGGTCCGTCGAGGCGGTCCGGCAGCAGTTGCGAGAGGGTACCGATGTGATCGAAGGTCCGTACATTCTTTCCATGCTCTACGCACACGAGTTTGGAAAGCGGAAGAACCTCGAACGGGCGATAGAGGCATACGCACGCTTGCCTCAGTACCTGCGGAACCGGCTTCAATTCGTTCTGATCGGCGAGGGCACCGCGACCGACCGGGCCGGCACTGGTGCACACGCTGAAAAGCACGGTGTGGCGCACCGCCTCGTCTTCGCCGGGACTGTTTCCGATGAGCTGTTACGCGCCCTCTATCAAGGGTGCGACCTATTTATCATGCCCTCCCTCTACGAAGGGTTCGGCCTACCGGTCATTGAAGCGATGCGCAGCGGCGCGCCAGTCATAGTCAGCGACAGGCCCGCCTTGAACGAAGTGGTCGAAATGGCCGACGCCCGCTTCAATCCCGAGGACGTGACGGACATCGCCAGGGTCATGGAGAGAGCATTGACCGACACAGACTTCAACCGGCACCTGCGCGACTACGGCCACAAGCGCTCCCGCGACTACACGTGGGAGCATACGGCAAAAGTGACCGCTGACTGTTACCGTGAGATGACGACAGTGGCGCCCCGCGGGAATGGCGCCCGTAACAGTACAAAACACCTGGCGCTTTGCACGCCGCTCATAGCACGTGACGATACCGCGGAATATGTCCTGCGCCTGCTCCGGGCGCTGACCTCTCGCTGCCCCGTCAATGTCGATCTGGTCGTTCCAGGCGACCCCAACTCTTATCACGCGTGGGACAATAAGATGATCAACCTCGTCTCCGGCCGCCAGTTTCAGTGGCTCGCGGAAAGGGGCCACTACGACGACGTCATCTACTCCATGGGGAACGGCCTTCACTACGAACACTCATACAAGCTCCTCAAGCAGCACCGAGGCATTGTCTGGCTACATGAAATACGCCTGACCGAGTTCTATCGCTCCTACTATGAGCAATTGGGACATGCCACCGCGACACTGCCTCCGGAGCTACAGCATTGGGCCCGGCGCTATCCGCAGTATCAGGATCGCTTGCTAGAACGGAGCGTGCTTGACCAGCACGAGCAAGGAATCTATCTTTCCGGCGAGGTGGCCGCTCACGCCCGCAAGCTTGTGGTCAACTCACGTTTTTCCCGGGAGCTGCTAGAAATTGACAGTGGCACCACCGCGCCCGTGGTCGCCATTCCTTACGGCGCACCTGAAATCAATATCGGCGACGGGCGTGAAGGCTGGACGCAGCTCGCCGGAACACGCGGCCTTCAACCCTCAGCCTGCGTGATCGTGTGCAGCGGGAGTATTTCGCCACTCAACTGTTTGGAGACGGTCGTCGATGCCTTCTCTGACGTCGCCTCTGACCACCCGGATGCCGTATTGGCGCTGATCGGTCGGTCTGAAGCAGACTATCAGCGGCAGATCGAGCAGCGGGCCGCCCATCTGGGTGTTCAAGACCGCTTGATCTTCACGGGCTTCGTCGATGACGACAATCTCAACACCTGGCTGGCTGCCGCCTGCTGCGCCGTGCGACTGCGCTTTCCCACCAGCGGGGAATCATCCATGACTGTGATGCGCTATCTGGCGAGCGGCGTTCCGACAATTGTCAACGACCATGGCGCCTTCCGAGACCTGCCGGACGACGCCGTAGTCAAAGTGTCCGCACAGCCTGAGCCGTCAGAATTGTCGCAGGCTTTGAGCTCGCTCGTTGGCGACGGTGAGGCGCGCGGCCAATTACGGGAATCCGCCATGCGTTATGCTCGGGATGTGTCACTTGAGGCAGCGGCTGATCAATTTTATATGGAGGTGCTTCTATGACCGGAGAGACAGGAGTTCTGGGCCATAACGGGGCACCCCCTCGTATGAGCTTGGCTGAGATCGAGGCTGAAGCGTCCAGATATCGCTGGTGGCACCGGATTGAACTGGCGCCGGGGTTCATCACCCCCGGCGAGTCCATCGGCGAGGACACGCCGGGTTGGGAACAGAGGTTCCTCTTTCCCAACGCCGTCGATCTTCGGGAGAAATCTGTGTTGGATATCGGCGCCATGGAAGGCTTCTTCTCCTTCCAGGCGGAAAAGCGCGGCGCCTCGCGCGTGGTGGCCATCGATCGCGATCCACCCGGCGGGCCCGACGTGAGGGAGGCTTTCAAGCTCGCCGCCCAGGTCCTCAACTCCCAGGTCACATATCGCGTTCGCTCCGTCTACGACCTTGAGCCTTCCGATTTCGGCGTGTTCGACGTCGTCCTCATGTACGGAGTGCTCTATCATCTGAAGTTCCCCTTGTACGGACTCTACCGTGTGGCGAGCGTCTGTCGCGAACTGCTCGTCCTGGAGACCCATGTCGCTATCAAGGAGGACTGTGACTATCCGCTGATGCTCTTTTACCCGGGCAAGGAGCTGAACGGCGACGGCTCGACTTGGTGGGGCGCCAACCCGCAGTGCGTTGACGCCATGATCGAGCATCTCGGGTTCACGGTGGAAGAACGCGCGACCTACAGTCATCTGACACACGACCTGAATCTGCGCGAACTCTCCCAGGCTCGCTACGTGGTCCGCTGCCGGCGCGCTGCGGAGACTCCTCCGCCATTTAGCGAGGCATAAGGCGTTCATCTACGCCCGATTCGTCAGTCGCTACCGCGAGAAGGTGATACGCGGCGCTCCGTAGAACGAACGCGTAACAGGCCGCTGGGGGGTCACAGCGTCACACGCCCACTTCGGCCGCGCGTGGCACCGTCTCAGTGTACTGACGGACGACGTCTCGCGCCGGGCCTTCGGCGCGAATGCTTCCGTGTTCCAGCCAGATCGCGCGTTCACAAAAATTCGAAATGAGCTCCAGGCTGTGAGAGACGACCACGATCGTCGTCCCTCTTTGCTGGAACTCGTGCATCTTCTCCAGGCACTTCTCCCCGAAGAACGCGTCGCCGACTGACAGTACTTCGTCCACCAGCAGTACCTCTGGGTTGCTATGGACAGCCACTGCGAACCCCAGACGGCCATACATTCCCGAGGAATAACGCTTCACCGGCGTGTCGATAAAGTCCCGAAGCTCCGCAAACTCGACGATGCTGTTGAATTGCTCGTTGATCTCGCGACTAGACATGCCCAATATTGAAGCGTTGAGGTGGATGTTCTCTCGGCCAGTGAGGTCCGGATGGAACCCGGCGCCGAGCTCAATTAAAGGTGAAACGCGACCCGCGACTCTTACTTCCCCTTCGCTTGGCGCCATTACGCCCGCAATCAGTTTGAGGATCGTGCTCTTGCCGCTTCCGTTGCGTCCTATGATACCGACGGTTTCACCACGCTCCATGAAGAATGTGACATCTCGCAGAGCAAAGAACGGCTCGGACCACGCCTGCCCGCGGAAGAGCGCGGGGACGAACTCGCGCAGCGTCCGGCCCTCCTGGAGCTGGAAGCGCTTGCTCACATGCCAGAATTCTATCTCCCTGGCGTTATATTCTGTCTGCAAACCCCGGCTCCATCTTCTTGAATAGATAGTACCCAATCAAGAAGGTGACCAGCGCGATGGCCAGACCTGCGAGAACGCGGTCAAGTCCGGGACTCTCCCCTTGGAGGAGAACACGCCGGTACGCATTGATGAACAACGAGTTCGGGTTGATTTCATACACCCACTGGTACTCCGGGGGAACGATGTCTACCGAGTACAGCACAGGCGTCAGGTAGAACCACAACGTGAGCACCACACCTACAAGGAATCTCACGTCATGGAAGAACAGATTGAGCGCGGCCAGCGGAAGGGTCAGCCCCAACGTGAAGACCAGATGGATCGAGAAGAGTACCGGCACCCACAAGGCGGTCAACTCGGGCGGCTCGCCGTAGTAGATCATCAGCCCGCTCAGTATCAAGAGTGAGAACCCCGCGTCTACCACCTTCGTGAGCACTGCGGCCGTCGGCAACACTTCTCTCGGGAAATAGACCTTGGTGACCAGACTTGTCGCCCCGACCACCGCCTCTGTGCCGGCGCCCAAAGCGCTGGAGAAGAAGATCCACGGGATCAGGCCCACGAATAGGAACAGGGGATATGGCATACCCTCACTGGGAAAGCGCAGTATCGTCGAGAATACGAATGTCATTATCAAGAGCTGGCTCAGGGGGTTCACGAAAGCCCAGGCGTATCCGAGTACCGACTGCTTGTACTGGCCGCGCAGATGTCTGACCGTCATGTGCCAAAGCAGGTCTCGGCGTCGCCAGAAGCCCGCGAGGTAGGCAACTAAACCCAGCACGCCAAGGGTATGCTGCAAGGGATGTCTAGCCGTAATTCGGAGGTGGTCCACCGCTTCCCTTCTGGTCATCCTAATAATGACTAACGCACGACAACCATTCGGCGTTTCACCAATGTTAGCTATCACGAGGGTGGTGCCGCAACCTTCGCTCGTGGTTGGGTTGGGTGCCACGGATCCGAGCACAAACCAGGGGCCGTTCCGCACGTTGTTAGTGATGACACCGACGGCCGGTTACAATACCATGCGAGCGAGTGAACATATACAATGACTCAAACCCCTCACTCCGGGCGGAAGTCATCAGTGGGACTTAGCGGCGTCGCGAGGCCGGTGCGAAAGTTGCTCGTCGGGGCATATTACGTCGCGCAGCCGGTCCTGAAGCCGACCCTGAAGGCAACCGTGGGCCGGAACGAGCGCGTCTGGCAAAAGCTCCAGTCCGCGCGCGATGGCCTCATTACTGGTTCCACGCTTCCCGCGGGCATCAACGAACCGTGGCCCAGACGGGTTTACGCCAGCCTCTTCTTTGTCGTCGGTGCGCCGGCGCGCTTCATCCTCAAGAATACGCTCGGACGGAATGCAGGACTGTGGCGACGCGTGCGGCGGGTACACGGACGCCTGATCGCAGGTCCTGCGCCGGCCGCTTGGACTCGCGATCCAGCGGAGCCGCTTGTGCCAGACAGACTGAGTAAGCAGCCGTTCGGCGTCAACCTGGCGGGCTACCTGACTTCGGAGAAGGGGACCGGCGAGGCCGCGCGCTCGGCTGCGGCCATCCTCAAAGCAGCGGGGCTGCCGCTGGCGCTCAACAACATCATCGATTCCGGCTCAGCGAATCGAGAAGCGGCAGTCCAGGGGTTCACCGAGGTGAACCCCTATGCCTTCAATATCATCTACGTCAACGGGGACCAGGCCGCGAACTTCGCGTTTCACAAGGGGCGGCCTTACTTTCAGGACCGGTATAGCATCGGCGCCTGGAACTGGGAGTTGACGAGCTTCCCGGACGAGTGGACCTCTCGGTTCCAGTACTTCGACGAGATCTGGGTGCCGACGACCTTCGTCCGAGACGCTCTCGCCCGCATCTCGCCGATTCCCGTCACGAAGGTACCCTACGCGGTCCAGGCGGCATCCTCCGCAGGGCGGACGCGGTCGCACTTTGACCTGCCCGCGGACGACTTCATCTTCCTCTTCATGTTCGACTTCCACAGCGCCTTCGAACGCAAAAACCCGCTCGGCCTGATTGAGGCGTTCAAGCGCTCGTTTAGCACCAACGAGGCCGCGACGTTGTTTATCAAGTCATCTCGCGCGGACAAGCGGTCGGTCATGATGATGTGTGAGGCGGCAGTCGACGCGAAGATAATGATTACGGACACCGTGCTCAGTCGCGAGGAAATCAATGCCCTGTATCGTCTCTGCGACTGCTATGTCTCACTGCACAGATCGGAAGGCTTTGGTCTGACCCCCGCGGAGGCGATGGCAGCCGGGAAGCCGGTCATCGCGACCGCCTACGGTGGGAACATGGACTTCATGACCGCAGAGAACAGTTATCTTGTAAGATACGTGCTGACCGAACTCAAGCGAGATTACACGCCGTATCAGAAGGGATGGGTCTGGGCCGATCCCGACATCAACCATGCCGCGGAGCTTATGAGACACGTCTACGAAGACCGGAGTCACGGGCGAGCCGTTGGCAGAAGGGCGGCAGGCGATATCCGCCGCTTGCTCGGTCCCGAGGCCGTTGGCGAGGCGATGAAGCAGCAGCTGGAGGCGATCGCTTCCGAGATCGGCATCGCGATTCCGGAGGTCAATCCTGCAGGGGAGTACAACGTCTCCCTGAGAAGAAGAGAGGCGACATGACGAAGAAGGCGCTAATCACTGGCATCACCGGCCAAGACGGGTCCTACTTGGCCGACCTGCTGCTGGAAAAGGGTTACGAAGTACACGGTCTCATCCGCCGTACGTCCACATCTGACTTCAGTCGTATTGGTCACATTCAGGACCGGATCAAGCTCGTCCCGGGCGACTTGATGGACCAGCATTCACTGACGACGGCGATTCACGAGATCCAGCCGGACGAAGTGTACAACTTGGCAGCGCAATCGTTCGTGCCGACTTCGTGGTCGCAGCCCGTCCTCACCGGAGAGCTCACCGGCCTCGGAGTGACGCGCGTGCTGGAGGCGGTCCGCGGGGCGAAGCCGGACGCGCGGTTCTACCAGGCGTCATCGTCTGAGATGTTCGGGAAAGCGCAACAATCGCCGCAAAACGAAAGCACACCGTTCTACCCACGCAGCCCCTATGGTGTTGCGAAGGTCTACGGACACTGGATTACCGTCAACTACCGCGAGTCCTACGGCATGTACGCCTGCTCCGGCATACTCTTCAACCACGAGTCCCCGCGACGTGGCCTGGAGTTCGTCTCGCGCAAAGTGACGAACACGGTAGCGCGGATCAAACTGGGCAAGGAGAAGGAGTTGCGGATGGGCAACCTGGATGCCCACCGTGACTGGGGCTTTGCCGGCGACTATGTCGAGATGATGTGGTTGATGCTCCAGCAGGACGAACCGGATGACTATGTCATCGGCACGGGAAAAAGCCCGTCCGTACGGGATCTTGTGGAACTGTCTTTCCGGCATGCCGGCGTTGATATGGACGAGCACCTTGTAATCGACCCGAAATTCTTCCGCCCCGCTGAAGTAGACAGGCTGCTCGCAGACAGTAGCAAGGCGAAGGCGAAGCTGGGTTGGGAGCCGAAAGTAAGCTTCGAGGAACTCGTTGAGTTGATGGTGCAGGCGGACCTGAAATACGAGACCGATAGCGGGAACGGACGCAAGGAAAGCGCCAGACGGACTTCCAGCAACGCCTCACCCATGGACTGAGGCAGGTCTCCGACCCAGCTTGATAGCGTCATCGCTACCCCTGCGGACGCTCTCGCGGCTCGGGGACTGGGTCGCGGAGGAACGGACGCTGCCCGGACCGCCGTGGCCGCTGAACGCCATACTGCT
>Ga0209324_10001566_pt1 | contig 15767 bp, 14 predicted proteins | sample Rifsed19ft3_FD_184015 | JGI IMG/M metagenome (GOLD analysis project Ga0209324, IMG submission 184015) | Soil microbial communities from Rifle, Colorado, USA - sediment 19ft 3 (version 2) | ecosystem: Environmental > Terrestrial > Deep subsurface > Rock core/Sediment | place: Rifle, Colorado...
ATTAAGCGCTGGGCTAATACACCGATGACTGATGAAGAAATGAGATAAGGTTCGACACCGATATCTTTCAATCGCGTGATAGCTTCTGGTGCATCGTTCGTATGCAATGTGCTCACAACCATGTGGCCCGTCAATGCAGCCTGTACAGTAACCTCTGCAGTTTCCAGATCCCTGATCTCCCCGACCATAACAACATCAGGGTCCTGACGAAGAATGGATCTCAAACCTTTAGCAAATGTAATCCCGGCTTTCAGATTTACCTGAGTCTGTCTGATCAATGCCAAGCGGTATTCAACAGGGTCTTCAATGGTAATAATGTTTTTCTCCAGTGAATTGATCATGTTCAGAGAGGCATAAAGGGTAGTGGTCTTACCACTTCCTGTCGGCCCTGTCACCAGGATAATTCCATTTGGTTTTCTTATTAATTGTTTGTAACGAATGAGCATATTTTCTGTAAAGCCGAGGTCTTCCAATTTCATAAGGGAGCTCGTCTGGTCCAATATGCGGAGGACAACATTTTCACCGTAGATCGTAGGAAATGTAGAGACCCTGATCTCAAAACCACGATTATCCAGCTTAACATTAAGGTTTCCATCCTGGGGGAGCCGGGTTTCAGCTATGTCCATTTCTGCTAAGACTTTGATCCTTGACGTTAGAGAAGGATGGACTTGTTTGGGAAGAGTTAGGAATTCATACAGAAAGCCATCAATGCGGAGACGAATACGCAATGCCTTCCCATCAGGCTCGATGTGGATATCGCTCGCCCGGTCTTTAATGGCCTGAATCATTACTAAATCGAACAACTTGGCAGCCGGGGCATCTTCCGTGATACCTGGAAGTGGCTCCTTAACTGAAAGATCATATGTCTTTCTGTAATCCGTAGGCTCTGTGGACACGCCACTTACACTTTGGCCTGTAAATTGCCGGAGGGTAGTTTCGAGTGCTGTTGAAGAGGCTCCTCCGTAGTGTCGTTCAATAGCCTTTTTTATCTTCTCCTCTGTGCTGACAACTATCTCCAGGTCAGTTTTCGCCTTGTTTCTCACTTCATCCACTGCATGGATATTCAGAGGATCAGCGAGTGCTATCGTAAGGGTATTTCCAATTTTAAAGATGGGAATCAACGTATGACGTATGGCCATTTCTTCTGGAATAATCTTGGTAATTTCTTCATCAATAATATAGGTATCGAGATCGATATAGGGGAGATTGAAGTATTCAGCAAGGGATTTAAGCACAGGTTCCTCTTCAGCATATTTCAACCGGATGATAGTCTGTTCCAGCTTCTCTCCTTTCTGCTTCTGTTCCTGAATGGCCTTTCTTAACTGATCTGGGGCGATGACACCGCGTTCAACAAGAAAATCGCCAAAACTTTTCTTTTCTTCTGCCATATTCTTCAGCTCCAATCACTCAACTATTTTAACTGTCATTGCGCACTCTTCGCGATTTGTCATCCCTTCGCTTCCTGTCATTCGTCATTTTGCTTTTTCTCCTTGTATCGTCATTAAATACTCTATTTGTCTCTGCACCTTCGATACCAAATCTGGATAAGTCTTTGATGACAGTCGGATGAATTTCTGATAGTGACTGATGGCCAAATTAAAGTTTTCTAACTGTTCATAGAGCAGTCCAATATTATAATGGGTTTCTCCATGGAGCGGATTTACGTTAAGAGCCTTCTGGTAATACTCGATTGCCTTCTCGAATTGGCCCTTTCTCTTGAAAAGGGTACCGAGATTGATGTTACTTTCAATGCTATGAGGATTGATTGCAAGGGCATTTTGAAAAGCCATTATCGATTCATCATAGCGCTCATTGACAAAGAGAAGAATCCCGAGGTTGTTATATGCTTTTTCATATTGAGGATTAACCTCAATTGCCTTTTTATAAGCTTCAAGGGCCTTGTCAAAATCGCCAATATCCTGATAGATAATCCCCAGGTTGTTATAAGCTTCAACATAAGTGGGATCTAACTCAATCACTTTTTGGTACGCTTTAATTGCTTTAGAGATTTCTCGTTGACGATAGAAATCAACGCCCAAATTAAAATACATGAGGAGTGTATCTTCTAACTCGTTCTTCTTTGAAAGTGAAGGCACTTCTTTCTGAGAATCGGGCGGGGGTACTGTTAACTCCTTTTCGATCGCTGTCTTTTCAGGTGTTTTGATTCTTGCCATCTTCTTCTGCTCATCTTTCTGTTTGAGCACGGGATCTTCTTTCTTCTCCTCAGGAAATGGACTCATCGACGGTAATGGCTTTTCTTCTCTTTGAAGGGGTAAAACCTCCTTTTTATGAGGGTCTTGAATCTCATTTTTTGTATTCAGAGGCACAGATGGTTCTTTCTTCTCAACTAAAACAACTCTCTCCTTCTTGTAGGAAGTCAAAGGTGGTAAAACCCTGTAACCTAAAAAAAAAGAGATGAGCAACGTACTGAATAGAATGATAAAAATTAAAGAATATTTTTTAACCTTTTGTCTTTGCTCTATTCTTGAAGGAGGCTCTGTGGAAGAGGAGACGTTCTGCCCTTTCAGCCTGAGTTGCTGAGCCTTCTTAAGGGCATCCATGATAAGGCTCATCTTGTTTCCTCATGAGAAACTCCCTTAGAATCTTTTGACTGCTCCATTTGAAGGATGTCTACTGTTTTGGAAACTGAATGTTCCTCTTTATTGAAAACCTGTGAATATGTATCTTTAATACTGCTTCGAATATGGTTTTGCATGGTTCTGCTCGATAGTATACCAAGAGTAAAGATTACAAATAGGATGACAAGGAGGGTGACAGGTAGAGGAACAATGCGATTCAGAAAATCTGATAAATGAAAAGAGGCACTGTTAACATCCTCTCCAGCAAGGCTCTTCTTTGCTTTCTTAATAATTTGCCTGTCGATATAGCAAGTCTGTTCAACGAAACCACCCATGAGTGCTCTATCACAGAGAAGATTTATCAACCTTGGTATGCCCTTCGAAATTTTGTAAATCTTATCGAGCGCAGATTTTGAAAAGGTGATGCTTCCCCGGTCACCTCCTAAAATCAAACGCTGGTCAATATAGGACTCTGTTTCTGCACGAGTAAATGGGACGAGGTGAAGTCGAATAGAAATCCGTTGATTTAATTGTTTCAATCGAGGGGATTTCAGCATATGATCGAATTCTAATTGCCCGAGCAAAATAATCTGGAGCATTTTCTCCTTTTCAGTCTCTAAATTGGAAAGCATGCGGATTTGTTCAAGAACAGAAATAGATAAGTTCTGTGCCTCATCAATAATGAGGACGGTGTTTTCACCCTGGGATAATCGTTGAACAAGAAATGTGTCTAAAGTATCGATAAGTTCCCTTCTGGATTTCCCCCTTGAGGGATATCCAAAATCCTGAAGAATCGATTCCAGCAGTTCACGCCCGGTGAGCAAAGAATTAAAGATAACTGCTGTTTTCACATTCTTGTCTAATCTTTCTAAAAGAGTCCGGCAGATGGTTGTCTTTCCGGTTCCAATTTCACCTGTAACTACCATAAATCCAACCCTATGATGAATTCCGTATAAAAGAGACTCAATAGCTGTTCGATGGTGTTCGCTCAGATAGAGAAATTGGGGATCAGGAGTCAGGGAAAAGGGTTTCTCTTTTAGGTTATAGAATTCTCTATACACCAGTGTTCTCCTGCAATTAAGGATACACTATTCATTTCTGTTATTCAAGACTTTACGTTGATTGAAAGTTCAAAAATTTCACTGCGTAAAATTCTTAAAATATAAAAAGCAAAGGGATATTCTCCCTGATCAAATAATCAATTATAAAGAAAGGGGAAGTACACCTATGAGACTAAAAGGAAGGCTACCTCTGAGTAAAATCCTTAACCTGTTTCCCGATTTGAAGGGTCGGGGTAATCATGATTACCAACTCAACATTCCTCTTTTTTCCTGACCTGTATCGGAATAAATTTCCAAAGATAGGAAGCGATTGCAGACCTGGAACACCAATAAAGGTTTCCTCGGTCTTCTCCTGCATTAAGCCGGCGATGATGACTGTCTGGCCATCTTTTACTCTTACGGTTGTATCCGTCTCCCTGACGCTCAAAAGGGGAAATGTCGACTTTCCATCCGGAGCTAATTTCTCACCAGTCTTTTCAGTAATACTGGGATGGATATTCATAATAATGGTTCCGTCCTCAGCGATTTGAGGAGTTACATCAAGGATGATTCCCACATCAATCGTCATGGGCTGAATAAACTGTGTCACCGTAGTCTGTGTGGCTACTGCCCCTGTGATGAAGAAGACATCCTGATCCCCGACCCGGATAATCGCTTTCTGATTGTTCAGGGTTGAGATAGTCGGATTGGACAGAATCTTTACATCCCCCTGTTCAGAAATTGCCTTCACAATATCTGAAAGGAGCACTTCTGTTCCTCCTGGTCCGATAGTGAAGACGCCTCCAAATGGTTTAATTTTAAAGGTACCAGGGGTTGTTATTGAGCTCGCAGTTGTCCCGGTTCCTGTTGTTGTCCCGGAGACAAAGCCACCTACTCCTCCGGGGAATCCTGTTGTACCTGATTCATCTGTAAGTCCCCATGCTAAGTTGACAAAGCGAGGAAGACCTTCTATCACCTTCCAGTTAACTCCTTCTTTATATTCATCATTGAGGATAACTTCCAGAATTTTTGCCTGAATAGTAACCTGTCTCTGGGAACTCCCTTCAATGGCTTCGAGGAACGAAGCAACCTTATTCAAATTGAAAGGATAGTCGCTTACACAGATTACCCCTGTCGATTTATTGATGATCAATTTTTTCCCTTTTTCATCCACTTTTGTAAAAGTCATTTTTTCTGACTCTGAATATGCCTTCTTCTCCTCGGTTGACCCAAAAACAATTGCCTCCAATCCCTTCCGGATTTCTTCCCACAGGTCGAATTCATCTACGCTGACAAGGTCACTATATCCGGTCCTAACATTCCCTGTCTGTTGTCCTGTTGAAGCACCTGTTTGCTGTCCAATGAGGCCAGTCTGCATACCACTTCCTGTGCTGGCATATACCTCCCTTTTCCCTCCGCGTTTAGTCGCAATATAATTCAATGTAAAGAAGCGGGTCTCCATTTGTGGTCTGAATATCTTTATAAATTTTCCATCAGTACGGTATGTCCATCCCAAAGGAGTGAGGATTGAATTAAGGACCTCTTTCAAGGTCACTCTTTTCAGATCAATGGTCACCCTCCCGCTTAGTTCAGGGTCGATGACAATATTGAGGTCACTCTCCTTTGAAAAGGCAAGAAGAACTTCTTGAACGTCAGCATCACGGACAAAGAGAGAGTAAAGCTTCTCTGGAACCTCTTTTGCTTCCTCTCCCTGGGGTATCAGTAACTCCTGTAACTTTTCTTCAGGAGGTTGAGGTTGGGCCTGTGCAAGTATCTGAGAAGGTAATGCAGCTCTCTCTTTCTTTGGCGGGGCAGCACAACCCAGTGCTACTATCAAACTCATAAAACACACAAAGAAAATTTTTGTCTTCATCATCTTCTCCTTTTCAATTTTCCTCTACTTTCAATGGAATAGCGCTCTGATGTAAAAAAAGGGCTCTTTTTTTACCTTCCTTTTTTAAAATCACCTGGTCGGGCCTTATCTCTACAATTTTCTCATCATTAATTGAATCTCCTATTGTCACAATACTTCGATCAACCAAAGCCAATCTGATGTGACTGCTTATCAAAATGGCTTTGACCCTTCCTGCTTTTGATTTTTCCTCTCTTGTCACTGAGGCAGTCTCTCCCTTGGAAAGGGGATGGATACCTGCAGGGAGTGAAAAGGGATCTCTTTCTCTATGGATTTGAGCAAAAGATAATTCCGCATTGATAACAAAGATCAATATAACTACAACCTTAAGAATCACTTTACCCCTCCCTCGGACACGGACATGACAAGGACATTTAATCCCATCGTCACTTTTAAAAGTGGGAAAGTACCATCGTTTCTCTCTACTTGAAGATGGTCAACAGTCACAAGAAAAGGAAGTTCCTCAATGCTCTTTAAGTAAGCCTCCAGTGCAGAGTAGGTAGAATTAAGGACCATCAGGGCAGTAACCTTCCTGTATTGAAAAGGAGAAGTCGCTTTTTCTTCCTCTGGGGGAGATATCCTCTCTTCCCGGAGATCAAGTGAAACAAGCTTCATCTGGAGGCGATAGCTATCCCTTGCCAGATGTTTTAAAAGGGATCTGGATTCTTCACCTTTCAGCATCCGTTCAATCAGCCCCTGGAGTTCTTTCTCCAGACGGGAAACCTCTGATTCCATGTTTTCTACTCCCTGTATAAAAAGCGGTGATTCTTTTAATCTGAGATCAGCAGACTTGATTTCTTCTTTCAGTTGCGAGATTTTTTTCTTCTGAGGCGAATAGTAAAAATGATCAAATGTCCAAATGGCTACAGCAATTAACACAAGAAAGATTAATATCTTTTCTCTACTTTTGAGTACCATATATAATATTTAACCCTCTATGTCACAAACTATTTCAAATTCTGTAGCTGGCTGATTATATAATTTATTCTCACCGGCTGTCACCAGTCTTGCATTCTTGAATAAGGGAGACTTCTCAAGACGTTCGATGATTTGTGCCAGGGCAGTAAGACATTGCAAGTCACTTCCAAAAGCAATCCCTTTTATTTGAAGCTCCTTCCCTTCTTTAGTTTGAGTTTCCTTTTTTGAAGTGTCTGATCCACCTTGGACTAAAAGGAGGGAAACAGTGACATTGTCCGGCACAATGCGACCGACTTCATGCAATACTTCCTCGAATGGCACCTGAACAATCACAGAAGATGGGATAAGAGAAAGGTCTTGTTTCATCCTGTTCTCTTTATCTTTTAAAACTATCATTTTCGCCTGAAGAGCTTCGAGTAGTTTGACCTTGCTCATTTTTTCATCATGTTCCTTCTTTATGACAGACATCTGTCCGCTCATATGCAAAAAGATCCACAAAAAGACAATAAGAGTTACTATTGAAGAGAAGATAGGGACCAATTTTTCCATTCGAGCCATTGACCAATAGGCCGGTTTGGCTGGTAGGAGTTCGATCCGCCTGGTTTCAGGGAGTGCAATTCCGGTGGCAACTGTAAACAGAGCGCTCATCGGCTCTAAAAGTTGTACAACCTGCGGGTCTATCTTCTTTGAATCAAAGAGGATCTTCCTGAAAGGAATAAATTGCTCCACTGGCAACCGAAGTTCGCCTGATAAACAAGATGCAATATCCACTAAATTGGAGCATCCACCTGTCAGAAGGAGACGATCGATTCTTTCAACATGGAATTGATTTTTATAATAATCAAAAGAGCGACCTATCTCTACCGTCAGTCTCTCAAGGACAGGTCTGACAAGAAAGGATATCTTTGAAAAATCAATCGATTTATCTCCTGCCTTTTCATGAGGAGTCTTTGAAAAGATATCCATCTCTTGTTTTATTTTCTCAGCTCGTTCGTAAATAAGATGGGGTTCCTTATCAGAGACGATTCCCTCCATAATAGCGCGTGTGATATCTTCTCCAGCAGGAGTAATCTCCCTGGTAAATTGCAATACTCCATTTCTGAAAAGGTGGATAACTGTTTTTTCATCTCCAAGGTCAATCAAAGCAATTACTTCTTCTTTTGGAAGCTGACCAGAGATTAAAAGGGTATTCCAGATAGCAAAAGGACATATATCGAGATGGACAGGTTTAAGACCGGCGCCTTCAGCAATAGAGAGTGTACGGTCAATGAGGTTTTTTGGACATGCCACAACTATTATATCGAGTTTCTTGACGTTGTCTTCAACAAATTCATGAAGGATGAAAAAATCAATCTGGGCTGATTCAGCGGGAAAAGGGAGATAACCTTTTATTTCCCAGCTGACTGCCTCTTTCAATTCAGCTTTGGGCATGGAAGGGATGGTAATCTGCCTGATGAAAACCCCGGAACCTGAAACAGTCAGACTCACCTTCCCGGGTTGAAGACCAATTTCTCTATAAAGACTCTTAACAGTTTCAGAAATAAAGTCTAAATCCTCTCTATCTTCTCCATAAGGAATCTCTTTGATTCCTGCATGAGTGATGACAGGACCTTTTAAGGTCATCTTAAGACCTACCAATTTAATTGAATGAGAACCAATGTCTAAACCGATCGTTTCTGTCATATATAACTCCTTAAGGAGCCCCTGCCTCAATTTTCCTCGAGCCCTACGCTATAAAAAGAAGAAGGAGCATTCTGGTTGTTGTATTCGGTCCTGATCCAGCCGGCGGAACGCACGGTGTTTGATACACGAACTTCGTCGAGGATGACGTTACTAAAGTTCGGCCACTGTTGGTTATTTCCAAGCCTCCACGTTGCGCCAGTGAAGTTGCCGGTGGCCGTACCCGCTAAATTGAAGTTATTTGTCGCACCGTTGTTCTGCGTGCCGTTCAGATACACATTCCAGTTGCCTGCGAATTGCCCGGCGCCGCTGCGGCTGAACGTACCGACAGTGTAGTACCACGTATTGAGTGCGATTGTAGTGGCGCCCTTTGCTCCTACTGCAACATTGCAGGTGTCGTTACAGAACACAAGCCCGTTTTGGGTTCCAGCTCCACCAGATGCCGGCGATACCAAAAGCGTCGGGGAAACGTTACAATCCGCGTTCCTTGTGTTGAAAACAACCGCACCTAAATTTGCGGGCGTGGGAGAGAATGTAGTTTCGGTGAAGCTCTTGACCCTAATCCATGCAGAAACAGTTACCGAAGTGGCACCCAGGGCCGCCGCTGATATCTGTATCTCATCGTTTGTGCCGTTGAAGTTAAGACCTCCATTGATCACGGCTGCTTGTTGGTCTCCGGAGATAAACGATCCAACCGCTGTGCCATTGTACGCACTCGCCGTAGAATCTTTCATTTGGGGAGCTGTGCCAGTTGGATTCTGATTGAGATGCCACACCCCCTTGTAATTAGAATTCCAGACCCCACTCGCATTCTGCGTGGAAGATGGCATACAGCTATTTCCATAATACGTGTAAATGACTGTGCCGTTATTAATAGAACGGAGCCTTACCCATGCAACAAGTTCCCCTGTCGATGCAACATATTTTTCAATTTCATGGTCTAACGTACAGGGCGCGGTCCCGCTCCCCCCGCAAGTGGTGTCGTCCAGAGATCTGAAGATAATGTCCCGAGGATCGTTGGTACCAGCATCGTAGCTGGCGACATGTCCACCGTTTGCGGTGGTTCTGAGATTAGGGTCTGTCATACTTACGAGCATGGGAAAATTAGTATGGGGGCCATTACTTACCTGCCCCGACTGTACCGTAATTGACTTCCGGTAGGTGAAGTAAGACAAGAAACTGGTAAAACTGGAGACAACAATCCTCCTTCTTTCAGTGCCGATGGGGACTTCTCCAACAGAAATGAGTTTATCACCGTAAGTCGCAAAATTGTAAGTGAGGGTGAATCTTCCATTTCCAAGATTTCTTGTAATGCCATTCAAATTATTAAGCAAAGTCGTCGTTGTCCAACCTTGATTCTTGGCATAGCAGACAGCAAATTCGGCGCCAGATTGAGCGATGAAGAAGGCTTGATTGGATTGTATAGGAAAGAGCACGGATTTCTGTTTTGTGGGGATCAAATAAGAGAAGACATAACCGATCACAACCATCAGCAGCATGGCAATGACCAGGAAGAGGATGGATATTCCTTTTGAATTGCATAAAATCCCTCCCAACCGTTCGGCTGAGCGCTCACGGCGAAGCCTCCCTTTAATAAAGGGAAGGGTTCTTCCCCCTTTCCTAAAGGGGGAAGAATGGAGATTATGAGTCCTCTGCATATTTATTTTCACGGACTCCTATCCTCCATCCATTTTTGGTAGAGGTTCTTATAATTTAGATCCTTTGCAAGGTTTTTGGGATAGACCTTGGTCTGAAAGGTCACGTTCTCACCGCTTGCCAACTGGAGTGTTAATCGAAGCTGGATCTCGTTTGTTGCATTCGTCACAGCAAATGCAGAGACATTTGAAGCCAACGTACTTGTAACGACAGGTGAAGCCTTAACCTTTTCGAGAGTGCTCGCGCCTGCATTCCGTTGAAAAGTGATGGTCTCGCCGACAAGATCGCCAGGGAGGCCCGAATCAGAAAAAGTTGCATTGGTCCTCACAAAAGTGATCGAAGTGGCTGTGACTCCTGTGATGCTTTTCGCATCCCGGATATCTCTACACATCCTCTCCAAGGCCAATTTCCCTTCGTCAAAAAGAGTCTTTTGATTGACTGTCATTGTATAGACTCTTAGGCTGTCGGTCAAGAACTTAATTGTAATAGCCGAGACAACGGCTAAAATGACAATCACAATGATTATTTCAATCAATGTGAAACCCCTTTGGAATGCGGAATGGGGAGTGCGGAATTCGGAATTTTCATTTAGCAATCCACATTCCGTATTTTGCAATGGATTGAGTTCGGAGTTAAGATTCCACACCCTTGATTTTATTGATTTGGATTTTTTATTCCGCATTTCGCAATTGGATGTCCCTTCCTCTTATGGAAAATTCGTCACCACCGAGTCACCACCGAGTAAATTTCATAAATACTAAGCATTGGATCACTCACACGAACAAGAATCCTTTTATACCCTCGGTCAGTTACGAGATCTTCATTTTGGAAATTGCTGTCTACATAATATATCGACCATTGCCATTGGTAGCCCGAGAACCCTGTAATGGCGGCATATGGGGTAAGGGCAGTGGGGTTTAGAGCTGCATTACAGTAATTATATTTCATGAACTCCTCCATTTTATAATGGGCGAGATACATCGCCGTGTTGACCATCTCCGGTTTCCCGCTCTCTTTTACGCTACTCACAAAAGGGACAACGATGACAGGCAGGATTATGCCTGCTATAACAATCAGGATAATGATCTCGATGAGAGTGAAGCCCCGATTTCGGAATGCGGAGTGCGGAGTGCGGAATATGGAATATATACTCATTTTTTGCCTTTCCCTAATTATTTTTTGTCGTCATTCCTGCAGAGGCAGGAATCCAGTTGTAACAAGCAAATACTTTCATAAAGGTCGATCCATCCTGGATTGTCTTGTCCGATGAGTTTCAATTTCCATGCTCTTTTCCACTTCTTTATTTTTCTTTCCCTATTAATTGCACTTTCTGCTGATTCATGTATCTCATACCAAACAAGGCGATGGATATTGTATTTCTTTGTAAAACCATTGACAAGATTATTTTTATGTTTATAGACTCGTTTAACCAAGTCCGATGTAACTCCAATATAAAGTGTTCCATTTCTTTTACTACAAAGTATATAAACATAGAACTTTTTCATATTTTGAAAGTCTGGATTCCCGCCTTCGCGGGAATGACAATTTTACTTTTTTGAACCTAAATGTTATAAAGCCTTTCAACTGACATTCACCTTCCCTGTATAATTCACAACACTGATAGTCCTTGACAGTCCACCTCCGGAAACTGTCACAGATCCTCCTCCACCAGATATTGGCTCTCCAAGTGAATTAAAGGTAACTGTAAAGTTACCACCAATCGTTACCCCTGAGGGAAGCTGGCCCGAGGGATCAAGATTGCTGGTTGGATTGAATGTATAGACTGATGAGCCTGAGTTAAAAACAACACTCTTTGAAACCCTGTTAGCCATTGCAAATTCTTGGGCATACCGTATATCAGATGCAATCATATACGCTCCACCATCCACCGAAGCCCTTGAAGATGTAAAGGCAAGGTCTAATCTGGATATCACAATGGCAGACAGGATACCTATGATTACCAAAGCCGCAAGCAACTCTATGAAGGTCATCCCTTTAGAATTCCGCATTCTCTCCATCATTTTTTAAATAGAGATGCTATGTTCCACCAGGGCAGGAAAACAGCTAAAGCCAAAAACAGAACTACTAAGCCCAGAAAGACGGTTAATGCTGGTTCAATGTAAGTTGATAATTTTTTGATAGAGTTGTCCACCTCGAAATCATAGTAATCTGTAGTCCTCATCAGCATCTCATCCAAGGTTCCTGTAGATTCTCCAATTGAGACCATTTGGATGACAAGAGGAGTGAACTTCCCGCTCTCTTTCATCGCATCTGTCAAGCTCCGCCCATCCTTTACCATTTGACTGATTTTCGTAATTGATTTGGAAAGGATTACATTATCAATCGTAGCAGAGGTAATCTCAAGGGTCTGAAGAATCGGGACTCCGCTGCGGTTCAACATGACAAACAAATAAGAAAAACGGGAAAGTGCGATTTTTAAGAAAAGGATGCCGAATATTGGTATCCTTGTTTTCACACTATCCCAGAAATATTTTCCTTGTTTTGTCTTAATGTAGTGCTTGAACAGGATTGGGATTCCAACAAGGGCAATTAAAATTACATGCCAGTACGTATGAAAGAAGCTATTGATACCAATCATTATCCGGGTAGGCAAAGGGAGCGGAGTATTAAATCGGGCAAACATCTCTGCAAACCTCGGGATGACAAATGCGATTAAAACAGCAAAGGCGATGACCAGTGACAAAATAACGATTTTTGGATAACGCGTCGCCTCCTTTACCTTCTGTCGGGTTCTTAATTCCCTCTCTGCAAGAATGACAAACCGATCCAGTGACTCACCCAGCCTTCCTGAGGTTTCACCTGCCCTAATCATATTGATATAAATAGGGGAAAAAATATCAGGATGCCTCGACAGGGCTTCAAATAGTGTATTCCCGCCCTCAATCTGGCGACTGATAGCCTTGAGTGCTGGCTTCAACTTCTTATTCTCAGACTGCTCTGCTAAACTTTCCAATCCTGTAAGCAGGGGCAACCCTGCTTTATATAATGTCGATAGTTGCTGGCTGAAAAAGATAAGTTCCTCTGCCTTCACCTTCTCGAATCGCTTATAGATGTTTGACAGAGCGGACGATACATCCTTCCCTTCTTCTTCAATCATGATAGGCAAGTATCCCTGTTGGTAGAGACGGTCACCTGCAACCTGGGGAGTCGGTGCATCGATTATCCCAGCAATCGCCTGTCCGTTCTTATCTCTGACTTTATATTTGAAATTTGGCATAATTTCTTAATAAAAGTTCATAGTAATTATTGATTCCTGCATAATAAAAATCCTATGTACCAGCTTCTTTATCTGTCACTCCCGCTTGTCGGGAGTCCTTCTGTAAAGATAGATTCCGGACAAGCCGGAATGACAACATCGGAGTCGAGATGGGACATTATATTCGCAGGAATAAATAGTTCGTAGTTCGTAGTTTTTTATAAGTCTCCGAACTCCCAACTCTGAACTGAGGTTTTCACTTGAGGTACGCCTTTACCTTTTCCAGTAATTCATCCATGTCAAAGGGTTTTGTGATATATTCATCTGCACCTGTTTCAATACCGATTGTCTTATCTTTTTCCTGTGTCTTGGCTGTAAGCATCAGGATGGGAATGTTTCTGTATCTTTCGTCAAATTTTAGTAAACGACAGACCTTATACCCATCCAATTTTGGCAGCATAATATCCAGGAGAATCAGATCAGGATTTTCTGTTCGCGCCTGATTCAAGGCATCCTCTCCATTGTAAGAGACCAGAACAGTAAACCCCTCTGCCTCCAAAGGGAAACGGATGGTTTCTACTAAATCAACTTCGTCATCTACAACTAAAATCTTTTTTTGGCCCATGTTACCCCCTTAATCTTTCTCTTGCCTTCCTGAACAGTTCTCTCTTTGAAAGAGCCTCTTCAGGATAGGTTGCCATCCCCATTTTGATGACAGATGAAATATCCTTACCTTCGGCGAAATTTTTCTGCAATTCCTCTTCAAACCTTTGACGGATCACCTGAGCGCCTTTTATATCTGCTTCACACAAAGAAGCTAATATTCTCTCCCTCTCTCTTTTCAACAGGATATCAGCGCTTCTGCAAAAACATTTTTTCGACAACTCTTCCATCTGCTTCAATATTGTCTCTTTCACATTAGTATCTTCTTCAAACGCCTCAATCAGAAAGAGAGTAAGAGAGGCATGGTTTTCCTTAGCACGCTGGAATTCTCTGTCGAGGATGGATCGAAAACGCAGGTCCCTCTTTTCTCCTTCTGAGATGGGTAATGTAAATGTAAAGGTACTTCCCTTCCCAATTTCACTCTCCACCCAGATACTTCCATGACTGGCTTCTACCAGTCCTTTTGTGATGGCCAAGCCCAATCCTGTCCCGGCCACGGTCCTTGTAAGCGATCCCTCAACCTGGTGAAATTTTTCAAAGACCTTTTCCAGTTCATCCTCTGGAATCCCAATTCCAGAATCCCTGACAGAGATTGCCACCATGTTTTTGTTTTCATGAAAAGGTCTGGCAGACACAGATATCTCACCACCTTCAGGGGTAAATTTTATTGCATTTCCTATCAGATTTATTAAAATCTGTTCGAGTTTCTCACGATCTCCGTAAACGGATGGGAGTTCTGCGGGAACATCCATCCTAAGCTGGATAGACCTTCCATCTGTCTGGGGTTTGAATGAAGATAAAGAGAATTCGATGGGGCCTTTCAGGTCAATCTCCTCGAATTTCATCCAAATTTTTCCAGATTCAATTCTGGAAAGATCAAGAAGGTTATTGAGGAGATTTGTAAGGCGATTGATGTTTCTTTCTGCCATCAAAAGAAACTTCGTCTGATTTTCATTTATCTCTCCTGTCTTCCCTTTCAGGATCAACTGGACAGCATTCTTGATAGCAGCAAGGGGGGTTCTTAATTCATGGGAGGCAATTGAGACAAATTCAGATTTAATTTCATCGATTTTCCTTAATTCTTGATTTGCCCTTTCCAATTCAGTAGCATACTCTCTAAGTCGCTCCATTGCCTGTTTGCTTTCAGTGATGTCACGTACAACAACCACTGCATAGCTGTCTGTTTCTTCACCCCTTTTGCATATTCCAGGCAAAATCGGTCGGACTTGGATATAAAGGTAACGTCCTATTACCCTGTCATTGACCTCATATTCTGTGGGTATTCCATTGCTCAGCTTTTCCCATGCCATTGGCCAAAAGCTCTCTATATAACAGGCTGAATCAGCGCAGCCGGGATGCAAAAGTTCATGTAACGTTTTGCACTTGACGTTTACGACCTGCTCAAGGTTCCATTGCTCAACCACTCGATTTGTACGGAGGATACAACCCTGGCAGTCAATCAGGCAGATGAGCTGGGGGATCGAATCAACCGTGGACTCCCACTCCCGCTTTCCCCGGCTGATCAACATAAAGCTTTCTTGAAGGGCCTTCTCTGCTTTCTTTCGCTCCCTCTTTTCCTCAGCCTCACGAACAGCTCTCAAGACTGCATGGGGAAGTCCCGATAATTTGTCCTTCAGGACGTAATCACTCGCTCCACTCTTGAGGACCTCAACTGCACGCTCCTCACCAAGCGCCCCTGTAACTAAAATGAATGGAACATCGGGAAATTCTTTTGTTGTAATGTTTAATGCCTCTAAGCCGTCAAAGGTGGGAAGGCGGAAATCTGACAGAATGAGATCAGGTGCAAAATCTCTAAGCCCGCTGATGAAATCTTCTTTTGTCTCTACCCGTTTTGAAATAAAAGAAATATCATTTTTACGGAGTGCCCGCTCTATCAGCTCTGCATCAGTAGATGTATCTTCGAGCATCAAGATGCGAAGTTCTTTATCCATAACATAAACCCCGTGGGATGTTTACTATCCAGTGGGGTAAATGACGAGACTTTCTAAAAGGGTAAAAATTGACGCTGTGTGAATTGTCTGATATATCTGACTGATGAAGGAAATCTTCTAAAGAAGCGGCTGACTTGCGTAAACTCTGTA
>Ga0209324_10001568_pt1 | contig 15762 bp, 20 predicted proteins | sample Rifsed19ft3_FD_184015 | JGI IMG/M metagenome (GOLD analysis project Ga0209324, IMG submission 184015) | Soil microbial communities from Rifle, Colorado, USA - sediment 19ft 3 (version 2) | ecosystem: Environmental > Terrestrial > Deep subsurface > Rock core/Sediment | place: Rifle, Colorado...
CGCGCATTGCCCTGCTCAACGCGGCTCTGGAGATCAAGAAGACGGAGGTGGGCGCAGAGATCCGGATTCGCGACCCCGCCCAGATGCAGGCGTTCCTCCGGGAGGAGGAGAACATCCTCCGGCGGTATGTCGACTCGATCACGGCCGCCGGGGCAAACGTTGTGCTTTGCCAGAAGGGCATCGACGACGTGGCCCAGCACTTCCTCGCGAAGAAGGGCATCTATGCGGTGCGCCGGGCGAAGGAGAGCGACATGAAGAAGCTCGCCAAGGCAACTGGAGCCCGCATCGTCTCGGACATCCGTGAGCTCGCCCGCGGGGATCTGGGCGCCGCGAGGGAAGTATACGAGCGGCGGATCGGAAACGACAAGATGACCTTCGTCACGGGGTGCAGGAACCCGCATGCCGTGTCAATCGTCCTCCGAGGAGGAACGGAACATGTGGTCGACGAGATGGATCGGTCCCTCGAGGATGCCATCAGCGTCGTGGCGCTCGCGGCGGAGGACGGCGAGTACGTGTACGGCGGCGGAGCCATCCAGATGGAGCTCGCCCTCGGTCTCCGGGAGCGAGCGGCGTCCGTCGGCGGGAGGGAGCAACTCGCGATCGAGGCGTTCGCGAACGCCCTCGAGGCCATTCCGCGCACGCTCGCGGAGAACGCGGGGATGGACCCCATCGACGCTCTCATCGCCCTTCGACGGGACCACAACGAGGGCAAGCACGCTGTGGGCGTGGACCCCTTCCAGATGAAACCCGCGGACATGGAGCGCCTCGGCGTCGTGGAACCCGCTCGGATTCCGAAGCAAACAATCGCCTCGGCGACGGATGCCGCGGTCATGGTGCTGCGCATCGACGATGTGATCGCCGCGAAGGGCCCCAAGCCGGCCGAGAAGGGCAGGGGGCCCGAAGGGATGCCTCCCTCCGGTGAGTTCGAGTGAGCGGGTTCACTCCTTCGCCAAGTCATTTCCCATGGCTTCGGGCACGTGGGATTCGCTCCGGTTCGTGGGCGCCGCGACCTGAGGGTCACCCACGAGGCGACTCGAGGGCCGCGACGCGGTGCTCGAGCGCCTCAAGGCGCTTCACGAGCGCGCCGACCGAACGCTTGACGGCGTCCAGCTCCTCCAGGGCGTGGAAGACGAGCGACACAGGCTGGCCGCCTCTCTCCGCCGCCATCGGCTGTTCGGGACCTGGCGGGATGTCCCCCGGTCCCCTGGGTACGGGTATCATCGCGTCCTATCCAGGGCCAGATCACAGATTTGAACCATTCGGCCGGAGTCCTCGCTGGCCACACCGCGACATCGTCAGTCGGCAGTCACGTCGGCGAGTCATCCGCGTATTATCGGAACGCCCCAAGGCGTCGTGAGGGGGCAGAGTGTTGCGGACACGGGATTTCCTATTCCTCGACGACGCCGTACATTTGGTCGGGAGTCAGAATCTCCCCGAACCGTCTGCGAAGGGCCCGTCGGGCCTCGTAGCAGAGGTGACAGGCATCCACATAACCTCGTTGATGCTCGAGGCCGTACCGCCGGACGAGTTCTGCGGGTCCTCCGGCGACGAGGGGTCCCAGGATCGGATGGACCTGGGGACGATACGCCATGACCAGCTCCTTCAGGGGTGTCCGGAACAGATTCCCTATCGAGACGCCCTGACAGACGTGGACGTTTCCAAGGGGATCCACGTGAACTCTTCCCGGGTCCTCCAAGTTCTCGTGGGGGCAAGAGGTGAACGTCGTCCAGGACCGACGGCCCGTCTTCGCGACGAGTTTCTCGGCCGCGCGGCCACGGAACATGACCGCAGACTCTCCGGCAGGCAACTGACCTTCGGAGGGTGGCGCGCGCTCCTCCGGTTGCGCGATCCGGATGACGCCGACGGGGATGCCGATCCGCCTCGCCGCCTCGCGAGCGTTCTCTGCGAGCCGCCCCTGCGCGGCGGTCCAGTGAAACAGGTCGCTGCTCACGGAGAGGTCGTCGACGATTCCTCTGAACGGCCGGAGACACTCCACCGCATCGTCCACCTCGGTTGCCCAGAAGCCGTTCGAGACGATACCGACCCGGAAGCCCATTCGACGCGTCAAACGCGCGCCTCGGAGGAGCAGCGAGTAGTAGAGGAAAGGTTCGCCCCCTTCGAAGTAGATCCAGTCGATCGTGCCGAGATCCTTCGCCTGGCCCAAGATGTCGCGGATGCCGCGCAGGGTCATCGTGCCCGTCTGCCAGGGGCTGCCCCAGACGAAGCAATGATCGCACTCCAAGTTGCATTGGTACGTGAGGAGGAGGTGGAGACCCGTAAGCGTCATGGTCTGCTCCCGGTCCCGCAGTCCTTCAGGATTCGCGATGGCCCGCATCTGTGACGACCGGCCACGAAACATGAAGGCTCCGTACGTATTGTGTACAGGAATTCACGCCGTTCACCGATCGGATCGTACCGCGTCCCGTAGCCTCGGATCCCTCGCGGACGAGAGGTTTGTCAACCCGTGTGTGACTGAGTCGTCCGCTGTCAAATCAACAAACCCTACCGCCGCCATGAGGTCCGCGAGGTACGGAATGACCACAACCGTCGGCATACGGAGCAAGGACGGCGTCGTGCTTGCGGCAGACAAGCGGGCGTCGAAAGGGTTCTTCGTCGGATCGAAGGTGGTCCAGAAGATTTTCCCCCTGGACGATACGATCGCGGTCGCGATCGCGGGCGCGATGTCGGATGCGGAATACCTCGTGAACCTCGCGAAGGCGGAGAGGCGCCTGCTCACCCTGCGACGCGGCTTCCCGCTTTCCGTGAAGGAGAGCGCCAAGCTGATCTCGAACATCGTGTACTCGTCGATGAAGAGCTACAATCCGTTCTATGTGGAGCTCGTCGTCGCGGGGGTCGACCGCGAAGGGGCCCACGTGTACACGAGCGACATGAGCGGCGCGATCACCTCGGAGGATTTCATGTCGTCCGGGAGCGGCTCGCCCATCGCATACGGTGTGCTCGAGCAGGGATTCCGGAAGGATTTCCCGCTCGATGACGCGAAGCGCCTCGCGGAGGCAGCCGTGCGTGCGGCGATGGAACGCGATCCGGGCAGCGGGAACGGGGTCGACGTGCTTGCAATCCCGAACGGCCATGCCTGGGGGGCGAACTGAGATGGCGGCCGACATGGGACGGATGCCCTTCTTCTACAACCAGGAGGGACGGCTCGTCCAAGTGGACTACGCGCTCCAGGCCGTCTCGCGCGGATCGACAACCCTCGGGATCAAGACGAAGGACTTCGCCCTCCTGTCGAGCCAGGTGAAGCCGACCCGGCCCCTCATGGAGCCCGCGGAAAAGGTCTATGTCGTCGACGACCACGTCGGCGCGACGGGCAGCGGCTACATCGGGGACGTGACGACGCTCCTCGACCAGCTCCGGGTCGCGGCGCAGCGGCACCGCCTCGTGTACGACACCCCGATCGACGTCGGGACCCTCTCGCGGAACCTGTCGGAGTACCTCCACGAGTTCACGATGTACGCGGTCCGCCCGTTCGGCGCTTCCGTCCTCTTGGCAGGCGTCGACAACCTCGGGGTGCAGCTCGTCCAAATCGACCCGAGTGGCACGACCTTCAAGGGGTCCGCCTTTGCGATCGGTCAGGAAGCGGACGACGCCCTCGAGACGATCGTGAAGGGCTACCGTTCCGATCTCAAGGCGGACGAGGCGATCGCCCTCGCGACCCAGGCAATCGAAGGCGTAAATGGCGGCAAGAGTCAGATCGAGCACGGGCTCGTGACCGTCGGCAAGGGGCGCTTCGAGAAACCCCCCGCACCGGACGCCGGGTGAGACCCGGCGACCATTCCTTTCCTCGTCGACGTTCGGTTCAGCCGGAGTCCGCGAGCCCGGACAATCGTTTAAGTCCCCCGCGGTCCTTCGCTGCAGCGATGCGCATCGTGTCCCTCCTTCCCGCGGCGACGGAAGTGTGCTTCGCCCTCGGCCTGGGAGGGGACGTCGTCGGCGTCTCCCCGGAGTGCGACTTCCCCCCTGCGGCGCGGGAGAAGCCCGTCGTGAGCCGCGGGCTCCTCGACTTCGAAGGGAAAGGGAGCGGGGAGACGAGCCGAATCGTAGGGGAGCGACTCGAATCCGGCGGCGCACTCTACCACGTCGAGGAAAACGCGCTGCGGAGCGCGGAGCCCGACCTGATCCTGACGCAAGGCCTCTGCGACGTCTGCGCTCCGACCCTCGGAGACGTGGAGGAGGTCGCGTCCCGCCTCCCGATGCGACCCACGATCCTCTCCCTGGACCCGCATAGCCTCGGGGACATCCTCAGGGACATCCGGAGGGTCGCCTCCGCGGCCGGCGTCGAGGACCGCGCGACGGAAGTCGTGGACGTGCTTCGAGACCGGATTCGGAACGTCGAGGGCCGTGCCACCAGGGCCTCAGCCCGCCCGAAGGCCGTGTGTCTCGAGTGGCTCGATCCTCTCTTCACAGCGGGCCATTGGGTCCCCGAACTCGTGGCTCTCGCTGGCGGCGAGGAGGTCCTCGGCCGACCCGGGCAGCCCTCGCGCCGGGTCGACCCTCGGGACATCCTCATGGCGGCCCCGGACGTCGCGGTCCTCATGCCCTGCGGCTTCGACCTCGGGCGGACGGAAAAGGAGGCGCCCGTCGTGACGCGGGCGACCTGGTTCCGGGATCTCCCCGCAGCGAGGCGGGACCGCGTCTGGCTCGTCGACGGATCGAGCTACTTCAACCGGCCCGGCCCGCGGGTCGTCGACGGGCTCGAGATCCTCGGGCACATCCTCCATCCGGATCTCTTCCCGAGGCTCCCCAGGCTCGGGGACGCACGACCCTGGGTGGGCTGATGGTCCGCCTCTACACAGGGTCCGGGGACAAGGGCGAGACGGGTCTCCTCGGCCCCGAGCGCGTGTCGAAAGACGATCCCCGGGTTGAGGCGATGGGCGCGGTCGATGAGCTGAACGCCTCGATCGGCGTCGCCCTTGCGGTGCAGAAGGATCGAGGGATCCGCGACACGCTCCTGCGAATCCAAGACGATCTCTTCACGGTCGGCGCGGAGCTCGCGATGCCCGCCGCCCCCACCGGGACGAAGGTGCCCCGCATCACCGCCGGGCACGTCGCCCGCCTGGAGGCCGCCATCGCGCACCTGGACGTCGGCAAGGTCACAGAGTTCATCCTGCCCCGAGGGTCCGAGGCCCTCGCGCGCCTCCACTGGGCGCGGACGGTCGCGCGGCGCGCGGAGCGGCGGATCGTCGCCCTGTCAAAACGCGATCCCGTGAGCGCGGACGTCCTGCGGTACATGAACCGGCTCTCGTCCACCCTGTACCAGATGGCCCTGTGGGTGCAGAAGCGCGAACGGAAGAAGGCCGAGCATCCCACGTATCGAGCGTGAGGGCGGGACGATGCCGGGGGACGAGAAGGCCGCCGACCTCTGGGCGCGACTTCGATTCCTCGCGGGGACATGGCGCGGGACGTCCGAAGGGGAACCGGGGACGGGGACCGGCGAACGGACGTACGCGTTCGTCCTGCGGGACCGGTTCCTCGAAGCCCGCAACCGGGTCGTGTATCCGCCGCAGGACAAGAACCCGGAGGGCGAGATCCACGAGGACCTGGGCCTCTTCAGCGTGGACCGCGTCCGCAAGACGATCGTGCTCCGGGAATTCCACGTCGAGGGATTCGTGAACCAGTACATCGAACAGGATGCCGACGGCACGGATCTCGTGTTCGTCACGGAGGCGATCGAGAACATCCCCCGTGGCTGGCGGGCCCGAGTCCGCATCGCACGCCGCGGACCGGATGGGTTCACGGAGTCGTTCGAGCTCGCGGCCCCGGACGAAGACTTCCACCCGTATTCCCGAAGCGAGTGGCGTCGCTTCGCCCCAAACCCATAAGGGGTCAGACCCGATGCGGGCTTCGTGAGCCTGACCTTTACGAATCTCCTCGAGCTGGAGGAGAGAGCCCGGGCGAAGATTCCCCGGGCCACGTACGATTACATCGCGGGAGGCGCGGAGGACGAGGTCTCCCTGCGCCGCAATCGCGAGGCGTACGACCGCTGGGCGCTCCGACCGCGGGTCCTCGTGGACGTGTCGCGACGGGACACGTCTACCACGGTCCTCGGCACCGAGGTCTCGATGCCCGTCCTCGTGGCCCCCACGGCCTTCCACGGGCTCGTTCATCCGGAAGGCGAAGTCGCGACCGCCCGCGGGACGGCGGCGGCGGGCACGCTCATGGTCGCGAGCACGATCGCGACGAGGACGCTCGAAGAAATCGCGGCCGCCGTCGATGCGCCGCGGTGGTTCCAGCTCTATGTGTACAAGGACCGGAAGCTCACGGAAGACCTCGTCCAGCGGGCGATCCGCGCGAACTACAGCGCCCTGTGCCTCACCGTCGACACGCCGCTCCTGGGCCGACGGGAGAAGGACGAGCGGAACAAGTTCACGCTCCCGCAGGGGCTCGGGATCGCGAACGTCCGCCCGGCCGGGCTCGAGCGCATGCCCGAGGAGCACCGGGGATCCGCCTTCGCGAAGTACGCGATGGAACTCCTCGATGCGTCCCTCACGTGGCGGGATGTGGATTGGCTGAAGTCCATCAGCTCGATCCCCGTGATCGTGAAGGGGATCATGACCGGAGAAGACGCGAAGCTCGCCGTCGACCACGGGGTGGACGGGATCATCGTATCGAACCATGGAGGGAGACAGCTCGACTCCACGATGGGCACGCTCGAGGCCCTCCCCGAGGTCGTCGAGGCGGTCCGCGGCCGCGCCGAGGTCCTCCTGGACGGAGCCGTTCGAAGGGGGACCGATGTCCTGAAGGCCCTTGCCCTTGGCGCCCGGGCCGTCCTCGTCGGTCGACCGATCCTCTGGGCGCTGGCCCTCGGCGGGAGCGACGGGGTCCGTGCTGTCCTGGACCATTTGAGGTTCGAGGTCGACCACGCGATGGCCCTCGCGGGTCGACCGTCCGTCTCCGCGATCGATCGGTCGGTTGTCCAGCCGCTCGGGCGGCCGATGTGACGGCCGCGCCTGCGACGCGTCATCAGCGGCCCGTCCCGAACCGCTCCAGGAATTCCAGGAGATGGCCCACGGCCTCGGCGTTCCCCGTCGGCCGTGGACGGAGACGCTCGGCTGCGAGTCTTTCGGGAATCAGCTCCGCGAGACGATGCACGTCCTCGAAGCGGAAACCCAGGGCCGCCGCGTTCCGTTCCGCTTCCACATGGCCCCTCGGCGGAATCGCAATCACCGGCGTTCCGGCGGCGAGGGCCTCGTTCACCGTGCCCTTTCCCGCCGTCGTGATGACGAGGTCCGCCGCGAGGACATAATCTTGAAGGTTCGGGAGGAACCCGTACGTGTACACGCCTGGCGCGGGCTCCGCCTTCAGCTTCGGCCCGCTCACGACGATCATCGAGGTGTCGTCGAGGTTCAGCGCGCGGAACGCCTTCACGGCCTCGCGGATCAGGAACTCCCCGATCGGCGTCCCGCCCACGGTCACGAGGATCGTCCGCTTCCGGAAGAAGAGGTCTTCACGGAGCTTCTCGCGGGCCGCGCTGAACGGCCTCACGATGGGACCGACCCGCCGCACGTTCGGCCAGGGAGGCGCGTCTTCGAGCGCGAGGATGAGGTCGATTTTCCGCGCGAGGCGGGAGAACCAGGCGTTGCCGTAGGCCTCGAACGCGCGGGACGGAACGTCGCGGGCGAAGTCCTGTCGGGTCCGATGGAGGACCATCGCCGTCGGGATGCCCCGCCGCACGGCCGCCCGGACGGAGACCACCTCTCCGTCGGAGAGGAGGAAGGGATAGTAGGCCCAATCCGCCTCGCGACGCAGGAAGCGGCGGGCGACCCGCAGGTACCGCGCGTAGTCCGCATACCACCGCCACACGGGCCCGACGACGCCGTCCTGCGAAGGCCAGTCGGGGGCCGGCGGCATCGTCAGCGCGTCGAAGCCGCTCGCGACGACGAGGTCGAGCGCCGGCGAACCTGCGAGGAACAGGAAATACAGATCGGGGCGGGATTCCTGGAGGCCGCGGGCGAGGGCGATCGCGCGGCTTGCATGGCCGAGGCCCTGCGAGTGGACCGCAAAGTAGCCTCGCAACTCCCCCATGGGAAGGCCGCATGGGCCCTCCCTACAAAGAGGTTCTCGCCGCCACGCCGCTCGACCTGGACCAGCGGCCTCTTTATCTCGCGGGAGGGGATGCCCTCGGTCGGATGGCCCATCCGTCGGACTGGATCGGCAGGAGCCGCATCCTCGCGCAGGTCGTCGTCGTGGGCACGATCGCCCTGCTCGTCCTCCTGATTGCCGTGCCCCTCGTCGTGCCGCATGAGAGCCTCCCGGAGCCCCTCATCGTCTTCTGGGGGATCTTCATCCTGATCACGGCCCTCATCGCGGGCCTCGCGGCCGCATACCTGTTCCTGACCCGCGCCCAAGCCGCTGCGGCGGCGGCCGGTCCGGCGGCCGACGGCTCGCCAACGGCGAGCGACCAGGAGATGTCGGACCTCGCGATCCGCCTCCTCGACGGTGACGAGCGACGCCTGGTGCGGGCGATCGTCGAGGCCAAAGGGACGATCCTGCAGCGGGACCTCGTGCGCATCACATCGTTCTCGGACGCGAAGGTCAGCCGCCTCCTCGATCGCTTGGAGGGACGAGGCCTCGTCATCCGGGAGCGCCACGGCATGACGAACCGGGTCCGCCTGACGCTCCGCGAGACATAGGGCCTTTTTGCGGGATTCTGCAACGGCTTGCGATTCTGACCAACGAAACGCCATGTGCTTTTTCGACGCTTCTGCGGAAGGCACTCGCGGGAGGCCTCTCATGACAGAAACCCGGATACGCTCGACGACATGGCTGGCAATCGCCCTCGTGGTCGCGATCGCCCTCCTGGCCGTCTTCGGCGCGGTGAGCATGGCGAACTCGGGCGGATACTATGGGATGATGGGCGGCGGGACGGGGTGGGCGATGCTCTTCATGGGCCTCCCCGTGGTCGTCTTGCTCGTCGTCCTCGTCCTAGCCCTCGGAGGGACCGGGGACCGGTCCGCCTACGAACCGTACTATTCCGTCCCTTCACCGACCCCCCTCGGGGTCCTCGAGGAACGCTACGCCCGCGGCGAACTGAGCCGAGACGAGTACCTCCGGATCCGCAGGGACCTCACCCAAGGCCATCACTGAGGGAACGGGAATCCATGGCCGATACGGTGCGATGCGACGTCTGCGACGTCCCCGTGAAACTGGAGAACCAGGCGTCGCACATGCGCCGGGTCCATCCGAACGTCCCGTTCACGCCCACGAAGGAACAGGTCCGCCCCAGGGCGCCCCCGCCTCCCGTCGGGCGCAAGGTGGCCTTCGTCGTCATTGTCGTCGTCGCGTTGGCCGGCGTCGGCTGGCTGGTCTCCAAGAGCCTGAACGCGCCCCTCGATCCGAACGCGGTTCAGGTCCGAATCTCGATGAGCGGCTGGAACCCGGCCTCGCTGGAGACCACGGTCGGTACGCCGGTCAAGATCGACGTGATCGCAACGGACGACGCGCACGGCGCCGGCCATGACTTCCGGATCGACGAACTCGGAATTAACGAGTACATCGGATCGGGACAGAAAGTTTTCACCTTGCCCGCCGGACGCCCGGGCGAATACACCTGGTATTGTTCGCTCTGTTGCGGCGGGAGGGACTCCCCGTCGATGCTGGGCACGTACTCGGTCAAGGCGTGACCATGGACCCGCTCACGATCCTCCTGATCGCCGCGGCCGGGGTCGCGGATGGCTTCAACCCCTGCTCCTTCGCCGGGCTCCTTGTGTTCGCGTCCGTGACCACGGCGACCCTCTGCCATGAGGTGAGCCCGCAGGGCGCCGAGTTCTCGCGCCGCAAGCTCATCCGATACGGATCGACGTGGATCGTCGCCCTCTTCGTGACGTACAGCGCGATCGGGCTCGGCTTCCTCGGCTCGATCCGGCTTTTGGTCGCGGAGGGGCACTGGGCCGGGAAGGCCGCGGCGGTCGCCGCGGTGGCCATGGGCCTGTGGATGGTCCGGGACTACCTCTTCCCGAAGGCCGGTATGAGGATGGAGCCGCCGGCCCACCTCAAGCGGCTCGCGGGCAAGTACCTCCGCGTCCTGACCGTTCCGGGCATCTTCGTCGCCGGATTCCTCGTCGGGCTTTGCACGATCCCGTGTTCCGGCGGCATCTACCTCAGCGTCCTCGCCATGATCTCCTCGCAGGAGTCCTCCGTAGGGATCGCCCTGCTCTCGATGTACAACCTGATGTTCGTCCTGCCGCTGATCGTCGTCCTGGTCGCCTCCACGAACCGCCGGACGTACCTCGCGGTCGCGCGGTGGCATGTGCGCTGGCGCGAGCACGTGAAGATCGTCCTCGCTGGCGTCATGATCGCGCTCGGGTTCGTGACCCTCGTCCTCATCGCATGAGGGGGACCGCAATGATCGAAGGAGCGACAAACCGGGACGGGTACCTGGCCGCGTTGCGCTACCCGGCCCTGACCCCGTGGCTCGACCTGGTGATCCGGATGCTTTTCCACGAGCAACGGGCCAAGTCGCGGCTCGTTGAATGGGTCGCCCTGCGCCCCGGTTGGCGGGCCCTGGACGTCGGCTGCGGCACGGGGACGCTGGCGGTCCTCCTGAAGCGGTCGGAACCCTCCGCCGAGGTCATCGGGATCGATGGGGATCCGACCGTCCTCGGGAAAGCCCGCAGCAAGGCCGCGGCCGCGAATCTCGATGTCCGCTTCGACGTGGGCATGGCCCAGTCCCTGCCGTATCCCGACAACTCGTTCGACACTGTCACGTCGACCCTCATGCTGCACCACCTGCGGCCAGCTGACAAGGCATCGGCAATCCGGGAAGCGTCACGGGTGCTCCGCCCGGGCGGGGCGTACCACGTCCTAGAATTCACCCGGCCGCACGGACGGCTCCAGTTCGCCCTCGCGAAGGTCGGGGAACTCCTGGAGTACACGGAGGACGGCGTACGAGGCCGCCTACCTGAGATGTTCCGGGAAGCGAGCTTCGCGACCGTCGAAGAAGGCGAGGTATTCGCGACCCCTCTTGGAACCATCGGCCTGTTCCGATCCATTAAGCCTTCCTGATTCGACAACAGACCGCACGCCGGACCACTTTCGCGACGCCCCGCCATGGTCTTTTATCCCGACCCGCGTTCCTACGGCCATGGAGCTGGCCAGCCTCGCGAAATATCCGTTCCTCCGGGAGGCGTCCGCCTTCATCCGCGCGGAGCGTGTGACCCTCGAGGAACTCCTGACGGAGCCCGCCTTCGCGCGCGCCCGGACCATGGGGAAGGCTCGCGTGATCGAATCCCTCGAGAAAGGCCCGCCCTCGGAGCGCGTGGCCGTCGTCCCGGCGGACCAGCTCGCGATGCTCCTCGCGTACCCCGTGTCCCGCATCCTCGTCTCGGCCCTCGAGGACACGTACCTCATCCGCCGCTTCGCCCTGCGCGAGGCAATCGCCGCGGAGGAACGCCTCGGGTCGGAGCCGGAGGACTTCATCCTCCACGTCGGGGCAGAGATCGGGATGGACCTCCGGCGCGAGGACGGAAGGTTCCGCTTGCACTTCACAGACTTCCTGCGGTTCACGAACACGATGCGCGACGCTCCCTGGAAGCTGATCAACCAGCAAGTGGACCGCGGATACGTGTACCTGCGACGCGAAAAGGCGCTGCGGGTCATGCGAAACGCGATCCAGCGGCACATCGAGGAGGGCCTGCCGCTCCCCGTGAACGACGACATCCTGAACGCGTTCCGCCCGGACATCCGGGAGATCCGAGGCATCCTCGCGGCGAAGAAGGCGACGTTCAAGGCGGCGGACATCGGGAAGGTGAGCATCACCCGGTTCCCGCCCTGCATGTACAACCTCCTCGCGCAGATCCAGAACCACGAGAACGTCCCGCACATGGGCCGCTTCGCGATTGTCGCGTTCCTGCATCACATCGGCCTGAGCAACGAGGAGATCTTCCGGGTCTTCGGGGACGTGCCCGATTTCGCGGCCGACGTGACGAAATACCAGATCGACCACATCACGGGTGCGACGAGCCCGACGGAGTACACGCCGCCGGAGTGCGCGACGATGAAGTCGTACGGCATCTGCCCCGGGCCCGATCGGATCTGCCTGAGGATTCGTCATCCCCTCTCGTACTACCGAATCAAGGGACGCGAAGCGCGGCCGCGAGGCGAGAGCGCGGCGACCGCGGCGTAACGCCCTGGTGGCCCCCACCGTTCGGTACTCTCTCCAGCACGCCTGCCGTGTCGCGTCAGCGAAGGAACGTTTAATTCCCGGTGGCCGGGTCATGTGCGCCATGGAGAAAGACAGGGTTCGGATCGGGTCCATCGTGATCGACGTCAAGGACTTCCCCCGGATGATGGCCTTCTACGAGGCAGCGCTCGGGTACCGTCCAGGGAGGCCGCCCGACCCCGACGACCCCTTTGTCATCATGAAGGACCCTGCGGGAAAGGCGCCCAACGTATCCATCGACGGGATGGAGCCTTATCGGAACGTGATCCATCTCGACCTGTACACGGAAGACCCCGAGAGGGAAATCGAACGTCTGCTCCGCCTCGGGGCTACCGTGTTCCGGGAGCGCGAGCCTGACGAGGATTTCACGGTCCTCGCAGATCCGGAGGGGAACCTCTTCTGCGTCGTGGACACGAGGAGCTGACCGCGGACCCGCGGGAAGGTACACGCCGAGATCCCCGGATCTCCGTTCCATCGCCTGGGCAGAGCGGAGCCCTTTCGGGCAGGCCGCGGCTTTTGTCCGTCGATCTGGGGACCAGGATGGCCTTCGGGAAACCTCAAATACCCGTGAGAGTCCATCCCGGTCCGCGCCCGGGTACCCCCGGGAGCAGAAGGGATGGACCGGATGAAGGCCGGAGTCGCTTGGCTGATTGGCTTTGTGGTCGCGATTGTATTCGGGCTGCTGACGTTCGTCGAGGCAACCCTCGGCGGGTACTATGTCCTCATCGGTGGGCTCGTCGTCGGGTTCCTCGTGGGCGTCCTCCTCAAGGACATGCGGAAGTCGCTTGGGTTCGGCTTCCTCGGTGCCTTCCTCGGTTTCCTGGTCGGCGGAATCATCGTTGCCGTGGCCCTGGCCGCGATTGTCGCCGCGATCCCCTTCGGAGGCTTGTTCGGGGGCCTCGTCGCATTGGTAATCATAATCGTGGCCGTCCTCTTCGGCATCGGAGCGGGAATCTTCGCGCTCATCGGCGCACCCATCGGCGTAATGGTCGGAAAGCGCATGGAGACGGCACCGCAGGCTCCCATGGCACCTCCGCCCTCCATGTGAAGCCGCGGACGCTCATCGCGGGGGCGCGAAACCCCGCCAAATCCCCACGGCCCGCTGGACGGCCGTCGCGTGGCCGAGGACCGCGAAGAGCACCATGAACCACTCGAGGGGCCCGAAGGCGAGCGGCGCAATCCCGAGGAGGAACCCGCCGCTCGGCGCGAGGACGAGCTGGATGAGCCCACCGACGAACAGGAGCACGAGGCGATCCGCGCGACCGAGGATCCCTCGGTACTGCCGACCCTGGCCAACCGCCTGCGCCTGCGTGCCCATGTACGACGTCAGGAGCACGCCGAGGAGGGCGAGCGTGCCGACCCAGAGCTGGCAATACATCGCGCTGAACGCGACGCCACCGAGCATGAAGACGTCCGCGTAGCGGTCGAGGGCGTGGTCGAGGAAGTCCCCTCGTGCGGAGGCCTTCCCCGCCATCTTCGCGATCTTCCCGTCGAGCGCGTCGAGGTACGAGTTCACGAGTATCAGGAGGAGCGCGAGGACGAGGAAAACCCCGCCTCCGATGTAGAACGACACGCCCGCGCCCACGGAGGCTGCGAACGCCACCCATGAGATAGCATCCGGGCTCACGTGAAGCATGCGGGACGCGACCGGGACGAGGAAGGCATCTGCGAGGCCCCGATAGCGGTCTAGGACCACGAGAGGACCTCCTCGCTCCAGTCCACGCCTCCGGGCTCATGTCCCTCCGTCTTCCCCTGGAGGATCGCGAGGACCGCCGCCGCCGAGTCTGCTGGCGTCCGCTCGGAGGTGTCGATCTCGTAGACGAAAGGATGACGTGCGACGGCCTCTTGAAGAATCACGTCGATCGCCTCCGCCTCGACGTTCTCGCGAACCTTCTCCGAAGGCCAGCCGCGAGCTTCGAGTCGCTTCCGCAGCGCGGAAGGCCTGCAGCGGAGGACGATGACTAGGTTCACGCCCATCCGATGGCTGTAGTGGGCCTTGAGGAACGCGACCTTCGCCGGAATCCGGAGGCCTTCGCGGAGGGCCTCGACATCGACCTCATCGGACCCGCGCGTCAGGTCCCGGCCTACGATCAGTCCTTCGCGCCGGGCGATGTCGTCGAGGTCCACGACCGTATAGCCGCGCGCAGCCAGGACTTGGCACACGGACGACTTTCCCGTGCCCGGCGTTCCCGTGATCGCGATGATCACGATTCGGGCCATCCCCTCGCCCGTTAAAGGCTTTCCCGTGGGTCCGAGCGCGCGGCCTCTCGCCATGCGCTGATGAGACGGGACCGGAGGGATGCATCGACGCGCAGCCGCTCCCACTCTTCGCGGACCTTAGGCTTCATCACGACCCGAAAGGGGAAATCATACAGGACATCCATCAGGAACAGGGGTTCCGCCCGGGCCATCCCAAAGTCCCGCCGGGCGCCGGAGAGCGCAGCGGCAATCTCGTCGAGGGCCACCTCGCCTCGAGCGTGGGCGAGAATGGCGGATACGATCCGTCGGACCATGCCGCGACGGAAACTCGGCGCGCGGATGTCGACCAGAGATGAGTTGTCCACATGGGAAAGGTCAACCCGGGAGACGCGAAACGGTCCGGGAGGAGGGTCCGACGTGAAAGAGCGAACGTCATGCAATCCGACGAAGAGCGAAGCGGCTCTGTCCAGTGGGTCGGAGGGGAGGTCCTCGAAGATGTGGTATCGGTACCACCGCTCGACCGCATGGCGAGGATGGAAGGACTCGGAGACTTCCGCGGCGGCCCACGCGAAGACCTCCCGAGCGCGGTCGTTGAACGCACCGACGACGGACTCGGAATCGCGGAAGCGGGTCGTGAAGGCGATGACGTTCCCGACCGCGCTCACCCCGCGATCCGTCCGGCTCGCGCTTCGGAAGAAGGCCTCCCGCGGATCCCGGAGGATCTTGGCAGCTTTGAGCGCCGCAAGGCACTCTCCTTCGACCGTCCGCTCGACGGGCTGCCGCTGATGGCCGTAGAACGACCGGCCGTCGTAGGCGATCTTGAGGGCGATCCGCATGCCAACCGTCATAACGATTCGTAGGATATAGCGGGACCGATGCCCTCGATCCGCGTCGTCCTCGTAGAACCAAAGAACGAAGGGAACGTCGGCGCGGTTGCGCGCGCGATGCGGAACTTCGATGTGCGTGATCTCGTCCTCGTGGATCCGTGTCCCCTTGGGGACGAAGCGCGGAAGCGGGCCATGCACGGGATCGACGTCCTCGAAAGGGCGCGAACCGTCGAGAGGCTCGATGATGCAATCCGCGAGTCGGATCTCGTCGTCGGGACGTCGGGGATCAAGACGGAGAGCGAGAGGAAGTTCGCCCGGATCGCGATTTCGCCCCGAGACTTGGCACAGCGAATCGGACCCATGGGCGGAACCGTGGCGCTCCTCTTCGGCCGCGAGGACGACGGGCTCCACGACGGAGAGCTTTCGAAGTGCGACCTCCTCGTGACGATTCCTGCCTCAAAGACGTACCCAATCCTGAACGTCTCTCATGCTGCGACGCTCGTCCTCTACGAGCTGTTCGCCGCGAAGGCCACGAAGAAAGGGCCGCGGAAGATCGGA